>ERZ795056.3788-NODE-3788-length-15996-cov-20.661251_pt1 | contig 15996 bp, 12 predicted proteins | sample MGYA00375140_ERZ795056 | MGnify/ENA primary metagenome ERZ795056 (study PRJEB30185, sample SAMN05720227) | activated sludge metagenome | isolation source: Anaerobic digester | place: USA | collected 2015-03-09 ... | reverse complement strand
TGTTCTGTCTAAGTGCGCGGGCGCGCTCGCTTGCAGCTCGCACTGCCCGCCCCAAAAGGACCGATTCGCATATTGTGTCTTGACATTTGTCATAACAAGTGATATACTTATGATTGAAAGGGGCATAATTATGTACAATTCACTTAACTATTCAAAAGACAACTTTAAAAACATAAGTAAAAATATCGGCGATATCAGAAAAAGGCTTGCCTTATCAACAGAGCGTTTAGGCGTTATGCTGCAGGTTAGCTCCAGAACCGTTATCCGCTGGGAGAAAGCCAGGCATAAGCCTGCGGCTCAAACTCATATAATTGCAATCAACAAATTAAAAGATATTATTGACCTTGGATGTGCCGTTTATACGCCCGAAGGGCTTCAAGAGTTTATATTCAAACCTCAGCCGGTATTTGACGGCCATACCGCTTTTCAATTAATTTCGATAGGCGATTATGACCGAGTATTGAGCGCTCTGGCCGCGGATTATGAAGGGGCCGGATTTTAATGTCTTTAAAAACTTATATAAAGTCATGGAGCGGTTATGCCCTCAGGCATCTTCCGGCGGCTCCGGGAATTAATATCGATCCGTTAAATTTTACTTATTGCGGAAAAAGCGATGAAAACCGCTGGAATGTGAAGGGTGAGCCGACTTTATATCTGGCTTCAGAAAAAGGCGTAGCTTTAGCTGAATTCGCAAGGCATTTTAAAGAAAACAGAATTGATGGACTGGCGGCTAAACTCCATAAAAGAAAAGTCTTTCGTTTCAAAATAAAACTCGAACAGACCCTTAATTTATGCGATCCTAAAATATGCGGATTGTTTTCTTTAACCGAAGCGCCTTCATGCTTTATGAACGCTAAAATTGCACGGGCCACGGCAAATTTTTTACGCAACGCCACTTCGATTCAGGCTATTTTTGTTCCATCCGTCGCTTTTATGGATGATATTTCCAAATGGTGCTTAGTTATTTTTCTTGAAAAATTAAAAGACGATCATTCGAACTATTTCAAAGAAATTAAAACCAACGGATACTTTCGGATCAAATAACTAAGTATCATTAAAATATTCAAACTTCGAATGCGTATAACGCGTTTTAAGGGGCCTTCGAAACCCCGGACGACCCAAACTACCTTTTTGCTTTTTGCGTTCGTTCTAGCTCCGCTCTCGGCCTCGAATTTTGTTATTTTTTTAGGGGAATAGAAAAACAGTTCTGTCTCGATTAAAATTCTTGTCTTGAATTTAACCCGGCCGCCCCGCGGCGAAGGTTCCGCAGACAGCAGCCGGCTGCTGCCCGCGAAGAGCTTGCGTGCCGGCCGTTCTTTCGGCCGGCGACAAAGTTTCGCCGGCATCGGGCGGCCTGGAGTTATGTTGTCTTGATTTTAGCTTTTACATTAGTTTTAAGTGATTTGATCAGTCTATTTAATTTGATTTAATCATTATCATTGTTTTGATAACTGTTATTTTCTGAGTTTTCCATATAAATTTTTGCCATTCTCATTTCGATCATCGAGTCACGAATAAAAAATGGATTACCTGGATGTTCTTTTGCGTTAAGCTCTTTAGCTTTATCATAAAGAGCGTCGTATTTTTCCGGAGGAAACGACCTGATAATATCCAACGCTATTTCTTCACGCTTCTTTTGACTTTCATTATCTTTCACGACCACCGATTGAGCCTTTTTTTCTTTTGCTTTCTTTGCTTCAATTTCTATATCAAACCCGGCATAATTTTTATTTAAGGCGTTTATCGCGTAATACAATGGATTTTCTTTTGCTTTTTTAAACGCATAACGCAGATTCAATCTTATATAATCGATTGCCTTGCCTTCTTTAACCTTTTTATTAATTTCTTCAAATAATGAGCTTATTCTATATTTTTCGGGTATTTCAGCTATTATTTCTTCCGGCACTTTACTAATTGGTTGATCCGGAGCATCTAATTTTTCAAAAAGATTGCCAGTTATATTTAAAATTTCCTTTTTAGTGATGTAAAACTGAATCGATTCATATTTATTGCTAAAAGGCTTTTTAATTAATTCATATCGACAAGTTAAATCTGATTTTTCATTCAATTCTTCAACAGCCGGAATTATTACATAATTACGAAAATCAACGAATCTCTTATACTCGTGGTCTTTTATTCCCATAAGTACCCGGTAGTCTTCAATGCTTATTAATGGGACTTTTTCAGCAGTTAAATAATCTCTTAGCAATTCGTATAAAATAATCGTATAAGAACATTTAAATTCGGCAATTAAAAGCATATTCAAAGGTGCATACATGTAAGGATATCTTATTTTTTGTTTTAGCATTTCTGGCATTTCAAATCTAATTCGGCCTTTTTCTTTGTCGATTTCTACCGCTGATAAAAAACTCATACTTTCCCAAATATGATGTTTATCTTTGTTTAAATAATTAAATTCTATGCTTATATCTCGCAATCCTTTGAATAAATGCTTCAAATTAACATTATCTGTTGCTTGTATACCGCACATTTTTTTTACTTCGCTTAAACCGGTTTCATAAATTAGTTTGTCTGGGTTTGTTTGAATAACCCAAATTATTGCATTAATTAATTTTCGTTGAATAATTGTTAATTCATTACAGTTTATCTGAACAATTGCGCTATGCTTCTTTAAACTAACTTCTTTATTCATTTTTTAATCACCCCACTTAATTATATATCAGAATGACGAGTTTGTAAACAAATAAAACTCGTCATCCGTTATTTATTTTCTCGTCATGGGGTATTTATTTTCTCGTCATGGGGTATTTATTTTCTCGTCATGGGGTATTTATTTTCTCGTCATACATTTCAACCAACCTTTTATTTAACAACACTTTTGCTATTTTTAAACTATATTAAGGATACAACAGCTTAAACCGACTACAACCGCGCGCGCGCGCGTACACGCGTATATATATAATATAGAAAAATGTTGTTGTTGTTTTAATTTTGAGTATTTTACTCAATCCAGATATTAAAAAACGTCACATTACTAATAAAATTATAGAATATAGACTTTTTAATCAAAACAAAACTCTCGAAAATATTTTCGCATTACATTAACATTACAAAAGTAAACAAAAAGATTTACTTTTATAAAAAATATGATATAATCTTTTTGAGGTGATAAAATGCCTATTAAGAAGAACGCAAAAACAAAAACCATTCTAAAACCAAACATTTACAAACGCAATACAAAAGTAATCAAAGAAAAAGAAAAAAAAGAAGACAAAAGTATTACAGATGTAAACAAAAAATCGAAAAAAGTTTCGAATGACAAAAATAATACAAAAGTAAACGAAATTAAAGCCGAAAAAGCAAACAAAAGTAATATAAAAGTAAACGAGCCATCCACGGAAATTTTAGTTTACAAAGATAATATAAAAGTAAACACCAAGATACAAAACGATTTACTGGAAATAGCAGGATTAAAAAACAAAATCAACGAGATGTTATCCTGGTATGAAACTAAACATAAAAATGTTGTAGAGATCCCGGAACTAAAACTCAGTCAAAAACACTTTACAGGAAAAATAACCGTAAAAAGTTTCAGGATTTATACGGACATAATAAAAAAGTTTGAAATCTTCGCAAATAAGCACTCACAATATAAAACTCAAGACTTAGTTAGCCAGGCGCTATTAGAATTAATTGAAAAATACCGTTAACCCTGAATTGCCTTGAAAATCCAATATTAACGGCAATTTTGAGCGTTACCCGAAACGGCAGTGCCGCGGCTGAAAAGACTTGTAAATCTTTGAATATATATTTCAGCTAATATAGAATGCTTGAAAATGTTTTTTGAATATTCCGATAAATGCTGCAAAGTCTAAGTTTTCTTCCGATGTTTAAAACCGATAATACACGATATGTAAACCGAAATTGCTTGACTTTTGATATCGCATGTGCTATCATTTATTTATGACTAAAAAAGAAAAATTATATTCAAAAATTAAAAATGCGCCTGAAAACGTTAGATTTGAAGAAATATGCGCGCTTGCCGAAATGGCTGGTTTTACCTTAAAAGCCGTACAAGGCAGTCACAAAACATACCGGCGTGTAGGAGTTATTGAGCTGCTCAATTTTCAAAACTACGGCGGAAAGGCAAAACCTTATCAGGTAAGGCAGCTTCTGAAGATAATAGAATTTTACGATTTGGAGGTTAAGTAACATGCGCTATCCTATTAAACTTTTCTATAGCGAAGAAGACAAAGGATATATTGCGATCATTCCCGACCTTCCGGGAGCCTCGGCATTTGGCGATACCGAAGAAGAAGCCATAAAAGAAATCAAAATAGTAGAAAAAATGTGGCTTAAAGTGGCCGCTGAGGAAGGAATGAAAATCCCTACTCCATCGACCGAAAAGCAATACAGCGGGCGGATACTTGCACGCACTCCCAAAACCCTTCACCGACAATTAGCGGAACTCGCCGCAGAAGAAGGCGTGAGCTTAAATCAGCTTGTAGTATTTTTATTATCAGAAGCGGTTAAAAATCCGGCAGGCACCAACGCTTCCAAACAAAAAAAAGCAGCGTAACAAGGAGTTTTAACAATGCCCACCAAACCCCGCCCCGTGGATCCCGATGCGTTATATAACGCGATCCTGAAATTAGTTTCGCCGCTGAAGCCTGTTCCATGTCAGGCCGTCGGCTCGATGATTTTTATAAACCCCGAAGAAATAGCCTTTATAACCGCCGTTCCCGGCGGCCTGGACATAGTTGACCTCAATAACGCCCGCTGGAAACGCTTCGATACACTGACGGCCCTGGCTGAAAAATTTAAAGACGATCCGCTTTTTTTTAAAGCCAGCCGCAGCGAGATCATCAACCTTCGCCAAGTCCGCGCTTTGCATATGACGGCCACCGGCACGCGTGAAGTTTCCTTTAAATCCCTGCCCGCGGATGTTCGCGTATCAATAGCGGACAGTTCCTATGCGGCTTTTAAAAAAGCAATGGGGATATCAGCTAAAGCTGATGCCTCATTAAAATTCGAGCCAGAAGGGCGAAGCCGAAATGCTAAGAAATAGCCTCGATGCCGGAACTTTTCTGGCGCTGGCCGGGCCCGAAAGCCCGGTTATAATCAACTCCGGCGATATCGCTCACGCCTGGCGCGAGGGAACCATCGCGGCCGCGGCGCTCTTAGATGGCTCCGTGCTAAAATCATACGATTCTTTCGATGATATAAAGAAAACGCTTTTAAAAACAGGCTTATTTATTCAGATTCAGCGCTCAGCCATAGCCAACTTCAGAAAAATAAAAACCGTCTCGCCGCTCGCTAAAGGCAATTATCTTTTAACTTTCATCGGTCAGGCCGCGCCGGTCGAATTAAACGTGGCATACACGGCCGAAGCTAAAAAATTATTAGAAGTCAAAAAGCTCGATCATGTCGAACCGTTCGACCGCCCCACATACTGGTTAATGAAAGAAAACATCAAACATTATCAAAAACTAATATACCTTATGACAAAGGAAGAGCTATTAAAAAACTTTTCCGACTCCGCAGGCAATCCCATAATATCCCGGCTGATCGCAAATTTCCTTTATCAATTCGCCTTGAGGATACGCGCCGGCGAAGCCGAGCCGCTTGAAGGCGGGAACGTTCGTTCACTCTGGTATATGATCAAGCCTGCTATATCGAAACTCGGCGCTCTGGAAGGCTCTGACCATTACAAAACGCTTTCGGAAGTCATGGCGCGCTTAGTCACGCACAAGATTGTGACCTATAAAGAATACGGCCTTACTGAAGAAGAAAATTGGATCATCGGCAAGACCAATCCGCATGTTATTCTACTCGCCGAAAAGCGTTCGCATTTCAAGTTCATTCAGGGTTTTAACGCGCAATACGGCATTTCCATCCTGGCCGCAGGCGGCATACCTGGCATGATAACCATGGAGTTTTTCACGACCGCCCTGAAAAAGGCCATCACTCAGAGCCATTTAAAAGAAATTCCAATCATAACCCTGACCGACTACGATCCGGCCGGCGATCTGGTCGTATCGACCTTTATAGACAACCTTAAAACTTATAACGTTCCGAAAACAAAATTCATACGTTTAGTTCAGCCGGGCGTCTTCACTCCGGAAGAACTCGAAGCCTATAAATACTCATTGGTAGGCGAAAACGAAGTCACGCCGGCAATGGTTAAAAAATGGCTGAAAAAGACCGGCGGCATTAATGGTCAGGCTTACGGCCTCGAAACCGACGCGCTAATGATAACGCCTTCTAAAGTCAAAACATTGTTTTACGAGAAGGCCGCACCTTATTTAAAAACTATAAAATATGGCTCATGGAAAAAAATTGACACTTCCTATTAATACGTGCTATAATAAAAACGGAGCAATTAAAGGAGTACGATTCAAACGGTTTCATCAGACGAAATTTTAAAAATATTATATAAAGACGGATGGATGGTAAAGAACAAAAACGGTTCTCACCTTCACCTTATCCACGGCCATAAAAAGGGCAAAGTAACGGTTCCGCATCCGCGGAAAGACATGAACCAGAACACTTATCATAGCATATTAAAACAGGCCGGTTTGAAATAACAAGGCCTGGCGGGAGTGACGAGCATGAACAAAGTTAAACTTAAAGATAGATATATTTTTCCGGCGATATTCCAACATTGTGATGGAAGTTATACTGTCACGTTTCCGGATCTGCCTGGCTGCATAACCGAAGGCAGCGACATCGACGAAGCTTTGAAAATGGCTAAGGAAGCTATGGAGCTGCACATATACAACATGGAAGATGATAAAGAAAAAATACCGACGCCAAGCAAGCCGGAAAGCATCAAACTACCGAAGCATTCCTTTACCAGCCTGATAGAAGTCTGGATGCCGCCCGTTAGAAATGAGATGCGAAACGAATATATCAAAAAGACGCTGACCATTCCAAAGTGGTTAAACGATATAGCTTTAGAAAGAAAGCTCAACTTTTCTCAATTACTTCAAACCGCGGTTAAAAGCAAATTAGGCCTGCTATAAATCGTTTCCAGCAGACCAGACTTTCACCCGCCGTTAAAGCCCGAAACAACTCACTCAGGCCGCTAAACAGCCTATTCACGACCCATACCGGCGCCCCGCCAAACCCCGAAAACCTTCATTCTCACGAATAAACCAAAAACCGGCCTGAATGGCCGGTTTTGTTAATTTATAGCTAATTACAGAACGTAAAAAAATAATTACAATGATGTTATTATTTAAAAAGGTCAGAATGGCTGCCGGTAGTTTCAAAGATAATCTGTTCGCCGTTGATCTTATAAATTAACAGCCAATCTGGTTCGATATGACATTCAAGGCGTTCTTTGAATTCTCCCATAAGCTTATGTTCCTTATATTTTGCCGGCAAACGTTCTTGTGCCACGAGAAGTTTTATAACCGTTTTAAGTTTTTGTGCATTTTTCCCCGACTTAATAATGCGTTGCAAATCCTTTTTAAACCTTTTAGTATAGCATGGGATCAACATTATATACCCAGGCTTTCAAACATATTATCTACGCTTCCGCATTCGATGATTTCTTTTCCGGCATCGGTTTTTTTGAAAGTTTTAAGTATTGATTTTTTAGGAACTTTGATTTCAAAAGGCAAGCCTTTAGTTAATTTGACTTGCTGATAGAACAAATTAATAGCGGTGCTGGCTGTAAGGCCAAGCCGCTCAAATATTTCCTCTACTTCCTCTTTAAGAGAAACCTCAGTCCTGGCTCTGATTATTCCCGTTTTTGCCATATTACTCATCTCCCCTCATAAACTATCATTATTGTAGCACAAACAGGATACAAAGTCAAATCACATTCCAACTCCCCGGCTCCCTTCTGTCATGCCTTAAAGCGAGCCCGCCGCCGCCTCGCCGATAATCTGTGCCTTATGTAAACTTTCGCCCGGCCTGGCGGCCGTGCTCAGACGCTTCGCGGCTTCGTGCCGCTCCGCTTTTACATAAGGCGAGATTATCGTCGCGCGCCATCCCTGGCGCTAACGGCGGCGGCTAATTGCCAGACTGTTCTGTCTAAGTGCGCGGGCGCGCTCGCTTGCAGCTCGCACTGCCCGCCCCAAAAGGACCGATTCGCATATTGTGTCTTGACATTTGTCATAACAAGTGATATACTTATGATTGAAAGGGGCATAATTATGTACAATTCACTTAACTATTCAAAAGACAACTTTAAAAACATAAGTAAAAATATCGGCGATATCAGAAAAAGGCTTGCCTTATCAACAGAGCGTTTAGGCGTTATGCTGCAGGTTAGCTCCAGAACCGTTATCCGCTGGGAGAAAGCCAGGCATAAGCCTGCGGCTCAAACTCATATAATTGCAATCAACAAATTAAAAGATATTATTGACCTTGGATGTGCCGTTTATACGCCCGAAGGGCTTCAAGAGTTTATATTCAAACCTCAGCCGGTATTTGACGGCCATACCGCTTTTCAATTAATTTCGATAGGCGATTATGACCGAGTATTGAGCGCTCTGGCCGCGGATTATGAAGGGGCCGGATTTTAATGTCTTTAAAAACTTATATAAAGTCATGGAGCGGTTATGCCCTCAGGCATCTTCCGGCGGCTCCGGGAATTAATATCGATCCGTTAAATTTTACTTATTGCGGAAAAAGCGATGAAAACCGCTGGAATGTGAAGGGTGAGCCGACTTTATATCTGGCTTCAGAAAAAGGCGTAGCTTTAGCTGAATTCGCAAGGCATTTTAAAGAAAACAGAATTGATGGACTGGCGGCTAAACTCCATAAAAGAAAAGTCTTTCGTTTCAAAATAAAACTCGAACAGACCCTTAATTTATGCGATCCTAAAATATGCGGATTGTTTTCTTTAACCGAAGCGCCTTCATGCTTTATGAACGCTAAAATTGCACGGGCCACGGCAAATTTTTTACGCAACGCCACTTCGATTCAGGCTATTTTTGTTCCATCCGTCGCTTTTATGGATGATATTTCCAAATGGTGCTTAGTTATTTTTCTTGAAAAATTAAAAGACGATCATTCGAACTATTTCAAAGAAATTAAAACCAACGGATACTTTCGGATCAAATAACTAAGTATCATTAAAATATTCAAACTTCGAATGCGTATAACGCGTTTTAAGGGGCCTTCGAAACCCCGGACGACCCAAACTACCTTTTTGCTTTTTGCGTTCGTTCTAGCTCCGCTCTCGGCCTCGAATTTTGTTATTTTTTTAGGGGAATAGAAAAACAGTTCTGTCTCGATTAAAATTCTTGTCTTGAATTTAACCCGGCCGCCCCGCGGCGAAGGTTCCGCAGACAGCAGCCGGCTGCTGCCCGCGAAGAGCTTGCGTGCCGGCCGTTCTTTCGGCCGGCGACAAAGTTTCGCCGGCATCGGGCGGCCTGGAGTTATGTTGTCTTGATTTTAGCTTTTACATTAGTTTTAAGTGATTTGATCAGTCTATTTAATTTGATTTAATCATTATCATTGTTTTGATAACTGTTATTTTCTGAGTTTTCCATATAAATTTTTGCCATTCTCATTTCGATCATCGAGTCACGAATAAAAAATGGATTACCTGGATGTTCTTTTGCGTTAAGCTCTTTAGCTTTATCATAAAGAGCGTCGTATTTTTCCGGAGGAAACGACCTGATAATATCCAACGCTATTTCTTCACGCTTCTTTTGACTTTCATTATCTTTCACGACCACCGATTGAGCCTTTTTTTCTTTTGCTTTCTTTGCTTCAATTTCTATATCAAACCCGGCATAATTTTTATTTAAGGCGTTTATCGCGTAATACAATGGATTTTCTTTTGCTTTTTTAAACGCATAACGCAGATTCAATCTTATATAATCGATTGCCTTGCCTTCTTTAACCTTTTTATTAATTTCTTCAAATAATGAGCTTATTCTATATTTTTCGGGTATTTCAGCTATTATTTCTTCCGGCACTTTACTAATTGGTTGATCCGGAGCATCTAATTTTTCAAAAAGATTGCCAGTTATATTTAAAATTTCCTTTTTAGTGATGTAAAACTGAATCGATTCATATTTATTGCTAAAAGGCTTTTTAATTAATTCATATCGACAAGTTAAATCTGATTTTTCATTCAATTCTTCAACAGCCGGAATTATTACATAATTACGAAAATCAACGAATCTCTTATACTCGTGGTCTTTTATTCCCATAAGTACCCGGTAGTCTTCAATGCTTATTAATGGGACTTTTTCAGCAGTTAAATAATCTCTTAGCAATTCGTATAAAATAATCGTATAAGAACATTTAAATTCGGCAATTAAAAGCATATTCAAAGGTGCATACATGTAAGGATATCTTATTTTTTGTTTTAGCATTTCTGGCATTTCAAATCTAATTCGGCCTTTTTCTTTGTCGATTTCTACCGCTGATAAAAAACTCATACTTTCCCAAATATGATGTTTATCTTTGTTTAAATAATTAAATTCTATGCTTATATCTCGCAATCCTTTGAATAAATGCTTCAAATTAACATTATCTGTTGCTTGTATACCGCACATTTTTTTTACTTCGCTTAAACCGGTTTCATAAATTAGTTTGTCTGGGTTTGTTTGAATAACCCAAATTATTGCATTAATTAATTTTCGTTGAATAATTGTTAATTCATTACAGTTTATCTGAACAATTGCGCTATGCTTCTTTAAACTAACTTCTTTATTCATTTTTTAATCACCCCACTTAATTATATATCAGAATGACGAGTTTGTAAACAAATAAAACTCGTCATCCGTTATTTATTTTCTCGTCATGGGGTATTTATTTTCTCGTCATGGGGTATTTATTTTCTCGTCATGGGGTATTTATTTTCTCGTCATACATTTCAACCAACCTTTTATTTAACAACACTTTTGCTATTTTTAAACTATATTAAGGATACAACAGCTTAAACCGACTACAACCGCGCGCGCGCGCGTACACGCGTATATATATAATATAGAAAAATGTTGTTGTTGTTTTAATTTTGAGTATTTTACTCAATCCAGATATTAAAAAACGTCACATTACTAATAAAATTATAGAATATAGACTTTTTAATCAAAACAAAACTCTCGAAAATATTTTCGCATTACATTAACATTACAAAAGTAAACAAAAAGATTTACTTTTATAAAAAATATGATATAATCTTTTTGAGGTGATAAAATGCCTATTAAGAAGAACGCAAAAACAAAAACCATTCTAAAACCAAACATTTACAAACGCAATACAAAAGTAATCAAAGAAAAAGAAAAAAAAGAAGACAAAAGTATTACAGATGTAAACAAAAAATCGAAAAAAGTTTCGAATGACAAAAATAATACAAAAGTAAACGAAATTAAAGCCGAAAAAGCAAACAAAAGTAATATAAAAGTAAACGAGCCATCCACGGAAATTTTAGTTTACAAAGATAATATAAAAGTAAACACCAAGATACAAAACGATTTACTGGAAATAGCAGGATTAAAAAACAAAATCAACGAGATGTTATCCTGGTATGAAACTAAACATAAAAATGTTGTAGAGATCCCGGAACTAAAACTCAGTCAAAAACACTTTACAGGAAAAATAACCGTAAAAAGTTTCAGGATTTATACGGACATAATAAAAAAGTTTGAAATCTTCGCAAATAAGCACTCACAATATAAAACTCAAGACTTAGTTAGCCAGGCGCTATTAGAATTAATTGAAAAATACCGTTAACCCTGAATTGCCTTGAAAATCCAATATTAACGGCAATTTTGAGCGTTACCCGAAACGGCAGTGCCGCGGCTGAAAAGACTTGTAAATCTTTGAATATATATTTCAGCTAATATAGAATGCTTGAAAATGTTTTTTGAATATTCCGATAAATGCTGCAAAGTCTAAGTTTTCTTCCGATGTTTAAAACCGATAATACACGATATGTAAACCGAAATTGCTTGACTTTTGATATCGCATGTGCTATCATTTATTTATGACTAAAAAAGAAAAATTATATTCAAAAATTAAAAATGCGCCTGAAAACGTTAGATTTGAAGAAATATGCGCGCTTGCCGAAATGGCTGGTTTTACCTTAAAAGCCGTACAAGGCAGTCACAAAACATACCGGCGTGTAGGAGTTATTGAGCTGCTCAATTTTCAAAACTACGGCGGAAAGGCAAAACCTTATCAGGTAAGGCAGCTTCTGAAGATAATAGAATTTTACGATTTGGAGGTTAAGTAACATGCGCTATCCTATTAAACTTTTCTATAGCGAAGAAGACAAAGGATATATTGCGATCATTCCCGACCTTCCGGGAGCCTCGGCATTTGGCGATACCGAAGAAGAAGCCATAAAAGAAATCAAAATAGTAGAAAAAATGTGGCTTAAAGTGGCCGCTGAGGAAGGAATGAAAATCCCTACTCCATCGACCGAAAAGCAATACAGCGGGCGGATACTTGCACGCACTCCCAAAACCCTTCACCGACAATTAGCGGAACTCGCCGCAGAAGAAGGCGTGAGCTTAAATCAGCTTGTAGTATTTTTATTATCAGAAGCGGTTAAAAATCCGGCAGGCACCAACGCTTCCAAACAAAAAAAAGCAGCGTAACAAGGAGTTTTAACAATGCCCACCAAACCCCGCCCCGTGGATCCCGATGCGTTATATAACGCGATCCTGAAATTAGTTTCGCCGCTGAAGCCTGTTCCATGTCAGGCCGTCGGCTCGATGATTTTTATAAACCCCGAAGAAATAGCCTTTATAACCGCCGTTCCCGGCGGCCTGGACATAGTTGACCTCAATAACGCCCGCTGGAAACGCTTCGATACACTGACGGCCCTGGCTGAAAAATTTAAAGACGATCCGCTTTTTTTTAAAGCCAGCCGCAGCGAGATCATCAACCTTCGCCAAGTCCGCGCTTTGCATATGACGGCCACCGGCACGCGTGAAGTTTCCTTTAAATCCCTGCCCGCGGATGTTCGCGTATCAATAGCGGACAGTTCCTATGCGGCTTTTAAAAAAGCAATGGGGATATCAGCTAAAGCTGATGCCTCATTAAAATTCGAGCCAGAAGGGCGAAGCCGAAATGCTAAGAAATAGCCTCGATGCCGGAACTTTTCTGGCGCTGGCCGGGCCCGAAAGCCCGGTTATAATCAACTCCGGCGATATCGCTCACGCCTGGCGCGAGGGAACCATCGCGGCCGCGGCGCTCTTAGATGGCTCCGTGCTAAAATCATACGATTCTTTCGATGATATAAAGAAAACGCTTTTAAAAACAGGCTTATTTATTCAGATTCAGCGCTCAGCCATAGCCAACTTCAGAAAAATAAAAACCGTCTCGCCGCTCGCTAAAGGCAATTATCTTTTAACTTTCATCGGTCAGGCCGCGCCGGTCGAATTAAACGTGGCATACACGGCCGAAGCTAAAAAATTATTAGAAGTCAAAAAGCTCGATCATGTCGAACCGTTCGACCGCCCCACATACTGGTTAATGAAAGAAAACATCAAACATTATCAAAAACTAATATACCTTATGACAAAGGAAGAGCTATTAAAAAACTTTTCCGACTCCGCAGGCAATCCCATAATATCCCGGCTGATCGCAAATTTCCTTTATCAATTCGCCTTGAGGATACGCGCCGGCGAAGCCGAGCCGCTTGAAGGCGGGAACGTTCGTTCACTCTGGTATATGATCAAGCCTGCTATATCGAAACTCGGCGCTCTGGAAGGCTCTGACCATTACAAAACGCTTTCGGAAGTCATGGCGCGCTTAGTCACGCACAAGATTGTGACCTATAAAGAATACGGCCTTACTGAAGAAGAAAATTGGATCATCGGCAAGACCAATCCGCATGTTATTCTACTCGCCGAAAAGCGTTCGCATTTCAAGTTCATTCAGGGTTTTAACGCGCAATACGGCATTTCCATCCTGGCCGCAGGCGGCATACCTGGCATGATAACCATGGAGTTTTTCACGACCGCCCTGAAAAAGGCCATCACTCAGAGCCATTTAAAAGAAATTCCAATCATAACCCTGACCGACTACGATCCGGCCGGCGATCTGGTCGTATCGACCTTTATAGACAACCTTAAAACTTATAACGTTCCGAAAACAAAATTCATACGTTTAGTTCAGCCGGGCGTCTTCACTCCGGAAGAACTCGAAGCCTATAAATACTCATTGGTAGGCGAAAACGAAGTCACGCCGGCAATGGTTAAAAAATGGCTGAAAAAGACCGGCGGCATTAATGGTCAGGCTTACGGCCTCGAAACCGACGCGCTAATGATAACGCCTTCTAAAGTCAAAACATTGTTTTACGAGAAGGCCGCACCTTATTTAAAAACTATAAAATATGGCTCATGGAAAAAAATTGACACTTCCTATTAATACGTGCTATAATAAAAACGGAGCAATTAAAGGAGTACGATTCAAACGGTTTCATCAGACGAAATTTTAAAAATATTATATAAAGACGGATGGATGGTAAAGAACAAAAACGGTTCTCACCTTCACCTTATCCACGGCCATAAAAAGGGCAAAGTAACGGTTCCGCATCCGCGGAAAGACATGAACCAGAACACTTATCATAGCATATTAAAACAGGCCGGTTTGAAATAACAAGGCCTGGCGGGAGTGACGAGCATGAACAAAGTTAAACTTAAAGATAGATATATTTTTCCGGCGATATTCCAACATTGTGATGGAAGTTATACTGTCACGTTTCCGGATCTGCCTGGCTGCATAACCGAAGGCAGCGACATCGACGAAGCTTTGAAAATGGCTAAGGAAGCTATGGAGCTGCACATATACAACATGGAAGATGATAAAGAAAAAATACCGACGCCAAGCAAGCCGGAAAGCATCAAACTACCGAAGCATTCCTTTACCAGCCTGATAGAAGTCTGGATGCCGCCCGTTAGAAATGAGATGCGAAACGAATATATCAAAAAGACGCTGACCATTCCAAAGTGGTTAAACGATATAGCTTTAGAAAGAAAGCTCAACTTTTCTCAATTACTTCAAACCGCGGTTAAAAGCAAATTAGGCCTGCTATAAATCGTTTCCAGCAGACCAGACTTTCACCCGCCGTTAAAGCCCGAAACAACTCACTCAGGCCGCTAAACAGCCTATTCACGACCCATACCGGCGCCCCGCCAAACCCCGAAAACCTTCATTCTCACGAATAAACCAAAAACCGGCCTGAATGGCCGGTTTTGTTAATTTATAGCTAATTACAGAACGTAAAAAAATAATTACAATGATGTTATTATTTAAAAAGGTCAGAATGGCTGCCGGTAGTTTCAAAGATAATCTGTTCGCCGTTGATCTTATAAATTAACAGCCAATCTGGTTCGATATGACATTCAAGGCGTTCTTTGAATTCTCCCATAAGCTTATGTTCCTTATATTTTGCCGGCAAACGTTCTTGTGCCACGAGAAGTTTTATAACCGTTTTAAGTTTTTGTGCATTTTTCCCCGACTTAATAATGCGTTGCAAATCCTTTTTAAACCTTTTAGTATAGCATGGGATCAACATTATATACCCAGGCTTTCAAACATATTATCTACGCTTCCGCATTCGATGATTTCTTTTCCGGCATCGGTTTTTTTGAAAGTTTTAAGTATTGATTTTTTAGGAACTTTGATTTCAAAAGGCAAGCCTTTAGTTAATTTGACTTGCTGATAGAACAAATTAATAGCGGTGCTGGCTGTAAGGCCAAGCCGCTCAAATATTTCCTCTACTTCCTCTTTAAGAGAAACCTCAGTCCTGGCTCTGATTATTCCCGTTTTTGCCATATTACTCATCTCCCCTCATAAACTATCATTATTGTAGCACAAACAGGATACAAAGTCAAATCACATTCCAACTCCCCGGCTCCCTTCTGTCATGCCTTAAAGCGAGCCCGCCGCCGCCTCGCCGATAATCTGTGCCTTATGTAAACTTTCGCCCGGCCTGGCGGCCGTGCTCAGACGCTTCGCGGCTTCGTGCCGCTCCGCTTTTACATAAGGCGAGATTATCGTCGCGCGCCATCCCTGGCGCTAACGGCGGCGGCTAATTGCCAGACTGTT
>ERZ795056.3784-NODE-3784-length-16008-cov-4.162916_pt1 | contig 16008 bp, 11 predicted proteins | sample MGYA00375140_ERZ795056 | MGnify/ENA primary metagenome ERZ795056 (study PRJEB30185, sample SAMN05720227) | activated sludge metagenome | isolation source: Anaerobic digester | place: USA | collected 2015-03-09 ... | reverse complement strand
TTGTTGTAATACGAAAAATTAATGCCGGCATTCACATCGAGAAAGGTTGTTTTTTGTGTGACGTTGGCTTCCATGTTCGGGGCGCTTTTGTTGAACGCAAATTCATCCCATTGCACATCAAAGGTTAGTTTGCTAAAATCGACGCTTCGTTGATTATACGACATCCCAATACCCGCCGAGAAACTTGTGCGTTCACTCGTGAGCACATGATAGGCCAAATTAGCTTGGGCTTTGGTCAAGGATAAATTACCGTTACCGGCAACATCACGCCAAAAACCAACTCCGGCGCCTAGCCAACTAGTTTCCCATTTATCGCGGAATAAGGCGAAGTCCGAAAATAAACTAAACGTATTATAGGGTACAGGAATAGTCGCCGCTTGATTGCGGTAATTGAGTCCGACGCGATAATCTTTATCATCAATCAAGCCGGTATTGGCGGCGTTGAGCAAGATGGGGGCTTTGTAATATTGCGAAAAATGAATGTCTTGCGCCAACATCACGTTGCCAAGCAGCACGGAGAATACGAGAGTACTTAATTTTTTCATGTGATGTGTTGTTTATTTGAGCAATGTGATATTTCCTTTTTTAAAGTCTTTGGTGCCATCAAAGAAAATGACAGAAAGTGTATAGGAATAAACTTCCATTTCTTGTATCACGCTTTTGTAGCGGCCATCCCAGCCTTTAGATTTTTCGGTGGACTCGAATACTTTTTCACCCCATCGATTAAAAATACGGAAGGTCATTTTTTCGATACCATAACCTTTGACATACACGATATCATTATAGCCGTCGCCATTAGGTGAGAAGCCGGAAGGCACATCAGCCAATGGCACTACTTCGCCGCGGACCGGTTTACATACCGTATCTCGACAGCCGTATTCATTGGTGGCTGTCAAACAAACATTATAGGTGCCGCTTTTTTCGTAGACATGAATAGGGTCTTTATCGGGGCTAGTGACGCCATCGCCAAAATCCCATAAATAATACGATGCACCGGTAGAAAGATTTTTAAATTCATTGGCTGTATTGGGCTCCGGTGGATTCGGTGACCATGTAAAATTCGCGACAGGTGTGCTGAATATCGTCACTGTTTTTTTGATGGAATCTTTTAGGTTGCACGAAGTTGGATTAGAAGCAATGAGTGTGACGGTAAAGGTTCCGGTGGCATTGTAAGTATTGGCAGGGTTTGAAGTGGAGGAATTATTGCCATCCCCAAAATTCCATAGCCAACCGGTGGCATTGGTCGATTGATCCATGAAATTGATTAAACCCGGCATACAGACAGAATCGGGCATATCAAAGGCGGCCGTGACTAAACTCGTCGAAAAGTCGATGATCTTGGTTGCGATAGACGTGTCGTTACATGCCGTCGGATCTATCATGGTAAGCGTAATCGTATAAGTCGTTGATGAATTATAATCTACGGTGGGTGGATTTGTTCCATTATAAATCGGATCTCCATTGCCAAAATCCCATAGATAGGTTGCCACCGAGCCCGGGTTACCTGAGTTGGGTAGGCTGGTATTGGTGAATACTACGGAATACGGCAACTTGCATGAATCAATTTTTTGGTAATTAAAATCGGCGTGAATTGTATCGTCACGCACGATGATGGTCATATAGGCTGTATCGGCTGTAGAGGTACATCCGTTTGGATTGCTTGCAATAAACTTTACCGTATAAGTACCGGCATTTTGATATTCATTTTCTACAGAATCAAGGGCTGAGAAAGACGTATTCCCATCACCGAAATCCCAAAAGTAATTGGTAGAACTTGTGCTATGGTTATAAAATTTTACTTTAAAAGGCACACATCCTGATGTGTCACCGGAGATAGCAGCAACCGCATCTGGGTTTTGTAGTTGGAAGTCGATTTTTAAGGCGGCTAAATTACAGTTGTTGCTACCGTTTTGGGTTGCATAAGCATTCGAGGTAGTTGGAAAAATAGTGCTGGCTCCGCAAGCAGCGCAAATCGCTTGGTAAATGACGCCATTCTTATCAAATCGACTGGTTCCGCCATCCACATGTTCGCCGGAAAGACCGGTTTGTCCAAAGAAGGAAGCATACAATAGGTTGCCGAAATTTTTAGTCAGTACGATAAAATAAAAATCACTACCATCGGTGGTGCTTTTAATAGCGCCGGCGGTGACAGGCAATCCTGAGGTCGTTCCCGGATTACTTCCAATGATGGGGCCACCCCAACCTGATACATATACATTTTGACATTTATCCACCAAGAAGGCATTCGGTGAAATATCGGTTTGTTGTGTAGTGGATAGTGAGCCTGTTCCAAAGGTGGTTGAATATAATAATGTACTTAAACTGGTATTCAACTTCGACATAAATTGGGTGGAATTGGCATTGCTATACACAGGCCCAACAATAGGGTAAGCACCGGTGGTTTGCCCCATGATATACACATAGTCGCTATCGTCGGTTTGTACCCCATACACTTGATCGTATTGGTTAGTGCCGATATACGTCCCGGCCAAAAGCGCTTTGGTGTTTGCATTGAATTTTAATAAAAATCCATCCGCAATGCCACCTTGATACGAAGAATGCAAGGTTCCTGATGTCGTTGGGAAGTTAGAGCTTAACGTACCGCCACCTGCATATAAGATGGATTGGTTAGATTTATTAAATGAAATTACATATCCGGCATCGCTGGAGTTTCCTCCAAGATAGGTGCTCCACATCAAATTGGTACAGGCAGGATTTAATTCGATTAAAACGGCATCTTGCCCACCTCCTAATGTTGCTTGTGTGGGATTGGCAGTCGGGAAATCAGACGATGAACTACTCGCAATGACATAAATATTATTGTTGTTGTCAACGATTACCTCACTTCGGGCATCATCGCCGTAGTTGTGTTTTAAATCTAAGGGTGTGATGGTCAATTCATCTGCCGAAATATTTACACAATCATCGCCGCTACCCCCCACATAGGTACTGCTGAGTAGCGATGTTCCGGTTGAATTGAATTTACACACAAAGATGTCTGCATTACCATTATGAGTGGCGTCGTAACAACCGGCCGATGTGGGGAAATCGGTCGAGTAGGTGCGTCCTGCAATGACAAGGTTATCGTTGTTGTCTATAATTAAACTATGAGGCTGATCGTTATCGGCGCCTCCTAAATATGTTGAGTAAATCAGTGCATTCCCTGCTGCATTAAATTTACTGATAGCCGCATCGTAGCGGAAAACATTTCCCATACCTCCCGGTCCACCACCGCCGAAGGTAACTTGAATGGCGCCGGTCGTAGTTGGGTAATTTCCGATAAAAGAACCGCCGGTTTGAAAGCCTACAATGCCACCTGCATAGAAATTTCCTACAGAATCATACGTGGCTGTATAGCCCCAGTTGTCAGCGGTTGAGCCGGTAAATGAACAAAAGACCAAGACCGGATCAATAAATAAATCTGCTGTTTTGTTGTAATTTTTTCCTACTTCAAAGGAGATGATATTGCCGTTTTGAACGAACTTGCACTTTACCTCTTTTCGTTCACCTTGAATATATTGATAGCAATAGGGAATCGTTTCGGTAACATCGCCCAAGGAAGTTTTTAAGAATAATTTTCCATCTTCAATGCGCACCCCCTCAAGTCCTTTGTACTCGAGTTGGATATCTTTTACATTACCCCCGGCCCGCACGATCAAATCATATTTGATATTGCCTTGATCTGAATACACATGGGCATCGATATTGGGGTAAATAGATTGGTAATTGACGGCCATCATAGGATGTATTCCTGATTTCCATTTCGTGGCATCTTTCGATAAGAAATAATTATAGTATTGCTTTTGTGGTTTTTCGCCGGACATCGCTGCATTGGGGTTTCCACCTTTGAAGAGAATATCAAACACATGATACGATAAGGTTTGTTCTCCTTTTACCCAGCCATGCCGTAAGCCATGCACTTTGTCGTGGTTTTGACCATCGGCGAGTAAAATGCGAAATCCATCACGCCGTAAAAAAATGTCACCTCGGTTGGTGTTTCCTTTATAGATAAATGGGGCTTCCCATTGACCTTGATTTTCTATATATTCAACCGGAGGGTAAACGGCAGATTGTTGAGCCATCATTACATGACTACCAAAAAGCATAGACAGCAAGAACAGTGGGAAAAGGTAACGATTTTTCAAGGCGAAGTATTTAGAGTAAAAGTAAGGAAAAATTAACAAAACACCTCGGCAAGACGAAATTTGCCTAGGATAGGTTTGTTGGACTGATTCAACAGATAAATTGTATTTTCGCCAAAATTAAATTGAACAATGGCTATGTTGAAAACTGGAAACCCCATGGTAAGTATTTATACCGAAATGACACCCAATCCGGAGACACTGAAATTTGTAGCAAACAAATTACTTTATCCGGGCAAAAGCATTGATTTTCAAAGTGAAGACTTGGCAGGTCCATCGCCATTAGCCAAAGAATTGTTTGGATTTCCGTTTATTCGAGGTGTGTTTATTGCCAGTAATTTTATTACACTGTCTAAAACACCCGACACTGATTGGAATGATGTAACGCCGAGTATTCGTGAATTTTTGAAAGAATATTTAGAAGAAGGTAAGCCTATTATCAACGAAGATGAAATCGTAGCACAACAACCTGTGTCGAGCGGTGATGATACGGATGTAGTGAAAAAAATTAAAGAGTTATTGGAAAATTATGTGAAGCCGGCCGTTGAAATGGATGGTGGTGCCATCTCCTTTAAAAATTATGCGAATGGTATTGTAACCCTAGCGCTACAAGGCTCCTGCAGTGGTTGTCCTTCGTCGATGATTACGTTGAAATCAGGCATTGAAGGTATGATGAAACGCATGATTCCGGAAGTAAAAGAGGTGGTTGCTGAAGCTGTTTAACACATTACTGAAAGCAACAATCTATAAAAATTTTCTGAAAAATAAAACATTGTTTATATCTGTTTCACCCTTTACTTTTGTGAGATAGGTATATGCAACGACTTTCACAGCAACAACGTTTATTACAGAAACTTTCACCGCAACAAATTCAGTTAATGAAGTTGTTGCAGGTGCCGACTATGATGCTCGACGAACGTATCAAGGAAGAGATTGAAGAGAATCCGGCGTTGGAAATTGAAGGTGAAGATCAAGAAGATTTAGACTTGAACGAAAAAAGTGCGGAGGAATTAAAAGATGAATTTAGTTCAGATGAAAACGAAGATTATATCAATGATGATGGTGTCGATGATTTTGAACGAATTGATATCAGTGAATATGTAAAGGCCGGTGATGATGACGAAGCTGATTACAATTTTCAAAAAGATACGTACTATGCCGATGAAGATGATAAGTATGTGTTTCAGCCACGGCTCGAAACTTCATTCTATGATCATTTGATGGCGCAATTCAGTTTGCTAGATTTAGATGAACGAGAAACCAAAGTTGCTGAATTTATAATTGGTAGCATCGACGATGATGGATATTTGCGACGTGATATTCCTTCTATCATTGATGATTTGTCGTTTCGCCAAAATGTACATACCGATGAAAAGGAATTGCGTGAGTTAATTAAAGCTATTCAGAGTTTTGAACCGGCTGGTGTAGCAGCTGCCGATTTACAAGAATGTTTATTATTGCAACTACGTCGAAAAGACGTGAATGCGAATGTGTTGTATGCGATAAAAATCATCGAGAAATTTTTTGATGAGTTTACGAAAAAACACTACGATAAAATTCTTAAGGCCATGAGTTTGACGGATGCGGAATTGAAGGATATTATTCAAGTTATCATAAAATTAAATCCGAAGCCGGGATCGCATTTTGAAACCATCAATAAAGCTGAAACGTATGTGTTGCCTGACTTTTTTGTGTTGAATCATAATGGCGTATTGGAAGTGATATTAAATCAGAAAAATGCGCCTGATTTGCGCGTGAGTAGTTCGTTTCGGGAGATGTTGAAAGATTACGACAAGGGCGATAAAAAAGATACCCGTCAGAAAGAAGCCGTCTTGTTTATTAAGCAAAAAATAGATTCGGCAAAATGGTTTATTGATGCTGTGAAGCAACGACAAGAAACCTTGATGTTGACCATGAATCGTATTTTGAGTTTCCAGGAAGAGTTTTTTCTTACCGGTGATGAAACCATGTTACGACCCATGATTTTGAAGGATGTTTCGGATCGTACCGGATTGGATATTTCGACGATTTCACGGGTGGTGAATAGTAAATATGTGCAAACCGAATTTGGAGTTTATAAGTTAAAATATTTCTTCTCAGAATCGATGTCGACCGATAGTGGTGAAGATGTATCGACGCGAGAGGTAAAGAAAATACTCAGTGAAATTATTGAGTCGGAAAATAAAAAGCAGCCTTACTCTGATGAACGATTAACAGAAATGTTGAACGAGAAAGGGTATAATATAGCGCGCCGCACTGTAGCTAAATACCGTGAACAATTAAATTTACCGGTGGCTCGTTTACGTAAAGAATTATAGACTCTCCGTTTCGGTGAGAAGAAATTCCGATAGTCGAAATACGTTTCGGTAAGATTGCGTTAGCGATTGTAGAGGAAAGCCGGCATCTCGCCTCGTTTTTAAGAACGAGACGAGAGCGGACTTGGAACGGAAAGCGCGCCCGAACGCCCAAAAAAGTGTCGTGATCAATGCCCCGAAATTCTTAAAAAGAGGATTGGAAATATTTTGCTACTTTTGACGTTCGTATAGCGAAGATTGCTGATTGAAACTTTGAAGCTTGAGATGCTGTATGAATTCAACTAAACAACAAGTCGTCATGAAAAATGTGTATTTACTCCTCATTTGTTTGTTTGCCTTTATAGGTTCACACGCACAAGAAATTAAAGGAGAAACGATTACGGTATTGAAAGGAGGTATCACGGTTATTCGTTTTGCGGATGATGTGGTGAATTTTCGCGTAGGTGATAAAGAAGATTATAATATCAATGTCGAAGAAGGATCCTCGATTCGAATTTGGGCCAAGAATGGTGTTTCGAATCCGAAGACAACCAACCTAATTGTAACCGAAGGTAAACGAAATCATATGTTTACGTTGCAATACAAAGAGAAGGGCGACTTCAATTCAACCTACTATGATTTTAGTAATTTAAAGGCATTGAAAAAGAAATTGGCGGAGAAGTCGTCGGGAGAATCAACGGCGTCAACGCCAGAGCCAGAGCCGGTTGTAGAAACGCCGAAAGCAGAAGAGAAGCCACCGGTTGTTTCTAAAAAGAAAGAAAAAGAAGAGAAAGCCTTAGCCGAAAAGAGAGAAAAAGAAGAGAAAGCCCAAGCATTGGCCGTTGAAAAAGAACGACAAGCGGCTTTGCAACGTAACATCGATGAAGAAAAGCGTAAGCAGGCAGATTTGGAAGTGCAATTAGCGACAGCACAGAAAGAACGTGCGGAAAAGGAACGTAAATTGGCCTTAGAAAAGCAAGCCAAAGACGAGAAAGCATCGGAAGATGCAGCCCGTAAGAAAAAGGCACAAGAAGAGTTGAAAAATCAACAACAAGCGCAATATGCCGCACAGCAAGAACGTATGGCGGCCGAGAAAAAAGAAAAAGAAGAGAAAGCACAGAAATTGGCGTTGCAACAAAAGGAAGAGCAAGCCTTGAATGCAAAATTATCCGCCGAGAAAAAACAACGTGAAGCCTTGGAACGAAAATTGGCCGAGGAGCGATTAAAGTCTGAGCAACATGATAAAGCACTTGCGATGGAAACGGCCAAGCGAAAACAACAAGAAGAGGCACTTGCAAAAGAACAAGCGTTGCGTGAAGCCAAAGAGCAAAAGTTAGCTGCGGAACGTCAGAAACGAGAAGAGGCAACGCGCAAATTGGCCGAAGAAAAACGAAAGAAAGAAGAAGCTGATCGTATCGCGAAAGAAGAATTGGCGAAGTATGTACCGCCGCCAGTTGAATATGATATTCGTAAAGAATTTCCGAACATTAATTTCAAAGAACCGCCGGTAGGTCAATATTATGATGGGAATTATTTTGCGGATACGAGTGCGTATTACAAAGCTTCTCAAGTGTATTTAAATCAATCAGAGAATACGACCTATAAAAATGCCGGAACCGAAATTGATGGTGTGCGTATTGAATTGAGCAATATTAATTTTTCCGGGAAGGCGGCGTATGTAAGATTTAAGATTGAAAATAAAACGAATCATTACTTTTTGTTGGGTGCTACCATGTTGAAAATTTTGGAAGCAGAGTCTGGGAAAAAGTATCAATTGAATCCGTATTACATTTCCTCGTTTCCGATATTGAAAGCCGGCGAAAGTGCTTATGTTGTCTATGTGATGAAGCCGGAGCAAAACATTTCGCCGGACTCATTTGTAATGATGTCGATTCGTGAACGTCAGACGAATAAAAAGTTTGAACTAAATTTTCCCGGTAACTTTTATACCGATGCGTTGAAGGCTGCGAAGTAAGAGTGATAATACCTATAGTCGGCAAATCACGTTTAATTGTTTTAATATTTTTTGGCTATCGCCTTTATTTTCTAGCGTGGAATTTCTATGCCCTTAAGGATTTGTCGTATAACATCATCACTCGAGATGCCTTCCATTTCTTTTTCGGCTGTGAGAGAAATGCGGTGACGCAATACGGGTAAGGCCATTTCGTTGATATCGTCCGGGGTAACAAAATCTCGTCCACGTAAAGCAGCTAATGCTTTAGATGTATTGAGTAGGGTCACGGATGCTCGTGGTGAAGCACCTAGCATGATCGCAGCATGATGTCGAGTGAGTTGAACGATGTGCGCAATATAGTTGAGTAATTTGGCTTCTACATTTACATTGGCAACTTCGGCTTGCAGGGCATTGAATTGGACTGCATTCATCACTTTATTGACTTCTTGTAATTGATGATGGAAGTCGAAAAATTGTTGATGGCGACTTAGAATTTCTACTTCTTGTTCTTCGCTTGGATAGTGCATGATTAACTTACACGCAAAGCGATCGAGTTGAGCTTCGGGCAAGGCGTAGGTTCCTTCGTGTTCGACGGGGTTTTGTGTAGCAATAACTAAAAAAGGTTTTTCTAACTGATGACATTTACCATCAATCGTGATGGTGCGTTCTTCCATCACTTCAAACAAGGCCGATTGTGTTTTCGCCGGTGCGCGATTGATTTCGTCGATGAGAATTAAATTGCTAAAAATGGGACCGGGTTTGAATTCAAAAGCCACTTCTTTAGGGTTGAAAACATTGGTGCCCATGACATCACTCGGCATTAGGTCGGGTGTAAATTGAATGCGAGAAAAGCCAATATCTAAGGTGCGGGCTAATAATTTTGCTGATAAAGTTTTTGCTACGCCGGGCACGCCTTCGAGCAATACATGACCATTCGCGAGCATGACAGCTAGGATTTTTTCGATTAAGTCATCTTGACCCACAATGAGTTTTGAAATTTCATGTGTGACTTGTTGCAAAGCCTCAACAACGGCTTGACTATTCATGCGTGCTTCAAAGGCGATTGGTTCCATTAGTTAGTGTTTAAATTTTTTCAAGAAAAAGTAAAGTGATTTGACATCTCCTTCTTCAATCTGTGAGGTGTGACAAATATAATCGATAAATGAAATACACTCTTTACATTCTTGTAAAGGCATATCTGATTTACGCGCAAGGTTCAAGGCGAGCTCCTCATCCCAGGTGCTTGATTTAAGTTGATAATGCTGTCGTAAAAAATCTTGGAAAAGGCGTATCATTTTTTCAGCCAGATTTTTGTGATCGCCTTTGTTGAAATATAATTGTCCTACGGTTTCGACAAATTCTTAGGAGGCATTCTTTTTTATCGGCCAAAGTTCAATCGCGCGTTGACGGCGTTTTCCTTCGAAATAGGCATACAATAGAAATAAAATCAAGATCGAAATAAAGGCATAAAATAAAGGTGGAAATTTCAACCACGAATTTCCTTCGTCTTGATTGGCAATGAGAAGCGCTTTGCTATACCAACGTATTGACGCGATGTTTTCACTCATCCACGATAAAAGAAATTCGTAGTAGCGTCTGTTTTCGCCTTGCAGTAAAAAATAGTTGGTAAAAGGAATGGCGGAACTACCCAAAATAAAAGCCCCATTGCCTGAATGTCGAACAATAATATGTGGTGCTTTGCCGGAATCGGTATAGCCAATAATGGCATGTAAACTGGTGTCGTTTTCAATAGAGTCACTCACAAAAGAAAAAGGGCGGATAGGGTTACCGCGAAATCGAAAATCATGAAGCTCGTTATTGTATTGAATACTCACTTGTTGGATCATGCCGGAATCGGTATGGCTGTCTTTGAAAAAATGAGAAACATTCATTGGTTTTACATGAAAGTTTTCGGTGACTACTTTTGGCATTTTTTCCGAAAATAAAACGATCACATTTCCGTTTTCGACAAACGTATTCAGTTCAGTCATGCCCAAACTATCAATCCAAAAATTAGAGCTTACCAGAAAAATCAAATGACCGCCAAGATTAGTGGTTTTGCGATTGATTGATTTCACATAGGACATAATGCTTCCACCACGTTGAATGTCGGCCTGCGGGTAAAGTTCGTTCAAGTGTTGATAGGCGATTTGACAACCATAGGGCTCTTTGCCATTTCGGTCCATGGATACCGACCAGTCTGTTTCTTTTTCTTGCGAACAAGAGGCGGACATTACCAACACTAAGCCGATGAATGAGTAGATCAATTGTTTCATGAGGCCTGTATATTTTGGGTGAAACGATTGACTTCATTCTGTAACTGTTGGAACATAGTAGCATCGGGTTTGAATTCACCATACCAGATATAATCGAATGAACGAGTCAGCGAGCGAAACGGGGCTTGTAATGCAGTGCTCGACAAGGCATTTACATAATGCCAATTTGTTTTTTCTTCAACGTAATTTATTTTTTGTGCTTGATTTAGTTGTTGTAAAACTTGTAAAAATAAAATGCGGTACGCAGTGCGATAGTCTTCGGATTGTATAGCCAGCTGCAAGGCTTTTTCCCAATCCGTGATTTCGGAAGTCGGGCTGTCTTCCTTGTCTTCTGGAATGTCTGTTTTTTTGCTGCCGGATTTAAAATAATTAAAGGAGCCATTGCTCACTAAATGATAGAGGACTAAAAGTATGGCTAATAGTACTAAGGCAATTAAAAGGCCCACGAAAAACTTTCCAGTTAAAAATGCCAATGGTGCCCAATTTCGATGGGTGCTCGATTTTTCTGGTGCTTTAATTTTGTTGGGATGATAAATGTAATCCTTATCATCTTTAATCTTTTGCCATGCCGTTTCGCTGATATGGCGTGGGCTGTCAATGGCTGTATCGTCCTCGTTATCGGTCGTTTCGGATTCAACACTTTCGTAGTTGATACTATCTTCGGTCAAGGTAGTTTGTGCAAATGCACCTTGCCATGAAATCAACAAAAAGAAAAATAAAAGTGTGCGAATCATGCGGCAGGGAATTCTACTTTCCCATTGATTACAGTTACGCCGGCACGTTTAAGTAAAATGGGGTAAACAATAAAATACCATATAATAAATGCAGCCGATACCACTAAAATACTAATGCTGAGTGCGATGGGCATGCCGGTATGACGAGTGATAAATCCTTCAAAAAAAGCAGCGACTAAAAAAATAGGGATTAGGCCGATCACAATTTTGGCGGCATCTTTTGCACCACGTTTGAGGGATTCAATTCGTTTGAAGGTGCCGGGAAATAATAAGGCATGACCTAAAATCATACCGGCCGTTCCCGCGATGACAATGGCAGAAATTTCGAGCGTGCCATGTATCCATATAACTAAAACGGATTTCCAACCAAGTCCTTTCGTAAAAAAGAAATACTGAAAACTACCGAGCATGACACCATTGGTAAATAAAAAATACAAGGTGCCTATACCTGCAAGAAGTCCACTGGCGAAGGTGAGAAACGAAACTTGAATATTGTTGACGGCAATTTGCATAAACATGCCTAATTCATTTTTTGATTTGTAGACACCAAAAGGATCACCCTTAGCAATATTGTCTTCTGTCATCTCAACATATTCATTCCCGACGATTTGTGATAAGAGCGCCGGATCTTTTGCGGTTGCCACCATGCCAATAATGACGCACAATATAAAATAGGCCAGCACAAAAAAGTAAATCGTATGATAGCGGGCAAAGAGCAATGGAAGTTCGTATTTCCAGAAGGTAAATAAGCGACCATGTTCATTTTTTCGATGTAAGTAAATCGATTGAAATTGTCGTGCAGCAAGTCCATTTAAAAATTGCGTTGTTTTACTTTTCGGATAAAAAGTTTTGGAATAGCTTAAATCGTCAATTAAGTTCATAAAACGATCTGCGTTCTCGTCCGGATTGTCGGTTTCATGCAGATAGTCCTTCCAACGGCGAATGTTCCTGTCAATAAATTTTCCTTCACGCATGCCTGCACAATTTAGCAACTAATTATGTGATTGAAAAATTATTCATTTAAATTTACATCTCTAGTATGCTTGTAAATACCGTATTTAATATCGACTTGCAATTTAAAACAGCCGCATTTCATTTGCGATTTGCTGCTTGGTTCGTGGATAGTTTGATTATGTATGTGTATTATTTACTGATGGCTCTCATGCTTGGATTTTCAGGCAGTTTTGAAGAATTGAATGATGTAGGGTTGGTATATATTCTGGTGATAATTCCCGTGTTGATTTATTATCCTCTCAACGAAGTATTGTTTAAGGGGCAAACACCCGGTAAAATGCTTTTGGGAATTCGGGTCGTTTCATTAGATGGTCAAAAGCCCACTTTAAGTCAACTATTAATTCGTTGGTTGATACGGCCTATTGATTTCGGATTTACCTCAGGCATTGGTTTGTTGGTGACCGGAAATATTTTTATCGGTGCTGTATTTATACTCGGATCGATTGCAGCAGTTTGGTATTTTGCCATGTCGCCATTAAATCAACGCTTTGGTGATTTGATTGCAGGTACAGTCATAGTTACAAAAAAATTACCTTATCAATTAAGTGATACTATTTTTCAAGAATTAGATGAGACCGGTTATAAAGTTACTTTTCCGCAAGTGATGCGGTTGAGTGACAAGGATATTAATTTGTTGGATAATTTGGTAAAGCAGCATCATAAATCGAGTATGTATGAGCAAGTGAATCGTGTTGCCAGTAAATTGAAGTCAGTACTTGAGATTGACAATGATATGCCGGATGATTCTTTACTTGAAATTATGTTGAGAGATTATAATTACCTTAGCCGACAAACCTGATTTATGAACACACTTCTACACAATTTTAGAATCAAGATTGTATTCCTTTTTTTTATTGTAGGTGCATTTATAAACGCTGTTTCGGCACAAACAACACTCAATGAGTCTTATGTGTTTGGTGGTATTTCACGAGATTATCATGTGTATGTACCGGGTATTTATAGTTCGCAAAATGCAGTGCCACTTGTCATTAATTTACATGGATACACGTCGAATAATTTACAGCAAGAAGCTTATGCTGATTTTCGCCCCATTGCTGATACGGCAAATTTTATTTTAGTGCATCCAAATGGCACCTTCGATCAATCGTTAAATCGGTATTGGAATTTTTTCGGTTTGCCATTAGCCGATGATATTGGTTTTTTGTCATCCTTGATTGATACCATTCGAACTCATTATAACATTGATACGAATCGAATTTATTTTACGGGATTTAGTAATGGTGGGTTTATGAGTTTTGAGTTGGCTTGTAAATTGTCGCACCGAGTGGCAGCCATTGCCTCGGTAGCTGGAGGTATGATTAGTGCACAACAAACGAATTGCACACCGATACATCCGATGCCGGTTATGTATATTCATGGAACCGCCGATGCTACCGTGTCTTTTAATGGTATTGGGGGCATCATTGCGTCATTACCGGTTGATAGTTTGATGTTGTATTGGGTTCAAAAAAATCAATGCAATCCTGTGGCGAATGTTTCAAATGTTCCTGATATTGTCAGTAGTGATTTATCGACCACAGAACATTATGTATATGAAAATGGGTTAAAGGGAAGTACGGTAGAGTTTTATAAAATATTGGGAGGGACACATACATGGCCCGGAGCGCCTGTGAATTTGGGTGTTACCAATATGGACTTTAATGCGAGTCAAGAAATTTGGCGTTTCTTTAATCAATATCGATTGAATAATTTGATAACATCAGTTGAAAATATAGAAAGCTTCTCGTCATTTGAAGTGTACCCAAATCCTTCGTCCGGAACGTTTCATTTTCGATTGAATCAGGCTGAGAATGCAACGATGTATATATATACTTGGGATGGTAAAAAGGTTTTGGAATCAGCTAAGCTATCGCAATACAATCAGTTTTCGTTGCCTGCCGGAAACTACTTGGTAGAAGTGGTTGTCAACGGTGTTCGAACGCACAAATCGTTGCTGATTAAATAGGTTTTACATGATATAAATCAAGGAATTCGTGTACGCTAACATTTTACCTTTGCTTATATAAACATGAGTATGAAATTTCGATGGGTTTGGTTGTTAATAGGGTTGGGCTTCATGGGTATTTCTTTCACCAATGAAAAGATGACACCCGAAAAGTTAGGCGAAAAATTATTTTTAGATCCAATACTCTCCGCCGATCAAACAATACGTTGTGCTTCGTGTCATATTCCGGCCTATGCATTTTCTGATACCGTTGCATTTAGCAAAGGTGTTGGTGGAAAGTTAGGGAATCGGAATGCACCGTCTGTGATGAATATGTCTATGCGTGAATCGTATTTTTGGGATGGTCGAGCTGCCACATTAGAGGCACAAGTTGTTGGACCTATTGAGAATCCGGTTGAAATGAACTTGCCATTTAAAGAGGCGGTTCGACGCGTACGGCAGAATAAAACCTATCAGCAATTATTCAAACAAGTATATGGTCGATTGCCGGATAGTGTCGCTATTGTGTCGGCTATTGCTGCTTTTGAACGAAGTTTAGAAACCGATAAAACGCCCAATGATCGATGGTTAAATGATGAACCCGGTGGAATGAGTGAGGCACAACTTCGTGGTCGCGAATTGTTTTTAAGTACACGTACTCGTTGTTTTGATTGTCATTTTACTCCTGATTTCACGGCTGATGAATTTCGCAATATTGGATTGTTTAATGGAACTACCATGAATGATAGTGGTCGTTATTTAATCACACATAACTTAGCAGATATCGGAAAAGTAAAAGTACCTGGGCTTCGCAATGTAGCAATGACAGCACCTTACATGCATGATGGTCGTTTTAAAACTTTACGAGAAGTCATAGATTATTATGATGAGCCGGATAAATTATTTCATGGGGCCATCAATCGGGATACTATTTTGCCTAAGAAAATTGGACTCAATGAACAAGAAAAGCAGGACATGGTAGCCTTCCTACATGCCTTGACTGATGACCGATTTGTGAAAATGTCGTCGACAAAATAATAGCATACACGTCAATAATATTAGCTTAAGCGCGGCGAACGCAAGTTTCACCTTACTGGATTTTTTAGGGTATAAATTTTTCCCGTTGGTATGATTAGTTTTGGTTTAAATAAAAACCATTATTATGAAAAAAATTATTTTAAACTTAGTTGTATTCTGTTTTTTACAAGAATACGGATTCTCGCAGTTTACAGGTAAGGCCACACTCGATATTAATCAAGTGAAAGCTACCTTGCTGACATGCGGCGATATGTTTTGGAACCCTGACTCCTTGACAGCAGGGTATGAATTTCCCAAAGGAAGTGGGATACATTCAAATTTTGCTTCAGCGATTTGGGTAAGTGGTTATGAGGCCTCCAATGGGATGCTTCATGTAGCTGCGCAAACCTATCGTCAAACTGGAAATGATTATTGGCCGGGGCCATTAGACAGTAGTGGAAATTCAGTATTACAAACTGCTACGGATTGGGATAAAATTTGGAAGGTGAATAGATCAACCATTGATTCATTTTTAACGCTGACTTCACATACCTTACTCAACACACCTGCTGTAATACTTGAATGGCCGGCAAAAGGAAATATGTATGCTGCCGGGAAAAATGGAGCCGCTT
>ERZ795056.3781-NODE-3781-length-16011-cov-6.824956_pt1 | contig 16011 bp, 13 predicted proteins | sample MGYA00375140_ERZ795056 | MGnify/ENA primary metagenome ERZ795056 (study PRJEB30185, sample SAMN05720227) | activated sludge metagenome | isolation source: Anaerobic digester | place: USA | collected 2015-03-09 ... | reverse complement strand
GCAATTCCCAAACATAGGGCGGGAACTGGATCTATTTTATTCTTAATACCAAATGAGTGTAAAAGCTTTGCAAAACTCTCTGGCCCGAATTGTTTGATCAAGTAAGCAGAAATCCAGTTGTTGGATGTTTGAAGACCACGTCTTACGGTAATCATCTTTCCTACCTCTTTCTTTCCAGCTTCTCCATAAGGTACGTTCTTTGGTTGCCAAACACCGCCGTCAGGAGTTGGAATCTGAGGCTGGACATTAGGAACCATATCGCAAGGAGACATGCCTTGTTCCATTGCCAATGCGTAAAGGAATGGTTTGATGGTTGATCCTACCTGACGTCTACCTACGCTAGCCATGTCATATTGGAAGAAGTTGAAGTCTGCTCCTCCTACGTAAGCTTTCACATGTCCGTTGAATGGATCGATAGACATCAGTCCAGAACGTAAGAATGATTTGATATAACGGATGGAGTCCATTGGTGAGAGTGATGTATCCCTGCTTCCTCCTTGCCAAGAGAATACTTTCATGGAAACGGGAGTGTCAAATGCAGTCTTTATCTCTTTTTCAGAAGCTCCGCTTTTTTTCATGCTTCTGTAACGGTCGCTCAATCTCATTGCACGAGCCATGATAGAGTCTACCTGCGCTTGAGTTGATTGATTTGAGAATGGCGCTTTTTTGTTTCTTTGGCTCTTTTTCTCCTTAAAGAATAGAGGTTGAAGGTAACCGCCCAAATACTCTCTGACAGCCTCTTCTGCATAACTTTGCATACGGGAATCGATGGTGGTGTGAATCTTTAAGCCATCTGTATACAGGTCGTAATGACTTCCGTCTGGCTTTGTGTTTTTATTACACCATCCATAAAGAGGGTTTGTAGCCCAAGCTAGAGAGTCCTCGTAATATTTTTGGTCCATCCATTTGGGATAGTTCTTTCGGATAGGTTCGTTAGCAGTCATTAATTTTCGAAGTTGCTCTCTAAAATAAGGAGCCAAACCTAATTTATGGTCTACCTTTTGGTAGTTGAGTTTCATCTCTATCTTTTGGATAGAATCTCTTTGGGTTTCTGTTATGAATCCGCTTTCGCAAAGTTTGCCGATAACAACATCACGACGGCCTTTACAACGGTCATAGTTCTCTTTCTTTACTGGGTTGAAATAGGCAGGGTTCTTACACATACCAACGAGTAGGGCAGCCTCTTCGATTTTTAATTTTTCAGGAGATGTGCTGAAATATACTTGAGAAGCAGATTTAATGCCTACGGCGTTATTCAAAAAGTCGAATTTGTTGAAATACATGGAGATAATCTCATTTTTGGTATAGTATTTCTCCAATTTCGAAGCGATTACCCATTCGATAGGTTTCTGGATGGCTCTCTCAAAGAAGTTGTCTGCTTTAGGAGAGTAAAGCTGTTTTGCTAATTGCTGGGTGATGGTACTACCTCCTCCTGCATTTTTTTGTTGGAAGATGATGGATTTGACCATTACACGGGCAAGAGCCTTGCCGTCAATTCCTGAATGTTCTCTGTAACGGGAATCTTCGGTAGAAATCAATGAATTGACAAGGTTAGGAGAAAGCTCTTCGTAAGGTACGAATACACGGTTCTCTTTGCTTTGGAAGTAACGACCCAATACCTTGTTGTCGCTCGAATAAATCTCGGTTGCGAATTTATTTTTAGGATTCTGTAATTCTTCGATAGGAGGTAAATAACCGATTTTACCGTTAGCTATCATAACGAATATTATGTAGATAGATAGAATTCCTAAAAAGAATAATATCCATAATCCGATTAATATCTTTTTCGTTGTACTAAACTTACCTAGTTTTCCCATTATTAGTTGAAATGTTTTAAAAATCAAAAGCAAAATTAAACTTTTTATTTCTTCTTCGCAAAACCTGCCATTATTAATTATTCCTACTTTTCATTGTGGTTGAATTTTATGTCGTATTTTTGTGCCCGAAATAGGAATCTTGGATTCTGTTGATGAAGAATTCTCCATTAATTTAAATGAATATTTAGATGCTCGAGATTTTTAAGTTGGTTTTACAGTTGATTCGTTCTCCTCGTGAAGCGTGGAAGGATATTATTGCTGCTGATAAAGATGTAAGGTCGATGCAGAACGGATTCTTTTATCCGTTGTTGGGCTTTGTCGTGTTGGCTACTTTTATTGGTTCTTGGTTGAATTCTCAAAATTTTGCATTTGATCAGGCGTTGAAGGAGTGTGTTGTGGTTTTTTCTTCTTTCTTTGCAGGATATTATTTTGCCATCCTGATGTTGAATGAGGTGATTACATGGCGTTCTTTTGGATTAAAGAAGAATTATGTATCTTGTGTTAGGTTGATAACCTATACCTCTTCAGTGATGTTAACCTTGAAGGCTGTGGTCTCTTTATGGCAGGATCTTTTTATCCTATATGTGATAAATCTGTATGCTGCTTATATCATATGGGAAGGATTATCTGAGTTGTTTCCAACTTTAGGTGATGCTGAGGCTGAAAGAATGGGTGTGAAACGTAATTTTACCATCGTTTGTATGTGTTTAATATATATATTCCCTTTTTTAATGGAAAAGTTGATGATGGTGATGATGTCTTAATTTTGTAAAATTATTAGATCTATGGATAAGCTTAAGTTAAAGAATGACATATTGATAAGAAACAAACGCGCTACTTTTGATTATGAACTTTTAGATAAGTATTTGGCTGGTATCGTGTTGGTTGGAACTGAAATTAAAGCCATTCGTCAAGGAAAGGCTAGTTTGGTCGATACATTCTGTTTTTTTTCAAATGGTGAGTTATGGGTGAAAAATATGAATATTTCTGAATATTTCTATGGAACTTATAACAACCATGTGCCACGTCGTGACCGTAAACTTCTTTTAACAAAAAGAGAGTTGGAAAAGATCAGAAGAGCGACAAAAGATACTGGGTTTACCATAGTTCCTACTAAATTGTTTATCAATGAAAAAGGCTATGCAAAGCTTGAAATAGCCGTGGCTAAAGGAAAGAAGGAATATGATAAACGTGAGTCGTTAAAAGAGAAGGATGACAAGCGTATTATGGATAGGGCTATGAAAAAATAATTAAAAAAAATTACATTTGTGGAAAAATTACACGAATTTTTGCTTGTGATATAGAAAAGTTTTGTACTTTTGTGCTGTGAAAAATTTGTAATTTTTATATTTTTGTTTAACTATAATAATTTATTTTATGAAACGTATTTTATCTTTAGCTGTCCTGTTTTTAGGACTTGTTTTTAGTGCTCATGCAGAGTTAGAAGAAGGAACATTCAAATTCGGAGTTAGAGCCGGAGGAGGTTTTGCAACCTTGACTGGTGATGCTAGTGGATTAAGTTCAGTTTTCAACTTCCATGTTGGTGCTGTTGGTGACTATGCTTTCTCTGAGAGCTTTTATTTGGAGCCAGGTTTGTACTTCACAAAAAAAGGTACATCTTATGATTTAGAAGGATATTTTAGTAGTGAATCAATAGACGTGGATTTGTATTACTTGCAACTCCCAGTTTTGGCTAGCTATCGTTTCAATTTCACTGACAAATTCGGATTGAACTTGCAAGCTGGTCCTTACGCTGCATTCGGTTTGTTCGGATCATGTGGTGAGGATGAGAATGGTGATGATGTAAGCTCTTTTGATGATGGAAATTATAAAAGATTTGATGCAGGTCTTCGTCTTGCAACAGGTGCTCAATTCTCAGCATTCTCAGTATCTTTAGGTTATGATCTTGGTTTAATGAATATTTCAGATGCTGAAGAGGTTGATGCAAAGACAGCTTTGTTCTTTGTAACTCTTGGTTATGATTTCTAATCGAAAATCAAATTAGATATGGAGAGGGGAAGATTTAATCTTTCCCTCTTTTTTTTGAAATCGACAACTGTGAAATCTAATAAAGTTGTGAATGTTTGCCTTTTTCTTTTTTGCGAAAAAAACTAAAATTTGTTTTTTTACCTGATTCATAATAAATTGTGTAATTGTTTCAAAAATCTTATTTTTTTTATATATTTAAGAATCTGAGTTTGAGAAAATTTGCGAGTCTAACTATAATATTAAGATTATGAAACTATATATATCTATTGTGCTATTGCAATTATTACTTTTTTTTAATGCAACTGCCGAGATGGAGAAGGGTACTTTTCTGTTGGGTGCAAGAATAGGTGTGGGTGCATCAAATCTGAAAGGTGATGTGGCTGATAATTCGTCAAAGTTTAATTTTCATGCAGGTATTATTGCTGATTATGCTTTTTCACATCATTATTATATGGAAACCGGTTGTTTTTTGACCAATAAAGGATGTAAGTATGATGTCTTAGATAAGACTGAAACTATTAATATGTTTTATCTCGAATTTCCTATATTGTCTAGCTTTCGTATAAATATCAACAATGAATGCGGTATTAATTTGCAATTTGGACCATATGCTGCGATCGGTGTTTTTGGTAATAATAGAACTCTTCCTGATGAACCTAGAACTTTTTCGGAAGATGGTGGATTTAAAAGGTTTGATGCTGGTCTGAAACTAGCTGCAGGATGGCAGATCTCTGAGTTTTCTATTACCTTCGGTTATGATATTGGTTGCTTAAATGTATCTCATCTAGAGGGTTATTCTGTAAGAACAACATTGTTTCATACTACATTCGGATATGATTTTTAATCATAGAAGGAAAAATGCTGATAGAGAGATGTTTTAAACTTTTTCTCTTGATCTTTTTTATGATCTTTATGGATCAAGTGTAAAATTGTTCTTGACGCCATCCAGCACGCCACTTTTGGCGAGCCCTCAAGGCTAGGGTGCTCAAAATTGGGTCTAAAAAACGAGACGATCCTCGTTGTAGGGGCGCGATTTATCGCGCTGATGATAAATGAAAAAAGGTTGAATAAAAATTATAAATATTCAACCGAATACGTTTGCTGAAGAGCGCGATGAATCGCGCCGCTACAACGAGCTGTACTGACAATTTTTGCCTATTCATTGCGCTGTTAACCACGGACTTCGTCCGCGGCTATTATAATGCAGCCGCCTTGGTGGCTAATCGGTTGCTCATTATTTTCCCATTAAATAAGCTTGTTTTTGAGCGAAAATTTGAACCAAGTTTTGAGCACTCTACCTCAAGGCGTGTCTTTTCCTGATTATAGTTGACCTAAAATAGAATAGTTCGCGTTAATTCGTGGTCAAAAACTGTCTACGGACTTTTTTACTTGATCCGTCTTTTCTTCCTGTTTTCGCTACCTTTTCTTTTCTGTAAGTTGTATCTTTGCAAAAAATTTGAAAGCATGGACGAAAAGAACCATTTTCTTCAGTTGAAAAGTGTTAGACCTAGAGTTTATGGATTGGAATACGATCCCCTTATCAATTGGGAGATAAAAAGGGGCGAGCAATGGGCTGTTGTTGGTTTGAATGGAGCGGGTAAAACATTTCTTGCCGATTTCATATGTGGAAAATACGCTGTTCGTGAGGGCGAAATCAATTATGGTTATTGGTCGGTAGAGAAGGCTCATGAAACTGGAAAGTTTTATGCATCGGAGTTGATCCGTAAGGTGAGCTTCGAATCGGCTTATCTTTTGGCTGATTATAAGAACATGTACTATCAGCAGCGTTTCCATGCTATGGAAAACGAGACAACACCAACTGTACGAGAACTGATAACGTCTATTCCTTTGAATGAGGAGGAAAAACAAGTTTTGGTCCGTAGATTGAACTTGGATCCTTTGTACGAGAAACATTTGATCATGCTTTCGTCTGGTGAATTACGTCGCGTGCTGATTGCCAACGTTTTGATGCAGAAGCCTGAACTGCTGATTTTTGATAATCCGTTCATTGGTTTGGATAAGGAGATGATGGCAGAGTTGAACCTCTTCTTTACGGAACTTTCTAAGTTCCAGCAGATGGTCTTCTTGGTTCCAGCATTGATCGAGATTCCTGATTGCGTGACCAACGTATTGCCTGTAAAAAATATGGAGTACGGCCCGGCCATGACGAAAGACGAATTCTTGGCTTCGCCTAAAGAGTGTCTTGTTCCTCAAAAGAGTTTCTCTGCCGATGTTTTGTTGCCTGAGACGGTCGTTCCATCCAAGCAATACGAGTCAGTTGTCCGTTTGAAAGATATCAATTTGTCATACAAAGATAGAGTGGTGTTCAGCCACTTGAACTGGGAAATAAAGAAGGGTGAGAAAAGGGCATTGCTTGGTCCCAATGGATCTGGCAAGTCTACTTTGTTAAGCCTTATGGTGGGTGATAATCCGAAGGCTTATTCACAGAACATCACCATTTTCGATAAACGTCGTGGTACAGGCGAGAGCATTTGGGACATCAAACGTCCTATCGGTTACATCTCTTCCGAGATGCACCTGTTCTTTAACGAGAACCAGCCTTGCAGCCGAATCGTCGGTTCTGGATTCTTTGATACCATTGGTCTGTTCCGCAAATGCAATGAGGAGCAGGAGCGTCTTTGCTGTCAATGGATGGATTTGTTGGATATTGGTTATCTAAAGGATAAATCATTTCTGAAAATTTCAGGTGGAGAACAGCGTCTAGTTCTTTTTGCCCGTACAATGGTTAAGAATCCAGACTTTTTGATTTTAGACGAACCTCTTCATGGATTGGATATTCCGCACAAGAAACGAGCCCGTCAGTTAATAGAGAAATTCTGTGAGCAACCTGGCAAATCTCTTATCTACGTAACGCATCGCCGCGAGGAGATTCCATCGGCTGTGGATCAGTTTTATGAATTGAAGAATTTGGGTAATGACTAAAAATTAGTCTACTAAGTTTTAGCCGAAGGCAGAAACTGAAAAAGGCTGAACCAATCAGAGTTGGCTCAGCCTTTTTGTATAATCATATATGTGATGCCATTGCCACATTCTTTGATGTGAAAAGCAAAAGAAATTTGAGATGATTCGCATTGAAGGAAACTGTTATTCCTTCATCTCCTTCATCTTATCCCTCAGCATGGCTGCCGTTTCGTAATCCTCTTTATTGACGGCCTCTTCCAACGCTTTTTTTATCTCCTCAGGAGTCATTTCTTCAGGCTCTTTTTTCTTATCTGCTAGGTTGGGAGAGATGCCTGCTTTTTCCAGAACCTCTTCGTTAGTGAAGATAGGAACACTGAAACGTAAGGCCATCGCAATGGCGTCAGAGGCTCTTGTGTCGAAGTGCTTTATTTCGCCGTTTTGCTCGCATACCATTTCTGCATAAAAGATGTCTTCTTTTACCTGGTAAATGTAGCACTCTTTCATCTCAATGCCGTAGCATAACAATACGTTATAGAAAGTGTCGTGCGTGAAAGGACGCGGTGGTTCAATGTTTGTTGTCGCAATGATGATGGCTTGGGCCTCGTTGCCCCCAATGATGATAGAAATTCTCAGTCCGCTCTCTTTTTCTAAGAGAAGCAGCAAATAGGTCTCCTGACTACCCGAACGGATAATCCGGTTGTTTGTAAGACCTAATATAGTGAGTTCCTTTTTCTCCATGGCTTGAACGATATCATTGAAACAAATATAATTAATTTATTTGTGATTACGAGCGAATCTTTTTTTAGAACGACACCTGCTTGAATACATCGCTGATAGTTGCTTTGTCTAAACTGTCAAAGTCTTCTCTACGAGGAAGAACCAAGACTCCTGCAATATCAATAGCTCCTGGACTGATCATCTTATAGTCTGCTCCTTCGGCAAAAAATTGCGTAGGACGATGTGTCTTTCTTGGAAAGATGAAGAGATGCCACTCTCCGTCTTCATAGAGAGAGAAGAGGTTCATCTTTGGCTCATCCTGATTTCCTGATATTAATTGATATTGTGTGTAAATCTGAAGGAAGAAAGATTGAGCTGCATTTTTCGTTCCCGCCTGAATGTGGATGCATCGGCGACCGAAGTTCTGAAGCTCTTCCATCTTTCCGAATTTGTATTCGGACAAGAGTCTTTTGTTTATCGTTTTCCATTCCTCCTCGAAAGGTAGTTGACCTTTTCTTACGGCTTGGAAGTGGATATGGTCTGGAGCCGAAGCACCGCATTGCGGACCGTTATAGAGCAGCACATGCTGGTCCATGATTTTAGTGAAGTCCAAAAGGTCTTCAATGTATGGCTTTATCTCCTGATCTTTGTGCTCGTTAAGCGGAATGGTGAAGTGTTCTTCCAAAATAGGGAAGGGATTCACCAAAAGGGTGAAACGGTCGTTGATGGCCAATCCTTGTTGAATCTCAGGTCTGTTTGCTTCACAGAGAAAACATTTACGATTGGCGATAGTTGCCTTATCCAATTTAGCATTAGACGATACCGCGCGGGCTGGATTGAACTGAGCCTTGACGATGTAGGGTCCGAAGTTAAACGAGCGTAATTCTATGTTTTTAAGTTGGTCGACTCTGTTTTTGAAGTCTGGCCACACCTCTAATTGACTGTTATATAAATCTTTTATCTGCGATGCAGTGATCATAATCGGAATGTTAGCGTTGAACGTTCTTTTTCTGTCTTGCCAAAATCTCTATTGTGCGGAGTCTGTCCTTGTAGAGATTATTCTTGTTGACTTTCGGGATGTCGAGAGCAGCGTCTGAATTGCCTTCCCAGCGGCGACATAAGTAAAGCACATCGTAGATTCTACCTATCTGATAATTTCTGGAGATAGCCAAGCCCATAGCATAATCCTCTCCGTAGCTTGTGTTCGGAAGCTGTGTTTTTCGGAGCAGCGGTGTGTAGAAGGCGCGAGGTGCACCTAGTCCGTTGATGCGTAGTGCGTTGTTTCTTCCGTTTTCTGGTGTCCACTCTTTATGGTCGATGATGCCAGGCGGAATCATTTGCATGTCGAAGTTGGTAATCATGTACGAACCGATTACCATGGCGCATTGCTGCTCGTAAAATGCTTTGACTACAGATTTTATCGTGTTACCGTCGCTGTAAACGTCGTCGCTATCGAGTTGGATGGCAAATTTTCCGCACAAAGGATGGTTGATGCCTTCGTTCCAACAACCGCCGATGCCTAAATCCAAACGCTTAGGAATGAGATGAACGATTCGTTTGTCTTTTTTCGCTAACGCTTCAATGGTCTCGCTCGTACCGTCAGTAGAGTGGTTGTCGATCACGATGATGTTGAATGGGAAATCAGTATTTTGTTTCAATACGGATGCGATAGCGTCACCGACAGTGCGGTTTCTGTTCTTAACTGGCATGATGACAGATGCCTCGTATTCGAAAATCTGTTCGTCGAAAGAAATGCTCTTGAATTTTGGTTCAAGGTAAGCGCCGATCTTCTTTAGGTGTTCAGTACAAGCCTCTTCTTTTTCAATTTGTACAGATCTGTTTTTAGGATCGACATAGTCAAACTGTTTCTCGCCAGATGTACGGTTATCGCTCTCGATATCCGTGTATAAGAATTCATTCAGATGGACAATCGGATGTTTTTGGGAGATGCTCAATCGGACGTCGTAAAGTCCGGCGAAGAGATAATCTTTTTTTCTGTTGGCTAGAGCCTCTTTCAAATAATCTGTATTCAAAAAGAGAATGGAACCGAAGTTGAAGTCGTCACGTACGCTGCCCAATTGGTAATCGATAAGTGGAGATGCCTCTGTCTTGTTTCCTTTCTGAAGGAAATGGTCTGCATAGACAAATCCGGCGTCGCAATCTTCGCTAACGGATAGAAGTCTGTGAATGGCATTCTGTCCGAGGCTGAGTTCAGTACTTTTTGTATATAGTAAGATATGTTTTTTAGTGGCACACTCAGCAATGGTTTGCAGGGTTTTGCTACTCTCCGAATTGTCTATTTTTATCGTTTGGCAGAAACGAAAATCTTTAGCAGATGTTTCCTCTTTTACAAGAAGAAAGATGTTATTGGTTTCTGCCTGTTCTTTGAGGGTCTCAATTACTTTTCCTGTTATCTCTTCTGATAGGTATGGAATGAAACAATCTATTTTCATTTGTTTTTCAGTTTTTTTGATACCATTATTTTCCACTAAAATATTTTAGAATCTCTTTCATTAGAGTATTTCTTGATTCATCTGCGATGATAGTTTCGAATGGTATAGTTGATATTAAAGTCTTGTATCTTCCTTTGTAAGCAACGGCTGCTGCTAAGTTGTTGGAAAAATTGAAAATGTCTGAAGAACCGTTCACTGCTTCAATTCCATCTGGAGATTCTACTGCATATCTCTCAGGGTTAAGCTGAGAGTAGTAGGTGTAAGTATTTTGAAACTCTCTCTGCATGCTAAAGAAATTGGTTAAAGAACCGTCAGTACCGGCTTTTGATTGCGCCAATCTATATTTCAAAATATCTTCGGCAAATTCAATTTCATCGTCGTTACAAATGGAGTCATTCTCCCAAATGTCAGATCCAATATAAGCTCCGCTTAAGAGTAAGTTACCAGAGTTGTGTAAATAATCGGTGATGGCTTTTCTTGTAGGTTCGTCGAATATGTGGAATTTCTTTTGAAGTCCAACGGTTGTCTTTTTTTCTTCTCCAAGAATGAAGTCCATGCAGAAGTAATTTCTAGAACCTATCATTTCGTTAATCAATGCATCTTTGCTGGTTGTGACGAATGAATATCCTGCTTCTTTAATGGCTTTACCGTGAATGTAAGGGAAGTCGAATGTGTTGCCCGCAATCTTTTCTGTCTCATAATCGCTTTTACAAGCTCCGAATCCGGAATTGATGTTGGATCTATACTTTTCTTTTCTTTTGAAGATGTATTGAGCACCCGTGTAACTGATGTCGTACATGTAAGGGACGCCTTGGTCTTCTTTTTCCAAAAAACCTCCGTATTCTTCAGTATCGAAATAAGTTGGTGCTGATATTCTTCTGAATCCATTTACAATTAACACTGTCTTTTTATTGTTTGGCATGTTGCAGACGGAAAGGATCTCAGAAGGGAAACTTTCACCGCCTTCGTTGATGGCAGCTACTTTGTATCTATAAATTCGGCCTTCTTCTATTGGAAGGGTAATGTGTTCGTCTGTAGTAATGGTTCCGTTGTCAAATCCATCACCGTCTACAGATGTGTAAACGATGTATTTATTAGGATAGGCTGTAGGCTCTGTTGTATCAATTTGTTCTTTCCAACTTAAAAAAACCTTCTCTCGCTTTTTGTTGTAGAATTCAGCAGAAAAATGAGTGACGGGCAATGGTTGTACAACGTATGGTGTGCTGTATTGGGTGGACATGTATTTCAACATTCCTTTGTAGATGGCACGGCTTACGGTGAATCTGAAGTTAGGGTCCAATCCGTATTTCATATCGTCATAGTTCTGATGGGATAGAAGTTCGAGCAAGAAGGTCGGAACTTCTGGGACTCTTGCCTCGTAGTATGATTTATCCATCATACCACGTCTACTCCAGTTTGTTTTGTAATAGCGTCTGATATCTTCTGTTGCTTCGGTCATAACTAGGTCGGTAAGGTCTCGAGAAGTTAATCTTTTCTGGCCGTTTGCGTAAATGCCATTGTTACTCTCTGTCATGTATATACCCAAAGATCCGATGATAGAGTCTTTCACAATGACTCCGGCATCTGAGTGTAGACCGAAAGAAAAATCTATCGGAATATTTTTGCCTTTTGTGTTTGGTGATTTAATAGAACCTCCAATAAGGTCGTTTACCCACCAACCGCGGCACATATAGTCGTCTTTGTAATCGCTCTTGCCTTCATTCTTGCTGTAAACTGAAGGTTCGAATCCGGCCCATTGAAGCCAGTATCTGGCACCCTCAAGGTATCTAGGCCTATCGCTGGCAATGGGGGTTGGTGTCTCTTTGCTTTTTGGTTCTACGTATTTTGTTCTGGCAATATTGCCTAGACCGCCTCCGAAACGTACCGCATCAGCGGTTACAATATCCCCGTTTTCATGACTCATGTTCGTAAGGCTGACTTTACCTTTATCGGAGTTTGTTCCTTTTTCGAAGTTGAATGTTCCAAGGTAAATCCAAGTGCCGCCTCCCATTGATTGGTTGACTGTGAACTGTGTTTCACCACCTGTGTGGTGTACCGTATAATGGGCTTCTTTTGTGCTGTTGGGTACTGATTTGTATGAGATATAGACGGCATAATCGCCTTTTTCAGGAATGTTTGGAACCCAATCGATAGAAGAGTTTCCGCTTTTCCTTGTTTCACATTGACGGAAAGTTCCCATTGTGAAAGGATTTTCTCCCTCTTGGTAATATTTCTTTCCGTTGTGAAATCCGGTTGTGTCACCATATCTCCATTTTGATTTGCTTCCGTCTGTCTCTGTGTAACGGCTTCCTGCAACCGTTGAATCATTGTCTACAATAACTTCGTTTGATTGAGTATCCCTTTCCCTTGGAGTGAAGACGTATGCTCCTGCATTCTCCAACATAGGAACCAAGAATGGGATTGTGTAGCCCATCGTGTAAGTATCTTCCGTAATTCCAAACATATAAGGGCGTTGCCATAACCATACGTTTACCATTGGGTCAAAATACCATCCATGGCTTGGCCACAAGGCAATGTGTTTATTTTCTAATCCGTTTGTTACTTCATAGGGCTTATTTTGGTTTGTTACAATGGAGCCGACTTCTGATATCTCTTTAGGATTTCTCTCTTTGTCAATTACTTTCTTGCTTCGATAGTAGTTTGGAATTAGATCTTCAATCGAATATTTAGGAGCGTAGACGTTGATTTTGAATTCATTCAAAGGGGCTGGAAGTGCTGCACGAACACTGTCGTAAATGACTTTTACCACATCATCCCTGTAGGGAATTCCTTCCGTTACTTTGTTTAGCGATATACTGATCTCTTCATTATCCAAGTCGATGTTGATCTTGTCTATTCTTACCACGTTGTTTTTTAATAGTGGATATTGGCTTTTTAAGTTTTTGAAGGTAGGACTCAATAAGCTGTTAAGATTGATTTCTTGGGCATTCAGAAAAAATGGGAAAAATGACAAAAGAAAGAGAATTAAAATTCCTATTTCCGTCATTTTTTGAGTACTATTTTTTGTAAGATAATTATTCATTTGTAGATGTTCGAAAAATCACTTTAAATCACTTCAAAATTAACATTTTACTTCCATTTTTAAAAGCGAAATTGCTTTAAATCTAGGCCTATTTGCTTTTTTTTTATAAAGTAATGTTAGTAACCTGTTTGTCAGGATGTAAAAGGATTGTTTTTTCAAAAATCCGCCTCTTTTTTTATCTCTATTATTTCTCCAGTTTTAGGATGGGTAAATTCAAGGTATGCTGCGTGCAGATAAAGTCGGTCGTGTTTTTTCCCATAAAGGGCATCTCCAACAATCGGACAGCTCAATCCATCGGGGTGTGCGGCATGTATTCGCAGTTGATGTGTTTTTCCTGTAAGAGGATGAAAAGAGATGCGCGTTTTTCCTTCTTTCCTTTCCAAAACGGTATACTCTGTTACGGCTGGTTTGCCGAATTCCTGGTTCACCATTTGTCGCGGACGGTCTGTTATATCAGGACAAAGAGGCAGATTGATCGTGCCTTCATTCTGCTTCACGATGCCATCCAGTAGGGCAGTATAACGCTTTTTTATCCTTCTGTCTTTGAACATGGATTGGAGCGTTTTATGAACCTCTTTGTCTTTAGCGATTAGCAGTAGACCGGACGTGTCCATGTCGAGACGATGTACGATGAGCGGTCCTGTTGCATTAGGATATTTCTGCTTCATACGGTCGTAAACCGAGTCTTTGTCCAGCTTTCCGGGAACGGAAAGCATGCCTGCAGGTTTGTTGACGCAGACCATCCATTCGTCTTCATAAACAAGCTCTAATTCTGTGCTCTTGTGATGATCCATAGCCAAAGGATTCTCCTCCACAATGAGACCTTGCAGCATGTGCTTGAGTATCGGTCCGCACTTGCTTTGACAGGCAGGATAGAAGAAGCCGTGATGACGGATTTCTGTCTTGGGTGAGTTTCCCCACCAGAATTCAGCCATGGCAATGGGTCTCAGATGATGAGTGTATGCGTATTGGAGCATCTTAGGCGCAGCACATTCTCCGGCACCTGCAGGAGGGGTATGCTGCGGTGTTGGCTCGAAGATGACGGAGAGACCCTCGGCTTCTCCCTTTGCGTTGAGCATTTGGAATTGGTCGAATAACTTTTGTTGCAGAGCAGCCGAACGTCTCTTGCGTTCTTTTTTCAAAAACTCAATTTTTTCCTCGAAAACGGAAATTTCTTTTTTTATTTCGTTGATGGTTTCAGCACCTTGCTTTTCAATTCGTTTTAACTCAGCTTTTTGGAACTGACTCTCCTTGACCATAGCAGCAAGTTCGGCTTCGTTAGGGTTCTCATTTCGCCTTTTTTCGCGTTCCTCTTTTGCCTTTTTTCTGATCTCTTTTTCTTCTTCAATTTGTCTCTTGAAAGCGTCTTCGAATAATTGTAATTTATTGATTAGTAATATGTATTCGCTTTTGTTCTGTAAGCTTTTTATGCGATTGTTGATTTCTGATATATTTTGTTCTTCCTCTTTGAAAAAACCGTCCGGTTGAAGCAAATCATAGACAGGAGGAACGAAAAAAGGATGGATATTTTTGCCTGCCAAAATTCCAGAAAAGGCACTGATGTAAACAATTTGATGATCAGGTGTTTCAACCACCAAAACGCCCAACATTTTTCCTTGTTGAAGTTCTTCTTCCCACTCTTTTTTACTGCCTAAATATTCCTGAACCTCCTTAGCTGCAAGCAAGCACAACGGATGTGGTGTATAATGGAATGGATAGGTGAATTTCTCCGGCAAAGGAATGTCGGAAATGTCATGCTTGAACGTATGTAAAGGAAGAGCTGATGACACCATAACGATTGTTTTCTGCAAAATTAGAGAATATTTGCGAGATATCCGATGCTAAACTAATAACGTTGAATAGGATCCAAGGGTACACTATCGCTCCGTAGAGGTTTCCAAAGAGAACTCCCTTGGGGTAGCGCAATCCGCAGGACGTTCGGGTAAATGAGGTTTGAGAAATGAGAATGGGATAAAAAACTACCCAGCTTGTCATTTCGATACCTGACCTTTTTTATGATCCTATTTGTTGTCGGTACTGGCAATCGTTTTTAATTTCTGTATGGTTACGTCGCATGCTTTTTGGCTGATGTCGCAGCCGATGAATTTGCGGCCAAGTTTTTTACATACTACTGCCGTTGTTCCACCGCCAAGGAAAAAGTCGGCTATGGTGTCACCGGGATGGCTAGAAACCTGAATAATTCGGTTAAGAACGGCATCTGATTTTGGCGTTGCATAGGCTTCAGACAAATCTATTCTTTTGTACGAATCAAGCATTTCAGGTTCATTCCACAGATTTCCCATGGGAATAACGGTTGAATACCGATATGGAAGCCCGTCTATGATTCTTACCTCATTGTTTGCCGCCATCTTCTCAAACTGACTAGGAGATACCAGCCAATGCTTTTGTTGGTTTTTGAGGTCTATTTTTACATCTCCAATGGAGCGTATGTCATCTCTTCCTGCAAGAGTGCCATATTCAAAGAGAGGGACAATGTTTTCCGTGTCTCCGTAAATTTCATTGAAAATGAAATCGTTAGGATTTTTGATGTAATAGAGAATTGTATCCATCTGCGAATCATAGTTGGAATAAAATCCTCTCTTGCCGCTATGCTGACGGTAGATCCTGTTTCTGAAACAACTCGGGCCAAACACTTTGTCCATCAGAATTCTCAAATAGGAATCAAGTCTCCAGTTGCAATGAATATAGATGCTGCCATTGGATTTAAGCACTCTCTTCATCTCCTCGAACCTAGGTCTGTACCATTCTACCGCTTCTACTGCCGAACCGAGGTTGTCGTTATAATCGCCGAAATCCTTTCCGGAATTGTATAGTACGTCACAGTAGATGAGCTGCACATGGTTGTCTGGCATACTCCTCAAAAGCTCCAGATTGTCACTTTTATAAATAGTAATTGAATCGTCTTTATAGTAGCATTCCATTATAATTTCCTCCAACTGATTAAGAATCTGTTTAAGTTTTAATTAAAAATAATGTTATAAGAATATGATTTATTGAAGGTCAGATGATTAAGTTATATGATAATCCGCAATACGGACTAAGCAAATCC
>ERZ795056.3779-NODE-3779-length-16018-cov-5.985028_pt1 | contig 16018 bp, 13 predicted proteins | sample MGYA00375140_ERZ795056 | MGnify/ENA primary metagenome ERZ795056 (study PRJEB30185, sample SAMN05720227) | activated sludge metagenome | isolation source: Anaerobic digester | place: USA | collected 2015-03-09 ... | reverse complement strand
CAGATCGAGGACTTTTTTATTATCTAAAAGTGCGAAAGATATTTTACACTACCTCCGCGCCGCTATCTTCTTCACGATCAGCATGATGAGCCTGCTCACGCAGAAGTAGAGGAGCATGCCGATGATTATTCCCGCAACCGCGTAGCCCGCGGCCTCCCAGGTCAGCGGCAGGCCGAAGGTGAAATTGTCCCACGTGGCGCGCGCGATGTCCAGGTCAATGGTCTTGATGAACACGAAGAACTTCTGGAAAGCCGGCGCCTCCTGCAGCTCTTTCAGGGCGGCGGCCAGCGAGTCGTACCGCTCCAGGTCCAGGGCGATCTTCTGCCCGGTCTTGAACACGGCCGGGTCCTTTGACGCCAGCATGTGCTGGCTGTACTGGTACATGGTCTTGCCCAGCTCCTTCGCGATCTCCCGGTATTTATCCATGTTCCGGGCCGCCTCGTCCACGTGCCCGCCGAGCCGCTGGATGTACAGGACCAAGTACTGGGGAAACTGCGCGAGCGCCAGGGCCCCCAGCACCGCGCAGATCCGGTCGGCAATCGAATCGAGGAACCGCACGGGCGCCATCAGTATCTTTCTCTTATCGAACATCATCGTTACCGCACTCCTCCCATTTTTTCCGAGTCCATCACACAGGTCGAGGCGATGCCTCCCCTGAGATTATATACTGTTTTCACGGACAGGCGCTTCGGTGCGAGTAGCCGGTACAGGTCGTTATAAATGCGGTTCGTGGCCGCCTCCTGGTAGATGCCCGCGTTGCGGAACGAAACGAAGTAGTACTTGAGCGATTTCAGCTCCACGAGCTTCCGGTCCGGCACGTAGGTGACCACGACCTTCCCGATGTCAGGGAGCCCGGAAAAGGGGCACACGGCGCTGAACTCGTCGGTCTCGTAGGTGACCTCCTGCGGATTGCCGTCATAGTCTATGGTTTCCAGAAAATCGACACGGATTGCGCTCTCGTCCTGGAATTCGAAGGTTTTGCCCTCTGCGGTCGGCATTGGAATGCTCCTGGATATATCGTGCGTCCCCCCTGCCTCTTTCAGGGTCATGAGGACCGGCAGTATTCATCATGTATGCCTACCCCCACTGATTATGGAGGCAGGGAGGCCCATGGCGCTTATAATGGTATGCCGGGCCCCTCCGCCGCCCTCGGCGGCGGAGGGGCCCACCAGATGGTTGTATATTCCGGAGCATTAATAAATGCAAGGAAAAAATATCAGGACCGGGAGCACACGGCCTGCGCTCCCCGGTCCATTCTCACTCACCCCCGTTATCGTGTAAAAAATTATTCTTGCTATTTATCCCGCCAGCCCCCATGCTCATTCAAGCGGACATACCGTTCATCCAGACAAGACAAAGAACCGGTCATATGGCAAAGGCAGTAATAGAAAAAAGGGATTTGTATATTGACGATATACCCCAGACTGACGTTTTTTATATCGCAATATTGGAAGAGAATCTGGTTATGAATGTAGCCCCGAATGTCAATTCTGCGATTCAGGCGCATTTGAAAGAAAAAAAATTCAATTACATTGTCATCGATCTTGCGGACGTCACCCGTATAGATTCCGCCGGCTACGGGGTTTTATTGAACCTGATAACCTACTTTCCCCGGGCTCAAAAAGTGAACATCTTTATCGTTAACATGAACCTGATGATTAAAAGGATAATCGAGATGATAGGAGTTCCCCTCATAATGTACACCTATCCTTCATTGGAAAGCGCGATTGAAAAAATCAGGGAATTAAAGCTCGCCTGATCCCTCCGGCACCATTCTTGCGGGCAAGGGGTGATTGATTATTCCCCTATCTTGAATGACATCATGATTACACTCTGTTTTTTCGGGGGGGAGCTATGCACGACAAGCAATATGATAAAGCGGTATATGCGGGCCTGGCGCTTCTCTGCGGCCTGGCTGCGTTGGGCTGTTTTCCGAAACGGGTCGGGCCTGTCGGCGCCGACGGGAAGCGCCTGACATGGGACATGATGAGCAGGGACCAGCGCACGGCCCATATGAAATGCGCCGTGATGCCCCGCGCTGCAGAGCTGTTCCGGACATGGCGGCCGGGAAACTATCCCGCTCCGGATTGCACGCTGTGCCATGGCAGGGGAACGAAGACCGGGAACTTCGACATGCCCACCGCGCATCTTCCGAGGCTCAGCGGCGACTGGACCCTGAAACCCGAGTTTGAAAAATATTATGATACGACCCGGCTCAAGCTCGACCGCCTGGTCCCCCTGATGTCCCGGGCCCTGGGGAAGAAGCCTTTCAGCATCACCACCCGCAGCGGGTTCGGATGTTATTCCTGCCACCGGGGACCGTCAGGCCCGATGTTCGGGAACTGACGGACGTCCCCGCGCACCGCAGGCGTGGAGCAGCATCTCCGGCAGGGATTACTCCTATACCGCTTCTTCCGATTTTACCAGCAGCTCGGTCGCGTTCTTGAGGATCGCCCCCGAGGTGCTGGAGAGGTTCCGTATCTCTTCCACCATCTCTGCGATTACAAGGTTCGCGTTGTCGATGGCCTTGGTGGTGTCCTTAATCGCCTTTTTCTGTTCGGCCGTGCTGGAGCCGATGCCCTTCGCCATGTCTATGTTCTTGGTCATCTGTTCGATGATGACGCGGATATACCGCTCCTCGACGAGTATGCTCTCTTGAAGAAGCTTGATCTTGACGGAGCTCTCGCCCATCTTGGCTATGAGCCTTTTTATCGTTTCGGCGGTCGTTGTGATCACCGATACGCCGTCGGTCGTCGTTTTGGAGCTGAAGGCGAGGACCTTCTCTATCTCCTTGATGCTCTCGGTGGTCAGCACCGCCAGCTTGCCGATCTCGTCCGCGACCACGGCGAAGCCCCGCCCGTATTCCCCGGCGCGCGCCGCCTCGATGCTGGCGTTCAGGCTGAGGAGGTTGATCTTGTCTGCAATGTCCGTGATGATCGAGACGGTTTCGGCTATCCCCTTGCTCTGCTCGCTGATTTTTAAAATGGTGTTCTCCACCTCGCGCAGGCTTTCGTTGGAGATGCTGGTCTGGGACACGATCCCCTCGATATCGCCGTAGGTGTCCCTGAGCTTTTCTGTCGTTTCCGACTTGATGTGCTTGAAGTCATTGACTATGTTTTCCATGGTCACGTTGCCGTTGACCTGCTCGTCGGCGGTGCCGCTGATGTTCTCCGCGGCCGCCAGGAGCTCCTCCATCGTGGCGGACATTTCCTCGAACGTGGCCGACTGGTCGTGGATCTTCTCGTTAAAGCGGTTGACCAGGTTATTCTGCTCGTCGACCTTGGCGAACAGGTGCGACATCCGCTCCTTTATCTCGAGGTTGATCAGGCGCCGCGCCTCGGCCTGCTGCTCGATCACCTCGCGCTGGCGCGCGGTCCTGCTATTGAACTCGTCAATGATCGGGATGGTGCGGTAGACCAGGTAGAACACGAAGCCGGTTATGAGAATAAAGAAAATCTCCCGGTACAGGATGATCCCGGTAACTACCGGCTTCCCGTCTATGTTTGCGGCAAGATGGTACTCGCCCCCGTTGGCGATGGCCCAGTACACGAAAAAAGCCCAGTTGGCAAGCGCGAAGATCGAGATCACGATAAAAAGCTTCCGGTCATGCAGAAGGTAGATCAGGACCACAAGGATGATCAGGAGGGCGGTCGAGTTGTACGACTGGAGCGCGAACGTCCACCCGTTGTTGGCGCCGAAATTGTATTTAGCGATTATGGGAACGATAACGGTAATGAAGGCGGCAACCCATGCAAGCACGGCCGTTTTTTTCCGCTGCTTCTTTCGCCGGTAAATGATGAAGGCGATAAGAATGGCAACGAGGTCGATCACGGTCGGCCGCAGGATATCGATGGCGCGCATGTCCGCAATGACGAGAAATGACACGGCGACCACGGTTACGACGCAGAGGCCGATGAAATACATGAAGCTCCCCTTGATCTGTAAAATCTCAAAAGGAGAATAATTTTCGTGGTCTATCATGGCATTAACCTTCCTGAGTACTTCATTATTTTAATGTATCATTAATTATCACGGGTATCAAGGATTTTTTCGGCCTGCATCGCACATTTTGTTAGATGAAGTCCGTACGCCGTTAAGCATTATCTTTTTTTCTGGAGCAGCGTCTCGATCCTGCGCATCATTTCGTCAGGAATAACAACGCCGGCCGTCTTGAGCCGCGTCAGGTACTTCTCGAACGACTTCCGCGTGTCCGAGGACGCCGCGAGCACGCGGAGGTAGGACCTCATGTTCTCCTCCACCTGTTTCCGGAACGAAATGTTTCTGTTCAACAGGTCCTCCACCGGGGCCAGGAGCCGGTAGTTGACCGGCCGGCAGAAGGAGCGATACACGGCGAAACGCTGGGTCTGGTCGCATGCGGAGTTCCCGGCGGCGATGCTTTCCTCGACGACATCCAGGTTGATGAAATCGATCGCCTGGAAACCGTGACGGTCAGCCAGCAGCTCCTGTATCCGGGCGGCAACGTCCTTTGCGAAATCGCACGATTCGAAGTCGCCGCCGCACGAGTCCTGTCCCTTCAGGTAGAGAACCGCGTCCACGTCGGAGGAGTCCTGCGCCATGCCCATGTTGACCGAGCCGACCAGGTCAAGCGCGATATGCCCGGACAGGGGGCCAAGCGACTCCAGGGCGCGCTCCAGGTTCCGGATCCGCTCCTCGGTCTGCTTCGTCTGGTATATCCGGAAGAAGTTGCGTATGTCCCTGAATATCTTCAGCTCCGGCACCTGGGTGTACCGCTCGATGTTCTCGTCGATCTGCGATATGTCCGCAAGCGCCTGGTAACGCGCCCCGTCGATCACGGTCTCCCGGTACCCGTCCCCCTCCCTGCGATATTCCGCGATATCGTGCACCCGGTTATCGACGATCTTTTTGAGCTGGACCTCCGGCACCTCTCCGCCGCTGACCGTTATGTCAAAGAAAAAACCGCCCTCGGAGATCTCCCCGCGAGAGGTCATCACCTCCCCGAAATTCGACGGGTTCAGGTAGAGGGTTTGTTCCACGAAGCGCGCTCCCCAGCTTTCATGGTTATGGCCGGACAGGCACAGGATCACGCCGTGGTTGTCGCAGTAGGACCTGAGGGCTGCGGAGCCCCAGGAACCGAGATGGCTGATGGTATCCAGTATCCCGTACGCGGGATGGTGCGCGACGACAATGTCGGGACGCGCCTGTTCCATGAAGCGATAGAGCTCGCTGTCGGTGTCACGGGCCGATGTGCCACCGTAGCGGACCCCGTATGCCTCCGGGAAGCCGGGGGTCCGCACCGCGGCCCCGCCGTATCCCGCAACGGTACAACCGCCGGCCGTCACCGACCCGAGGTGCAGGTTCCGCGCGTCAAGCGCCGTGCCGGCGAGGTCCATGTCGTAGTTGCCGGGGACGGTGAGAATCATGGTATCTTTCTTCGAGCTGAAAATATTTTCCAGGATCTGGTATTTTTTCAGCATCACTTCCCGCGCCCTGAGCGAGGCATCGAGGTAGTAGCGGGCTCTGCCGGCGAGCTCTCCCCCGATGGAGCCGCTGTTCAGCAGGGACCCGACATACTCTTCAAGCAGGACATCCCCCTCGCCGCTCTCCCGTCTCATGGCATGGAACACGTTTTGCGTTTCAGCATATTCGACTGACTCGTCCAGGGAATAAAAGGGCAGGTCGATCAGGTCACCGGAGACCACGTAGAGGTCGGCAACGGTTTCTTTCAATAGATTGTACACCCGTACGAAACCGCCATGGACATCCGTGCAATAAATTATTTTCATCCCGGTTCCCTGAATTTGTTTGTCCGCGCCGGGCGGCAGTGGAGCGCCGGCCGGTCCCGTGAACGAGCGTCCGGGGCCGGCAGATTTTGTCAACATAAATCGTCCCGGGACCGATGCTCCGGCGGCCGCCGGACCGGCCCGGAATCGTTTTGTTATTGCATTTTTTTCATGTCCCGTAAAAAGTATGAACAATCAAAGCAAACAAGAATTATCGACCATGGTAAACAGGGCCAACCTGAAAGGGGACCTCTTCGGCGGGCTGGCGGCAATGCTCGTTGCGCTGCCGTCCGCGATCGCCTACGGTATAATCATCTTCACGCCCCTCGGCCCGGAGTATGCCGCCAGGGGCGCGGTCGCGGGGGTCATCGGCTCGGTCATCCTCGGCGTCATTGCGCCGCTGTTCGGCGGCACGCCGCGCCTGGTCTCCTCCCCCTGCGCGCCGGCGGCCGCCGTGCTCTCGGTCTTTGCGCTGGAAGCCGCCGGGTCAGTCCCGCGCGAGTCGGTGCCTCTTCTCGTCGCCATCGTGGCCTTTGGCGCCGGCCTGATACAGCTGATTGCCGGCGCGGTCCGGGGTGGGACCTTTATCAAGTACATCCCCTACCCGGTTATAGCCGGTTATCTCAGCGGGGTCGGTATCCTCATCTTCTGGGGCCAGGTCCCGAAATTCCTGGGCGCGGGCGCGGGCAGCGTCCCAAGCCTTCTGGCGGACCCGTCCCGCTGGAGGTGGGAGAGCATCCTCATCGGGGCGACGACGATCATCGTCATGCTCGCCATGCCCCGTATCATCAAGGCAATACCGGCTTCCATCGCGGCCCTCGCGTCGGGAATTCTCTGTTACTTCATCCTGGCCCTGTTCAACGGCGACCTGCTCTCCCTGCAGGGGAACCCGCTGGTGATCGGCAGCATCAACGGTTCGCCGGCCGACCTGGTACGGGGGGCCATGGGTAACTTCACGGCGCTCGCGGCCCTTTCCCCGGCCGGCCTGGCCGCTCTCCTCGTGCCGACGCTCACCCTGGGCGTGCTCCTGTCCGTGGACACGCTCAAAACCTGCGTCGTGCTCGACGTGCTGACCGGCTCGCGGCACAACTCCAACAGGGAGCTGTTCGGCCAGGGGATCGCGAACATGGCCTCCGCCGCGTGCGGCGGGGCGCCCGGGTCCGGGACGATGGGGGGCACGCTGGTGAACGTTTTCAGCGGCGGCGCAACGCGCCTCTCCGGACTGCTTGCCGGGGCCTGGGCGCTGGCCGTGCTCGTGCTTTTCGTCAATTACATCGCGTGGATACCGACGGCCTCCCTGGCCGGCGTGCTCCTGGTCGTGGGCGTGCGCATGGTCGATCTGAAGAGCCTCCAGCTCCTGAAGCACCGGTCCACGGTGTTCGATTTCATGGTCATCCTGGCGGTGATCGTTTCCGCCATAAGCATGAGCCTGATCGCGGCCGCCGGCGTCGGGATCGTTCTTGCGATCGCCCTGTTCCTCAGGGAACAGCTCCGTTTCCCCGTGGTGCGGCGGAAGGTCTTCGGCAACCAGGTCTCGTCCAAGCGGAACCGGCTCGCGTCCGAGCGCGACATCCTTGAAGCGAAGGGGAGCGCCGCGCTGATCATTGAGCTCCAGGGCCAGCTCTTCTTCGGCACCACGGACCAGCTCTATACCCAGATCGAGCCGCACATCGCGCGGTGCCGCTATTTCATTTTTGACATGCGGCGTGTCCTGTCGGTCGACTTCACGGCCGCGAACATGCTGACCCAGATCAAGCGGAAGATCGTGGAAGGCGGCGGGCAGCTCATCTTCACGTCCGTGCCGCTCAGCGTGCCGACCGGCCAGAACATCCGCCAGTACCTCGAGACGCTCGGGTTCGCGCCCCACGAGGGCCGCGTCAGCTTTTTCCCGCAGCTCGACGGCGCACTCGAATGGGTGGAGGACCAGCTCATCAGGGATAACGCGTACGCGGCCCCCGACAGCAGGCCGCTCGAGCTCCGGGAGTTCGAGTTCTTTTCCGGCGTGTCGGAGCAGGCCCTCGCCGCGCTGCTGGCAAACATCCAGGAAAAAAGCTTTCCCGACGGCGGCAGGATCTTCCGGTTCGGCGATGCGGGCGGGGACATCTACTTTTTGAAGCAGGGCATGGTCCGGATCGAGCTGCCGCTGGTTGACGGCACCGTGCACCTCCTGGCATCGTTCGGGAGGGGGGATTTTTTCGGTGACATGTCGTTCCTCAACCTCGAGAACCGGTCCGCGGACGCCGTCGCGGTCGGCGAGACCGCGCTCTACATCATGAAGAGGGAACACTTCGACGCGATAACCGGGCACTTCCCCGAAGTGGGGCACATTTTCTACTACCGGCTCGCGCACGAGCTCGCCCAGCGCCTGCGGCAGAACGTGATCGAGCTGAAGGCGCTGGAAGAGCATTGAGAAAACAATTCAAGCCCCCTGTCCAGAGCTTTTTGTGTTGATATTTGTTATTCGATTCCCCACAATAGTTCAGATGCCTCGACAAGCTCGGCACAAGTAAAGCGCACTGTGTCCCTTCAGCCGGTACTGGTGAGGGTACAGAATCCACTAAATATTAAGGCGCCTTCCCGGCGCTTTTTGTGTTGAAAAGATCAAGTCGTTGTCCTATAATTGTTCTGATATGGCCTATTCAGTCATACTGGCCTGCACAGAATGAGGATAACATTTAAAAAATAATAAAGTTTTCATTGTAAGGATTTTATGGTTCGAAATATTTATCCTATTATAACAATATTTATTATCGTGCTTGGTTCAATTTTACGTGGTAATACACTAATAAATGATAAATATGGAGTGGTACTGGGCACTAAAGTCCTTGTTAGAGAATCGCCAAATACAAAATCAAAAATTGTGACGGTGGTAAAAGAAGGTGAAATGGTAGAAATTATTCAATGGACAAATGTCAAAGAAAAAATTGGCATTCATGAAGACCATTGGGCCAAAATCAAAACACAGAATAATGAGTCTGGCTATATATTTGGCGCGTTTATTTTTGATTTGAAAAATTTCATTGGCAAAAAATGGTTTAGAGAAACTTGTAGTGGTCTTATAATAGGTGTGATTTTTGAAAATAATAATACATTCAAAATAATTGGAGGATGTGGGGAACTTGGCTGCGGTGAACTCAGGATCATGAACGGCGGCACTTACTCTTTCAATAAAACAGAAATAACTCTGAATAATATCACCCAACATTTACAGATAGACAAATTATATTTATTCAAATACAACCAAATGAACACTCTAGATGAAAAAAAACGACACATTGATGATCGATCTTTTCTTGAATTGGAAAAAATCGGAGTTTGTTGGGGTTGGTGGTAAAAACATAACTATTGAAACATTAATCCTACCGGTATGAATCCTTCCGGGCGCTGATATCGAGAACAATGACCAGCACCCTGCCGTTTTCAACCTGATAGAACAGCCGGTAATCGCCGATGCGATACCGGTACACGCCTTCAAATTCGCCTTTCAATTTCTTTATATTGTTTCCGAAAAACGGGTTTAATCGAAGCCGGGGATATACGTAATCCCTGATTTTTTTATAAATCTTTCTGTATCTCGTTCCCTGAATTTTGGAGATGAAATGATCAGTTTCAGCAATGGAAAAATTATTCAACGACTTTATACTTCCCTTTCCGGGCATCGCTCATTCCCTTCTTCAGGCCCGCCATCAACTGCGCGTCATTAAGTATCTGCTCCATCTCCTCGTCCGAAACATACATCTCGCTGGTCAGGTAGGAGAGTGACGCGTTTTCCATGAAATTCGAGATGGTCCTCCGCTCACCATCAGCCGCTTTTTTCAGGAGATTATACACGTCATCATCGATTCGCACGGTTATCGTTTTCATAAAAATCACCTTAAATCAATAATATTCAATTTTATTCAATATGTCAATTATTAAATTTCAAGCCTCCTGTCCAGCGCTTATTTATTGAATGATGTGGTATGATCTCCCATCCTTGCTGTCGATAAACCCCATCATGTCCCTTGGGTTTTTAGTGGAGAGGACACACTTTACTAGATGTTGTTATTAACCGTCTCCCCGGTCTGAGCTTTTTTTTTAATCCCGTTGACAATTCACGCTCCCGTTTGTACATGGCCCGATAAATAAACAAACATTTGTTATAAAAAATATTTTTCGTGATAAGGGGAGTGTATGCATCGGTTTCAAAATTGTATTATTCTTTTAACAGTTCTTTTCAGCGCCTTGACATTTATTTCCTGCGACGACACCGGCGACAGGACGCTGGCGGCAAAGTACAACCAGGCTGCCCATGACGCCAGGGCCACGAGCGACGGCGGATGCATCGTGGTCGGGGAGACCGTCACCGCCGGCGGATCCATGCCCGATTTCTACGTGGTAAAGCTTGATTCCACCGGCAGGGTGCAGTGGTCAAAGACCGAGGGCGGCAGCCGCCTGGACAGCGCCTGCTCCGTCAGGGTCACCGGGGACGGCGGGTATATCGTGGCCGGCGTCACCGAATCGTCCGGGCCCGGGGACCCGAACAACTACGGCAGCTACGGCAACATGATGGTCGTGAAATACGGCCCGACCGGGACAAAGCAGTGGCTGAACGTCTACGGGAACGAGCTCTACGAAGGGTGCGCCGAAGTGGTCCAGACCTCCGACGGCGGCTATGCCCTGGGCGGATACACCCACAGCTTCGGCAACGGCCAGTTCTACCTGGTGAAGCTCAACTCCGCCGGCGCCATGGAATGGGACGAAGTCTACGGCGGCGAGGAAACCACGGAGGTGGCCTATTCCCTGAAAGAGACCCGCGACGGCGGTTTCATCCTCGCCGGCAGCACCATCGTGAACGGCAGGGCCCTTGCCATGACAGTCAAAACAAATTCGCTGGGCGTCGAGCAGTGGACCCGCACGTACGGCGACTCATCCGTCTTCAACTGGATACGCAGCATCGTCGAGACCGCCGACGGTTCGTTCGTTACCGCGGGATACAAGGGCACTGACATTATGCCCAACAACGACTGCAACGCCTGGGTCATGAAGCTTGACGCTTCCGGGGCCCTTGCGTGGGAGCAGACCATCGGCGGAAGCAGGCTTGACATCGCCAGCTCGATACAAGCGGACGGCACCGGTTACGTGTTCGCCGGCGAGACCCGCTCGTTCGGGAGCGGCAATGAGTACGAGTCTGACATCTGGGCGGTAAAGCTCGATGCAGCGGGCGCGCAGGTATGGTCCAGGACCTACGGCGGCGCGGACAATGATACGGGCGCGGCAATCGACCTTCTCTCCGGCGGGGGATACGTTCTCGCCGGCGATACGATGACGGGCCTTGCCAACGGATATGACATTTACGTGGCCAGGCTTGATTCAAGCGGCAACAACTGACACAGTCGCCGAAAAGCACCGGAAGAGCCTCACCTGCAAAGGGTGGGGCTTTTTTTACGCCTGGCCCTGTATCCGCACCGTGATGAGCGTAATATCATCGTTGACCGGCGCGTCCCCCCGGTGCTTGTCTATCTCCGCCAGTATCATGCCGTTAACCTCGTCCAGGGGCCGGGCAAAGGACCCGTCCGCGGCCAGTTTCCGGATGAACGCGGTCAGCCGCTCCTCGCCGTACTCCTCGCCCCGCCGTTGAACACCTCGAAAAGTCCGTCGGTAAAGAGCATGACGACATCCCCCTCATCGAGCGCGGCTTCATCCATGAGAAAAGACGACGAATCCATGAACCCGACCGCCCTCCCCTTTGTCTTGAGGCTCGCGATTGAACCGTCCCGCGCCTTTATTAAGAGCTGCTCCGGGTGGCCCGCGGTGCTGAATCGTATCTTCCCACCGCCCAGGCCCAGGATGAACGCGGTGAAGAAGTTCTTGCTCTTCAGCTCGCCGGTGAAGATCCCGTTGATATAGCCCAGCCTCTCGTGCGGCCGTCCCATCCGGAGGCTCTCCCTGTTGAGCAGGTCGATCTGCATCGTGGTGAGGGCCGCCTGCATGCCGTGCCCCGAAGCGTCGGCGATCATGATCGACATGCCGTTGTCAAGGCGCGTTATGTTGTAGTAGTCCCCGCTGACCATCCCGTTCATGGGCACATACTTCACGCCGATCTCCATCCCCTCGATCCGCGAGTAGTAGCCCGCCGGCGTCAGGATCGTCCCCTGGACCGATTTCGCTATCTCGAGCTCGAGCTCAAGGCTGGCGAGCTGCTCGTGCTCGCGGATGGAGCGGTTCAAGGCGATGAGGTTCCGCGCCCGCACCAGGAGCTCGCTCTTGTGAAAGGGCTTCACGATGTAGTCGTTCGCGCCCGCCTCGAAGCCCATGACGATGTCGCTGGTCCGGGTCTTGGCGGTCAGGAGTATGACGGGAAGCCGCGAGATCGAGTGCCGCTCGCGGAGGATTTTCACCACCTCGTACCCTGACATGCGCGGCATCATCACGTCCAGGAGCACCAAGTCGAGCCGGTCGACCTCGCCGATTATCCTGAGGGCCTCCATGCCGTTCACGGCGCGGAAGACATTGTAGCGCTCGAGGGTAAGGAGGTTTTCGAGTACCTGGAGGTTGACCGGATCATCGTCGCAGATGAGTATGTTCTCCACGGCCTCCCCCGCCGTCACGGCCGGGGCGGTTTCCTCCATCTCCCCGGCGGCCGGAACCGCGGGCAGAGCGATCGCTTCGCCGGCCCCCTCCTGTTCCGCCGCCGGCGGCTGGCCGCCTGCCACTGACACGTCCAGCGAGATCGGCAGCGTGAACGTGAAGGTCGAGCCCTTCCCCGGCTCGGAATCGACCCCGATGGTCCCGCCGTGGAGCTCGACGAGCTGCCTGGTGATCGAGAGGCCCAGGCCGGTGCCGCCATACTCGCGCGCAATCGACCCGTCGGCCTGCTCGAACGAGCGGAAGATGCTCTCCTGCTTGTCTTTGGGAATGCCGATCCCCGTGTCGGTCACGCTCACGGCGACGAAGCCGCCGCCGGTCCGGGCCGTGACCTCGATGATGCCCGACTCCGTGAACTTGACCGCGTTCCCGAGCAGGTTCAGGAGTATCTGCTGGACGCGGTTCTCGTCGCCGTACACGGCCGGGACGTCGCGCAGGGCGTTGACCAGCTTCAGGTCGCGGCTCCCTACCAGCTGGCGGGCGAGAAGGCACGTGACGTCCACGAGCGGCTTCAGGTCGAGGGGCTTTTTCCTGAGCTCGAGCTCGCGGTTTTTCAGCTTCGAGAAATCGAGGATATCGTTGATAAGGTAAAAGAGCCGCCTGCCGCTCGACACGATCATGGAGAGGTTCGCCGCCTGCTTCTGCGATACGGGCCCGGCCGCGCCGTCGATGATCGACTCGGCGATGCCGATGATGCCGTTGAGTGGCGTCCTGAGCTCGTGCGAGGTGTTGGCCAGGAACTCGTCCTTCATCCGGTCGAGCTGCTCGAGCTCCCTGTTCTTTTCCTCCAGCTCGACCGAGTAGGATGTGATCTGCCGCTGCGTTTCCGCGAAGCGCATGATCAGGATGACGCCCAGGGAGAGCACCAGGCAGAACATTCCCCAGTGCCCCTTCATGGCGGTCCAGAACCGTATGATCGCCAGGTCGGCGAGGATATCGTACACGAGTGAAATGATCAGGACGGCCATGCCCACGGTGAACACGCGGGACACGATGTCTCCCCGGATCGACCGCCGGACATTGATCGTCACGATGAATATGATGTCAAAAAATCCGAGCACGTACAGGGGCAGGATAGTCGGGATGAAGGGCACGATGCCGGCCAGGGCCAGCGGGATCGCGATGAACGGATAGGCCAGGTGCACGTGCCCCAGGCGGCGTATGATGTTGCAGGGACCGGGCTCGAAAATATCCGCGAAAAAATAGCAGAAGCCCGGGGCGAAAAAGAAGATGCCCGCGAAAATGCCGTAGTGCCAGAAGACCGGCGCGTCCCAGAAGAGCTGTTTTATCAGGGACCAGCTCAGCGCGTACACGCCGAGGCTGAAGGACATCAGGCTGAAGTAGAGGTAGGCCCGCTGTTCCCGGTTGCGGGCAAAGATGAAGAGCGTGAACAGCCCCATGAAAAAGAAGATCGAGAACAGAACGATCCGGTCGATATCGCCGGTGACGATCTTCCGGATATGCTCCTCGGGCGTGCCGATCGCCACTCCCTGTACGCCAATCAGCATGTAGTCCGAATACAACCTGAAATAGAGGGGGCTTGTATAGTAGTCGCCGTCGAGGCGGATGATGTGCCACGGCACCCCGGCAGGTTTTTTCCTCTCGCCGGGCGCCAGGCTGCCGTGACGATAGATCAGCCTGCCGTTCTGGTAAATCTCGAATTTCAGGGCGGCCCTGCTGATGAAGAGCGAGGGATCGCGGACCTCCGTGCCGGCGGCAGGTTTCGGCAGGGTAAGCCGCAGCCAGATGAATTCGCTGCCGCCCCGGTCCTCCGGATTTCCCTGCGAGTCGAGCGTGGAGCCGGTGGCCTTCCACCCGGTCTTCGCCCCGCTGCCATAGGTCCATTCGGGAACGCCCCTCCCGTCAAAGGGCGAGTCGCCTACCCGGTATTCCCAGCCATGAGTCAGGGAAACAGGGGACGCGGAAAGCGCCACGTGCATAACTGCCCACAGCGCGATCGCGGTAATCATTGTCCTTGATAGTGGTCTCATGCCTGCCACAGGTATGTTACCATGACATAAAGGTGACTGTCAATATAAAATGAGATGGGCCGGAAGGTCCCCGGGGGGCCGGGGAGGTGCCCGCAGCTCAATCGAAGGCGATCGTCTGGTCGTCGCCCACGAAAAATTTCGTGCCGCAGTCCGGACACCTGAAGGCGCCGGGCCTCTTGATGCGTATGAGGGACTTGCATTTGACGCACTCGACGATGAGGGAGCCGAAATCGGTCAGGTCCACATGCGGTGCGGCCTCAGGCTCCGCGCCGCCGCTCCCGGCTCCGCGCTGCATCATGCTGAATTCGGTATTGCAGTTAGGGCAGATATAATCGCTGCCCGGTTCCACGCGCAGGGGAACGCCGCAGTTGGCGCACTTCACCACGCCGGGCTCCGGCTCGTCCTGCCGCTCCGCCGGCGGCTCGGGTCGCCGGGGCTCTTCGGCCGGCATCTGTCCGGCTTCCGGAACCGGCTCTTCGGCCCCCCCGCTCTCCCTGAGCTCCATCTGCCGGTCCATGATCTGGAGCGCGTCCGCGCGCGATTCGGCTATGCGGAAGACCTTGTCGAACCCGAGGAGACGGTACAGGGTGAGTATCTCTCCGGGCAGGTCGAAGATCACGAAGAATCCGTTAGCCTCGGAGATTTTTCTCTGGAGAAAGAGGAGCAGGCCGATCCCCTCGGAGCTGACGTAGGTCATTTTGCCCGCGTCGAACATGATGAACAGGATGTTCTTCGCGAGGATCTGATTGATATATTCCTCGAACCCGGGGCTCGTATGGCTGTCGAGCGGTCCGTCTATCTCGACCACCGCCGCCTTGTTGTCCAGTATTTCCGCGTGATTGATTATCACGGCGCTACTCCTTATCATCCGCCGGTATGGCGTCTTTTATTTTCCTGCCGGTGCCCCGGTCCGACCCGCCGGCGGCCAGCACCGCGTCATATGAGCCCTCCTCGACCAGGTCATCCATGTTCACCGCTATTGCCCTTTCGGACCCGGCGACGGGCGCCACCGCCACGGACATGTCGTACAGCTCGCCGTCTGCGCCGGGCCTGGCGCTCCGCCGCTCCTCGAGCGCACGCCTGCGTATGCCCCGGTACCGGCCGTAGACCACGAGCGACACTGTCAGCGATACGAGGAACGCGGCCGCAAAGGCGATGCGGAACACCTGCAGGGTGCGGTCCACATGGTCCCGGATAAACGCGTATATTCTCGTCTTCGATATGATAAGCCCGACAGTGCCGACCGGCTTCTTCCTGCCGTAGACCGCCCTGCTGGCAAGCCATCCGCTCGAGTCGATGCCGCGGTACAGGTAGTGCCTGATCAGGTCCTGCTGGCTGCGTTCAAAGGGCACGGGTCTGGATACGATGTTGTAGTCGGTGAAAAGGACCCCGGTGCTGTTGCTGTTGACCGGCTGGAGGATCAGGTCGAGGTTGTAGGCCGACCCGCCGCCGGCCATGGTGCCCTTAAGCTTTTCCCCGGCCTGCGGGTCGGAATGCGCGATCAGCTTCCCGCTCCTGAGAACGAAAAAAGCCTCATCGATGGTGCGCTCCCCGATCTTTTCCTGGAACAGTTTTTTGAGCCTGGCATAGTTCTTGGCCCGGTAGCTCAGCTCCGCCGCTCCCCCGAGCGCCTCGGCA
>ERZ795056.3777-NODE-3777-length-16026-cov-8.077077_pt1 | contig 16026 bp, 9 predicted proteins | sample MGYA00375140_ERZ795056 | MGnify/ENA primary metagenome ERZ795056 (study PRJEB30185, sample SAMN05720227) | activated sludge metagenome | isolation source: Anaerobic digester | place: USA | collected 2015-03-09 ... | reverse complement strand
GGGAACCATCATGCTAAAAGCCGATACCAATACGTTGGAAGGCGTGGTGGTTACAAGGCCACCGGTTACCATAAAAAACGATACGGTTGAATTCAGGGCGGGCGCATTCAAAACCCCACCTAACTCCACAGCCGAGGACTTATTGAAAAAACTACCTGGTGTAGAAGTGGACCGCGAGGGAAACATTACCGCGCAGGGCGAGGAAATTACCCGCGTGTTTGTGGATGGCAAGGAGTTTTTTAGCAACGACCCCAAGCTTGCCACCAAAAACCTGACGGCGGAAATGATTGAAAGCATACAGGTGTTTGACGACATGAGCGATCAGGCCAAATTTACCCGGATTGATGACGGCAGCCGCACAAGAACCATCAACATCAAGCTGAAAAAGGACCGCAGAAAGGGCCTGTTTGGCCGGGCCACGGTGGGTATGGGCAGCAGCGACCGGTACACCGGAAACGGCAGCATCAACATGTTCAATGAAAACACACAATTGAGTGTGTTGGGTGGTGCCAATAATGTAAACAGGATGGGTTTTACGCAACGCGATCTCGACCAAAGCCTGAGCGGTAATACCAATAACCGGAATGGTGGGCGCCGGGGAGGCGCTGCAAGTCCGGGTGGCGGGGCAAACGGCGATGGCAATACCGAAAGCTGGAGCGCCGGTATCAACTTCAGGGACGATTGGGGTACCAAAGCAACCTTTGGCGGCAGCTATTTTGTTAGCAATACCGACCGGCAGGTTCGCAGCACCACCTATCGCCAAAACTTTTTTCCCAACGACAGCAGTTCGGCTACCAACCGCGAATCGGTAAGCATTACCCGCAATCAGAACCATAATGTTAACCTGCGTATTGAGTATAACATTGACAGCATGAACTCCCTACTGATTACCCCGAATATCAGTTGGGGCGATGTGGAAACCATCAGCTACGATTCGGTACGGACAACCTCCTACGGAAAAATCGGCGAATACCTCGCCATTACCGGTAACAACCGCCGGGTGGGCAACCGAAATAATTTCAACTTCAGCAACAACCTGCTTTTCCGCCACCGTTTTCAAAAACTTGGCCGGAGCTTTACCATTGGGTGGAATACAAGCCTTGCACCCTACGACGGCGACGGACTGAATGAAACCCCCTACACTTTTTATAACGCCGATGGCAGCATCCGGCGGGTACAGGATATTAAGCAGCGATACGATCAGGATGGAACCGCGTTCAACAATACCATCAGTGCCTCCTTTACCGAAATGGTGGGTATTGGTAAAATACTCGAGTTTAACTATGCCTATACCCTCAACCAAAGCGAAAGCGACCGGGACACCTATGATTACGATGCATCAACCGGTAAATTTGACAAGCTGAACAAGCCCCTGACCAATTACTTTGAAAATGGATTTAAAAGCAGCAGGATAGGAACCAATTACAGGGTTAAAAAAACAAAATACGATTATCAGTTTGGCGGTGCCGTACAGTTGGCCGATCTGGATAACATGAGCCACCGGGCCACCACAGGTAAAGACAGCCTGATGAAACAGAGCTATGTAAACTTTTTTCCGAACGCTTCTTTCAACTATAACCTTGGCACGCGCAAAAACATCCGCGCACAATACCGTGGCAGTACCCGCGCACCCAATATCACCCAGTTGCAGGATGTGCTCGATATTTCAAACCCTATTCGTTGGAGGGTGGGCAACCCCAACCTGAACCAGGAGTTTACCAATAACCTCAACCTTACGCTCAATACTTTCAACACCAAAACCTTCATGTTCTTCAACACGAACCTGCAGGCCAACGTGATCAGCAACAAGATTGTAAACAGCCTTGATACGGTGAGCAGTACGGTGCAACTGGTAAAACCGGAAAATGTGGACGGTGCGTTTAATGTGGCCCTCAGCGCAACATTGGGCATTCCGCTGAAAAAGGTAGCCACCGGCCGCCGCAGCCCCATGAACCTGAATCTGACCACCAACCTGAGGTACAACCGCGATGTGAGCCTGATGTATAAGGAAGTGAATTACAACTACACGCCATCGGTAGGGCAGCGTATTGCTTTTAACTACAACATTGAGCAAAAACTCGACCTGAATGCCAATGTAAACCTCACCTATTTTGATTCGCGCTACACTGTGCAGGAAAAAATGAACAACCGCTACCTGAACCATACTTACGGTCTTGATGTAACGGGCTACTTTTTTAAACGCCTGAGTGTAAACAGCGATTTTGATATGAACATCAACAGTGGCCGCACCGATGGGTTTAACCAATCGGTACCTATCTGGAATACAAGTATGGCCTGGCTGTTTTTCAAGAAAAGCAATGGAGAGCTAAAGTTCAGTGTGATTGATTTGCTGAACCAGAATAAGAGCATCAACCGGAACAATGGCGAAAATTATATTGAGGACAGCTATGTAAATGTGCTGCAGCGCTATTTTATGGTTACGTTTATGATCAATATTAACCGGTTTGGAGGCAAGCCGGGTACGGGTTCGCAGCAACGGGGCGGACAGCCGGGTAGGGTTACCCCTCCTGCAGGAACTCCCCGACCAACACCTGGAGTCCGTCCTTCGGGTTCAGGGAGTGGAACCTGAAAGTCCGGCTGAATTTCTCCAAATAATTCCTAACATTGCGGGATGAAATCCCGGTTTATTACCATAATTTTTATGGTCGCTTTTTGGCCTGTTTGTATGCAGGCACAACGCACTAACAGCGGCAGCAAACCCAACATCATCCTCATTGTAGCCGATGACCTTGGATACGGCGACCTCGGATGTTACGGACAGCAGAAAATACGAACGCCTCATATTGATGCCTTGGCTGCAGAGGGCATGAAATTTACCCAGTTTTATTCGGGAACATCCGTGTGCGCACCAAGCCGGGCAAGCCTGATGACGGGATTGCACACCGGCCATACTGCGGTGCGTGGTAACCGGGGATTTCAACCCGAAGGACAGTTTCCGCTTCCGGAGGGTACCACAACCTTTCCGAAGCTTTTGCAGGAAGTGGGTTACCACACGGCAGCATTTGGCAAATGGGGGCTTGGTTACCCGGAAAGTACAGGAGTGCCGGAAAACCAGGGTTTCGAGGAATTTTACGGATATCTCTGTCAATCGGAGGCGCACAACTATTACCCTGACCACGTTTGGCACAATGGAACCCGCATCGAATGGCCTTTTAATATAGGAAGGGATTCGCTTTATTCAGGTGATGTAATTCATCAAAAAACGCTTGATTTTATAAACGCGCCACACGATCAGCCCTACTTTTTGTTTTTACCCTATACCCTTCCCCATGGCGATCTTGATGTGCCGCGCGATAGTGTGTATGAAAATTATGTAAAGCAGTTTAATGAGCAGCCGGTTCCAAAGCCTGTAAAGCCAAGAAATGCGCATGACCGCTATGAGCCGTTCCCGCATGCCGCCTTTGCTGCCATGGTGGCAAGGCTCGACAGGTATGTGGGCGAAATAAGGCGGCAGGTAAAGCTTTCCGGTCAGGAAAACAATACGCTTATCATTTTTACAAGCGATAACGGACCCCACCGTGAAGATGGTGGCGACCCTGAGTTTTTCAACAGCAGCGGCGGATACAGGGGCATTAAGCGGGATTTGTACGAAGGTGGCATCCGCGTACCCATGATTGCCTCCTGGAAGAAAACCATCAAACCCGGCATCACCCATCAAACCGCGGCCTTCTGGGATTTCTTCCCCACCTTTCTCGATCTTGCGGGGCTGCCATTTAATCAACCCATTGATGGAGTATCGTTTGTGCCCACGCTTTTGGGAAAGGGTAAACAGGCTCAGCATTCCGTTTTCTACTGGGAGTTTCATGAAAACAACGGCAGGCAGGCCGTACGTATGGGCAAATGGAAAGGAGTGCAATACAAGGTAAGTCTTGAACAGCCGGATGCTATTGAGCTTTATGACCTTGAAAAGGACCCTTTTGAAAAAACCAATATTGCTGCCCGCTATCCCGAAGTAGTGATGGGCATAAAGGAGGTTTTTAAGAACGAACACCGGTACAATAAGGATTGGCCGTTGCTGTTTAGGGAAGCCTCGGTTTCCAAATAGGCTCTGAAGACCCTGCTGTCAACAATTTGGTTCAGGATTTAAGAGAAAAATCTATCCAAACCATTAACCATTCTTAACCTTGATTAACCTGTTTTATAGTTAGGTTTGCTTTCATTTGCATGGCTAACTCAATCAATCACTTTAGTATTTTTTTGAACAATCTTTACTTTAAAATTCAACTCAACATGAAATCAGGAAATCCGTTATTTAATTTATTTTGCCTGCTCCTGCCGGCCGTTTTATTATGTTCTTTCAACAGTTTACCCGATCCGGTGAATTTTTCAGGAGACTGGAAATTTGACGAAGCAAAAAGTGAATTGGGAGAATTTGGAGGCCGTGGACTATCCCGCACACTTAAAGTTGAACAAAAGGATAAATCCATCTCCATTACAAGAACAACCCCCGGCAGAGACGGTGGCGATCCAGTTGTTTCTACCCTTATTTTAGCTTTTGATGGAACAGTAGCAGAATCGGAAGGTTTTATGGGCTCCAAGCGTAAATCCACTGCAAAATGGTCGGATGATGGAAAAACCCTAACCATTAGTAATACCATGAATTTTGAGCGGGATGGCCAATCAATGGAGATTAAAGGTACAGAGACATGGACCTTTACAAGTGATGGTTTACTTTCGGTAGTTACCTTTTCATCTTCACCCCGTGGTGAATTTACCACCAAGGCAATTTACAATAAGTAGTCAGCAGGAATACAGCAACCTGAGGCAAAACATTTTTGTATAAGAAGCCTGGTTATTTGAAGGCAGGAACCTGAATGTGTCAATCTGTTCGGATTCCTGCCTGTTTTATTGTCCAGATCTTCAGCCCGCTTACCCACTGCCGCGATTTTGTACTCCGTAACCCAAAATAGCCCGTTGGCAAAGGTTTGGTATCTGTAAAACTGAACCATAAATCTCCATCCACATACAATTGAGTGGTATGGTTGAGGTACACAATGTGAATGTTGTAGATATGGTTGGGTTTCAGGAGATGTCCGCTGTCAAGGTATTCTTTAATAACCGGTTTTTCCTTGCTGCCACCATATCGGCGTAAGCGGGTTGTACTGTTGTAATTACCTCCGATTCCGGCATAATACAGTTGCAGGTTATCATAGCTTTCAAATACCCCGTCCCTTGTAAACAGCCTGGGATTTTTCGGATCGCTTGCCTGCCAGAAATTATTCATATCGCTCAGCCGGTCGTTTGCCCCGCTGTCAACCACCACACAACGATTGTATTCAATGCAATAGTTGCCTTTTAATGGTTGCTTATACCAAACGGTTACCCCATCCTTTGTATCAAGCCAGAGCCTGTTGTTCGCAACAAACACCCTGTTGCTGCTGTCAAAGGGCATTTCAATCTGCCAGTCAGATGAATCAACCTGTTTACCAAACGAATCGCTGTAAATCAGCTTTTTCTTTTTATAAGTAATTTGATTTTGTCCAAAAGAGGCCATGATTGAAAACCCGGTAATTATCCAGGTTAATATCAGTTTGTGCATAGAGTGGTTATATTTAGCTACTTCTGGGTATTAAATATAAATAATTCTAAAAATGGGAAGACAAATTACTAAGATTTGGCGTATAAAAATTTTGGAGCAATTGCCGATAGATTGAGTATTCATCCCCGTTCATTCCATATTGATAAAATATAAGGGGCGATCTTCAGAATGAAGACGCCCCTTTTTGTTTGGTAGTGTGTGCGTGTAAAAAAACTATTTCCTTTCCAGGTTAAAAAATTCAGAATGATCAATTTGCGTTTTCAAATTTACTTCATATCGTTTAGGGTCTTATGAACAGCTTCGGCAGCCGTTAAATGTGAACGTAAATGTGGCAACATTTTTGAAGCCCAGTCACGAATCTCTGCATCTTCAGCATTACTTGCAATGGATTCCATTTTGTCAATGGCATCTTTATGACTGCTAACCACTTTATCACAATACAGCCTGTCAAAATCCAGGCCAGATTTATCGTTCAGATCTTCGTAGGCATCTATTGTATTTTCTGTTGTTGCCGATGGTAAACTTATGGCTTTAGCAGATGCAAGTGTTTCCAATTCTGTGAGGTCAGCAGCATGTGTTTTAGCTACGCTGCTTCCAAGATCTTTTACGGCTTTTGAAGATGCTTTACTTGCTGCCAATTCACCCAGTTTTACATTTTTTTGAAGCAGAGATGCTGCATCTACCATACGGTCGGCATCCTTTTCAGCCCCTTTGTCATCAAAAGTTACTTCATTTTGCTCTTCAGCCACCTCCTTTGAGTCATCCGGTTGCGATTCGCATGAGGTGAAACCAAATATAACAGCACCTGCAAGTAGAGCTGTAAAACCAATCCTGGATACCGTTGAAATTTTCATAGATGTGATTTTTATTTTATTAATATTGATAGAGCAAAGATTGAATTTGTATTTGAACAAAAATTACAGTTTCTCCTGATTCTTTTATAAGTTTCTATATTCCATTTTTTTAAAAAGGCTTGCAGGATTATAGAATCAGGTTCTATACTTCTGCAAGCCAATTATAAACAAAGATTTGATCCATAATCTTCTTTAAACTATTACACAAGGAATCGTAAAAATTTGCAAAAGTGCTTAAAATATATGGAGCAATACTTTTGCAATGGATGCCGCCCCTGTATCAATATCGGCAAATTCATGCGGGGCAGCTACAATAGCAGTATCGAGCGTATTAATACCCTGAAAATTCCTGACTAAAACAGGGATAGTTCTTATTTGAATCCGTTAGGTCACGCTAAGTCCTGTTTTACTTGATAACTTTCTATTCGTTATCAAATAACCCACTACACCTCTGTTTCCTGTGAAGAGGCGTAATTCACATGGTTTTCTGCAATGGAAGACAATAGCAGATCCGATTCTTTTTCTTCCTGCAGCGTAGTGGCAAGCATTTCCGAAATTTCACTTAATCCCAGTGTGCTTGCTAATTGTACGAGGCCGCCATAGGATGCAATTTCATAATGCTCAACCTTTTGGGCAGAAATGATCAATCCCACATCACGGGTTGCGGTTCCTGCTTCTGTATCAGCAATTACACCTTCGCCTTCTTTTGTAATACCTTCAATAGCTTCGCATTTTTTTGCACGCGGTTTCATTTCCAGTAGTCCAAATACTTCTTCAAGCCTTGCTACATGTGCCCTGGTATCTTCGAGGTGCGATTTAAAGGCATTCTTTAATTCTTCAGATGCACATGCCTTTGCCATTTTTGGCAGCGTTTTTACAATATGCTTTTCTGCGTAGTATAAATCTTTTAATTGTTCAATAAAGAATTCATGAAGCCTGCTGTCTTCTAATACCACACTTTTTTCCATAATTACTTGTTTTTTTGATACTGTTTTTGCCATGATTGTTTTTTTATTTTTTTGAAATTCAAGTATACTTGTCAGCATTTGTGCTGTAATATCATTTCGGTATCTGTTCTGGATAATCCCATTCCAAATTCATTGTCGCCATATGGCAGTGTACATGCATTGATACAAAGATTATACTGATCATTAGATTATTCTTTATACAATTGGCGGTATTTGTTATATAAAATTTATTGGAAGGTTAATCCGATTTTATTGATTTAATATTCAGTACTTTTTACAATCAGCCGGTTAATGGTTTTTTTGAGAATAGTTTGTTGGGAAAGTTATTTTTTGATTGAACAGCATTTCTTTGGAATTCCGGTTGAAACCAAAGTATAATTCCCTTTCAAGATTGGTTATTCATTGATTTTTCTGTATTCCGTAACCCCGATAACTGCAAACAGAAACAACAGGAATAAGAAAACGTAAAAGAATACTTTTCCAACGGAAGATGCACCTGCCAAAATTCCTGTAAAGCCAAAAATAGCTGCCGCTGTTGCTATTAGGAAGAATACCCCTGCCCACTTTAGCATAGTGATTAATTTGATTTGATGTTGATACCCTCCCTCTTTGATCCCTAAGGAGTTGGGAGAAGCTATTTTTTCACAATTACTGAAACCAGAAACTGAAATACAAAGGTTGGTTCATTTGCATTAAAATGAATTATACAATTTAGAGAAATTGTTACAAAATTTTAAATAATTCCAGCCGGTTTTTTTGGGCGTATTGTATTGGATTTGAAATGGGTACTGTCTGCTGATAATCTGGTGAGTACTTTGTTTTTTGTAATTAACGCTATTACACAAAAGCCAGCATAGCCATTGGTGCAAATTTCAAAAGGGGAAACGGTCACTCAAATTGTAATGGAAATTTCAGTTTTTACGGTAAAAAGCTGATGGTTGACATAACTAAACTACAAGGTAAGTTTACACCCGAAACATGTATTTGTTTTTAAAATAAGGTCTGCGTAAATGCCTGTTTCGATACCAGTGAATTGCAAAATCATGTATTACGGGTATTGGCATTGCTGCCGGCCTGGGCGATAACCCTACGCCTGGTAAACTGGTAGTAAGAGGAACGGTTGGTGCGGTATCGGCCATTTTTGGTGATAATACCACAGGGGTGGCCATAGAAGCGGGCAATCCGGGTATCGGCTTCATTTCGTATTGCAATGCAGGCCGCAAAATCATCAGTACAGGTTTCGGTAGCCTCGTTGGGCAGGATCCTGCTACCGGGCGTTTTTATATTTTAACTTCCTTTGCTCCTGTTACCGGGCAAGGTACAGCCATGACGTTAGTTTACAGGTTTGTACATTATTTTTCCATGCACCTTTGTACTGGTACGTAATAAAATACTACAACATGGTTATGAAGAGAGATTTTACCATTAAGGGAATATTTCACACAGTAATTGTCGCCGCCCTTTTGCCTGTGCTGCAACCAACCGTTTTTGGGCGCGAAAACAACCCTGATTCAGTGTACCTGTTTTCATATACAACACTAAAAAACAACAGCCATAACGGTTTGCATTTTGCCTGGAGCCGGGATATGGAACATTGGGAAAGCATTGGCAATGAGTATGGTTATCTAAAAAGTGATTATGGCAGGTGGGGCTCTGAAAAAAAGATGTTTAGTCCCTTTTTGCTTTTGGGCAACGATGGGCTTTGGCATTGTATCTGGAGCCTCAATGATAAAGACAAAGCCTTTGCGCATGCCGCCTCATCCGATTTGGTTGAATGGGGGCGGCAGAGTTATCCCGTTGTTAAGTCGGGTGTCAGTTTTCTTAATCCCGTAGTTTCTTTCGAGGCAGAAGGAAACATTTACACGATTGCTTATCAGGATAAAAATCAACAATTTTACCAGGTAAAAACCAGCGACTTTAAGAACTATTCCGTTGCGCATGAAATTGCTGCTTCGCAATATAAAAATCCAGTTCTAACCGTTAATTTATCGGGCGGTTCTGCCACCGGGCAGGTGCACCGCGTAGCATGGGATTTGGTTGAAAAACTCATCAACACGTACCGGGTAAAGCAATACCAGTCAAGCCTATATGGAGAGAATGCCGATCAGGATGCCGGGCGGTTTAAGGAACTGAAACCTATTACCGCCACTATTTCGGTGCAACCACAAAAGGCCAAACCAATCAGTGATCTGCTGATGGGAATTTTCTTTGAAGACATAAACTATGCTGCTGATGGCGGTTTGTATGCCGAGCTGATTCAGAACCGAGGTTTTGAATATACACCGGGAGATAAAGAAGGACGGGATAAGAACTGGAACAGTACGTATTCCTGGACATTAAAAGGGGAAAACACAACATTTGCCATTGATAGCGCTTTGCCTGTTCATGCCAATAATGCCCACTACGCCAGATTAAATGTAAAAACACCGGGTGCAGCATTAATCAATGCGGGATTTGATGGCATCGCAGTTAAAAAGGGACAGGGTTACAATTTATCTTTATTTGCAAAGAAGTTTGATGGGGATGCAAAGCGGCTACAGGTTAGTTTGCTTGACCCAGGCGGCGAGGTGCTGGCGCAAACCATTTTGAATGCAAATACTACCGGTTGGAAGAAATTAAATGCTACACTCATTTCCAATGCAGACCATGCACATGCAATGCTCGAGTTGAAACCTTTAAATGGTTGCAGCCTTGGGCTGGATATGGTTTCGCTGTTTCCCCAAAATACGTTTAAAAACCATGCAAACGGTTTACGGGCCGACCTTGCACAAACCATTGCCGGTATTCATCCCCGCTTCGTTCGCTTTCCGGGCGGGTGTGTAGCGCATGGCGATGGGCTTGGTAATATTTATAAATGGAAAAATACCATTGGTCCCCTTGAATCCCGCAAGCCGCAGCGCAACCTGTGGGGCTATCACCAAAGTGCAGGCCTTGGTTACTTTGAGTATTTCCAGTTTTGTGAAGACATAGGTGCAGCGCCGGTTCCGGTATTGGCAGCCGGAGTGCCATGCCAGAACTCAGGTACAGGTGGCGCAGGTCAGCAGGGAGGTATACCCCTTGATGAAATGGACGAATACATACAGGATGTACTTGATTTGGTGGAATATGCCAACGGGGATATTAATACCAGGTGGGGCAAAATGCGGGCCGATGCCGGACACCCCCAACCATTTAACCTCAGGTATATTGGCATTGGCAATGAAGACCTTATTACCGACATTTTTGAGGAACGGTTTACCCTGATTTATAATGCCATGCAAAAGGCGCATCCTGAAATTACCGTGATAGGCACAGTCGGGCCTTTTTATGAAGGCACAGATTATATACAGGGATGGGATTTAGCCAATAAGTTAAAAGTACCCATGGTAGATGAGCACTATTATGAGCAGCCGGGATGGTTCATCCATAATCAACATTTTTACGATAGCTACGATCGTAACCGGTCCAAAGTGTACTTAGGCGAGTACGCCTCAAGGGGAAATACTTTTTACAATGCACTTGCCGAAGCTGCTTACCTCACTGCACTTGAGCGTAACGGGGATGTGGTAACCATGTCTTCATATGCACCGCTGTTGGCCAAAGAGCAGCATACACAATGGAATCCGGATCTTATCTACTTTAATAACACGGAGGTAAAACCAACGGTTAATTACTACGTACAACAATTGTTTGGGCAGCATGCAGGCAATGAATATCTGCCTTCTGTTATAACACTTTCCGATTCGCGGGAGGCAGTAACAAAGCGATTCGCAGTTTCCGTTGTGCGCGATACGAAAAATGGATATTTGGTTGTTAAGCTGGTGAATCTGATGCCGATACCGGTAAGGTCAGCAATTGATTTGCAGGGGATAATGCTTTCGGATACAATAGGGAAAAAATTTCTGCTCCGGGGTAATCCTGAGGATAAAGTGCTTAAGCCTTTGGAATCAGCTTTCGGGTTGAAGGACCTGTCGGGGATTGAGCTGCCGGCCTATTCTTTTACTGTGCTAAAGTTTAGGCAGGCAGGAAATTAATGGCCTCCCGGGTCAAAATAATTCAGGTTCAATCATTAATTGGCAGGCAACTGTTTTTACAACGACTCCCTTAACGTTAACTTAAACGGGTTCCTTTTTTTCTCAAAAGAATGATCCATAATTAGCTGAGCCGCGGTTTGCCCCATTTTTTCAAAATCGGTACTGATGGTGGTGATGCCGTTCAGGATGATTTTTTTCAGCGGGGTTTCGTTGTAGCTTATTACGCCAACGTCTGTTCCTACCACAAGCTTCTGCGCCATAATTTTTTCAATCAGTACCACAAGGTCGTTTTCCATGAGGTTGATGTACACATTTCCTGCCTGTATTTCTGCCTTTTTTATATCATGAATAACATGGTAATTAAAAGCATATTGCCTTGAAAAAGTGGTGAATCCCCTGATGATTTCGCGGGGGTGATAGCTGTCTTCGGGAAAAATTAAATTAAGGGTATGGTATTTGGCAAGCTGGGGCAACGCCTGTTCAAGGCTTTCCATCAGGTCTTTGTCAAATTGTTCGTAAACCGCCGCAAAATCCCCGGTAAAATTGGGGAGCAGCTTATCCATCAATACAAGCCTTTCCTTCGATAGCTCGCTTAAAACCTCAAGCGTATTGTCTTCTCCATCGGTATAATGCGGAATCACCACAAAATGGGTGTAATCTTCTTTCCGGTTATGAATAAGCCTTTTGAACAGCGAGAAATCATTATTATAAATATAAAAATCAATCAGGGCATTTTCGCCAAGGGCTTCCACAAATGCATCGTAAATGATTTTTTTATGAAAACTTAGTTTATTGAAAAGAAGGAATATTTTCAATTGCTGGTTTACTTCGGTGCATTTAATGAAATACCCCTTGCCGGCTACTGAGCCAATAATACCGAGCTTTTTCAGGTGTTTGTACCCTTTTTCGGCAGTATCGCGGCTTATTTCGTATTCAAAACTCAATTCATTAATGCTGGGAAGGGAGTCGTCTTTATTAATTTTACCTTCTGAAATGGCCTTAATAACCGAGTTGGCAAGCTGCAGATATTTTGGGGTTGCACTGTAATAGTCAAAATGCAGGTATTGGTAGATGATTGGCTTTTTCATCATGGCAGTGTTGGTAAGGCGAAGTAAGGGAAATAATCCCGAAAACCAACCCGATTTTTTGAATGGATTATTTTGGCAGGTGCCGGCAGAAGGCTTGTCAGGATCAGTAGTTGAAATTTACATTTTTTTAATTACATGACAGTGCATGACAGACCACAAAAGGCAGCCCTTTAGTTTTGGGTTGATTGTATTAAGCCATAAAGAAAATAAGGATTCAGGATGCAGGTTATTCTAGGGGTACTTTATCATTTCATTGGAGGGTTCGCCTCGGGGAGTTTCTATATACCATTCAAGCGGGTTAAGGGTTGGTCGTGGGAGAGTTACTGGATTATTGGAGGTATATTTTCTTGGATTATTGTACCCCCGCTTGCTGCCTGGCTTACCATACCCGGTTTTTGGGAAATGATTTTCTCCGCAGATTCGTCGGTACTTGGTTTTACCTATTTCTATGGCGTTCTTTGGGGTATTGGTGGGTTAACCTATGGGCTTGGGGTTCGATATCTTGGTGTGGCGCTTGGAAGCAGCATCATCCTTGGATTGTGTATGGTTTTCGGGTCACTTATCCCCTCCGTGTATTATGATTTTTTTCCGGTTGAAGGAAAAGATACGTTCAGCATGATGGTGGGCAGTACCTGGGGCCTGACTGTTTTGGCCGGATTATTGCTTTGTATTGTGGGCATTGTGGTTTGTGGCAAAGCCGGCACCATGAAGGAAAGGGAGCTGCAGGTGGCAGCAAAAGACCCGCATGCCGGTGAAGAGGTGAAAACGGAGTACAAGTTTGCCCTTGGTATGTTTGTAGCTATAGTATCCGGGGTATTGAGCGCCTGTTTCAATTTTGGTATAGAGGCAGGAAAGCCATTGGCCGAAGCCGCCAATAATGCCTGGAAGGCCGCCAACCCTGCAGAGGTTGACAACTTTTTGTTCTTAAATAATATTACCTATGTGGTGCTTTTATGGGGCGGTTTTACCACCAACTTTATCTGGTGTATGGTATTGAACGCCCGTAATAAGACTTTTGGCGATTATACAAATAAAAAGACCCCATTAAAGAGGAACTATCTTTTTTCCGCGCTTGCAGGAACCACCTGGTTTTTACAGTTTTTCTTTTACGGCATGGGCGAAAGCAGGCTGGGTAACGGTCCAAGTTCATGGATACTGCATATGGCGTTCATTATACTGATTGCCAACATGTGGGGGCTCATTTTAAAAGAATGGAGCGGCGTTTCAAAAAAGACATTAATCACCATTATTGCCGGCATCATCATCATTATTGCATCTGTATTGTTGGTAGGCTATGGTAATGGGTTGAAATAACAAACATATTTTGATTACAATAATCAATATTTTATGACACAATTAGTATCAACTTTCAAACATGTAAGTTATTTGTGGAATGAAGAAGAAGCTGCAAAACTCGAAGGTGATGAGGTTGCATTGCTGATCTATCGGTCCAATTTACTGGGCGCCGACCTCAGGCTTACCAATTACGGTGGCGGCAACACAAGCTGCAAGGCCATTGCCAACGATCCTCTTACCGGTACAGAAGTGGAAGTGATGTGGGTGAAGGGCTCCGGCGGCGACCTTGGCACTCTGAAAAGCAGCGGGCTTGCCGCGCTTTATGTGGACCGGTTGCGTAGCCTTAAAAACATTTACAGGGGGCTTGAACATGAAGATGAAATGGTAGAGTTGTTTAACCATTGTATTTACGATCTGGCAAGCAAGGCCCCTTCTATTGATACACCCCTCCATGGTTTTCTGCCATTCAAACATATTGATCACCTGCACCCCGATGCGGCTATTGCCATTGCGGCAGCAAAGGACGGCCAAAAAATTACGCAGGAATTATTTAACGGAACCATTGGCTGGGTACCCTGGCAAAAACCCGGTTTTGAACTGGGTTTGATGCTGAAGCAGTGCCTCGATGAAAACCCCGGTATCAGGGGTATTATGCTGGGCTCACACGGTTTGTTTACCTGGGGCGATACGGCCTACGAAAGCTACATCAATACCCTCGAGGTAATTGAGCGCTGTGCCGAATACCTGCAGGATAACATGGGAGCAAAAGGTCCCGTATTTGGCGGCCAGAAAATTGAATCACTGCCAGCGCAGGACCGTATGAAACAGGCTGCCGCTCTTGCACCGGTACTGCGTGGTTTCTGCTCTTCCAAACAAAAAATGATCGGGCATTTTACAGACGATGAGCGTGTATTGCAGTTTATCAACAGCAACGATCTCGACCGGCTTGCCCCATTGGGTACAAGTTGCCCCGACCACTTTTTACGGACTAAAATAAGTCCGCTTGTACTCGACCTGAAGCCGGGTGAAGATATGGGCGATGTACTGGCTATTAAGGAAAAACTCGCCCCGGCGTTTGAAGCTTACCGCAACATGTATGCGGATTATTATAACTCCTGCAAGCATCCCAACAGTCCTGCTATACGAGATGCGAATCCGGTGGTGATTATTTACCCGGGTGTGGGTATGTTTACCTTTAGCAAGGATAAGCAAACGGCAAGGGTAGCATCGGAATTTTATATCAACGCCATTAATGTAATGCGAGGCGCTGAGGCCATCAGCGAATACACTTCGCTGCCAAGGCAGGAAGCTTTCAATATTGAATATTGGTTGCTGGAGGAGGCCAAATTGCAGCGGATGCCAAAGCCAAAATCACTGAGCGGCCGGGTGGCATTGGTTACCGGTAGCGCCGGTGGTATCGGAAAGGCAATCGCCAAAAAATTTGCCGACGAAGGCGCCTGTGTGGTGATCAGCGATATTAACCTGGAAAGGCTGGAGGCAACCGAAAACGAATTCCGTACTACATATGGCAGGGATACGGCTGCCATAACCCAAATGGACGTAACCAATGTGGCGTCCATCCGTGAAGGTATGGCAAAGGCCTGCCTTGCCTTTGGGGGAGTAGATATCATTATTAACAATGCGGGAATCAGCATTTCAAAATCCATTAAGGAACATACCATTGAAGAGTGGGACCGGTTGTACGATATTTTGGTAAAAGGTCAGTTTATTGTTTCGCAGGCGGCTGTTGAGGTCATGCGAAAGCAGGATATTGGCGGCGACATCATTAACATTGTTTCGAAGAACGCGGTAGTGGCAGGCCCCAACAATCCGGGTTATGGTTCGGCCAAGGCGGCGCAGGCGCACCTTACAAGGCTGATGGCTGCCGAACTTGGCGCGGATAAAATACGCGTGAATACGGTGAACCCCGATGCGGTCATTGCCGACAGCAATATTTGGGCCGGCGGTTGGGCAGAAGGACGTGCAAAGGCCTATGGCATTAAAGTAGAGGAACTGCCGGCTTATTATGCCAAGCGAACCTTGCTCAACGAAATTATTTTACCGGAAGATATAGCCAATGCCTGCTTTGCATTTGTGGGTGGTTTACTCAATAAATCAACCGGTAATGCACTGAATGTAGACGGCGGTGTTTCCATGGGTTTCTACCGTTAGTAAAAGGTAAAAGCAGTTAGTTTTCTCATAAGCAAGCAGAAACAGGGCTGGTACTTTCGGGTACCGGCTACTGTT
>ERZ795056.3770-NODE-3770-length-16043-cov-11.738616_pt1 | contig 16043 bp, 12 predicted proteins | sample MGYA00375140_ERZ795056 | MGnify/ENA primary metagenome ERZ795056 (study PRJEB30185, sample SAMN05720227) | activated sludge metagenome | isolation source: Anaerobic digester | place: USA | collected 2015-03-09 ... | reverse complement strand
GCCCCGTCGAAGCCTCGGGCAACTTGCGCACCGTTATCTGCGTACGCAAGTAGACGGGCCGGGAACTTCATAGCGCGATAGGCGGGAATTTCAGAGCGCGAATTTCTCGCAGTGAGTGCGCAGCGGTCGGCGGTAATCTGCTGCCTTACGCTCGTACCTTGCTGCGGGATTGCTGCGGTGGAATGTCCTACTGCCGCCATGGAAAGGCGCATGAAGTCTGGGTACTTCTCAGGCCTGCGCGACAGCCAGTCCTGTATGAAATTCGAGCAGAGAAATCCCGTCGGGAGCGCTGCGAAAGCACTTTTCCACTGCGTTGCCCTGTTCCATTTGGTACACGCCGCCGCCACGAGTGGTACTTCTTGCGCTCCTAGGAATGCGGGCGCTCTGTCGGATTGGCCTCGTGAGGATGAATCCTAGCCAGGTCGGTCTACGGCTTGCAGGCTGCAGCGAAGCAACTCCCTTCGCTTCTACTAACTACCTCCGGAGGACTTATGAGGACAAAGCTGCTTGTCTTGGGTCTTGCGCTGTCGGGCTGCTCAAAAGAGCCGCCTTCCCTTCTTTCTGATCTGGGCACTGCCAACGCGGGTGTGCAGCAGCTCTTTGAGGCTCGCTGCAGCGGTGCCTCCTGTCACATCGGGGCCGCGTCTCCAGCAGAGGGTCTGGAGCTAACTGCCGGAGTGGCGCTGATCAATTTGGTGAACGTACCAGCAGTGCAAGATGCACAGCGCATGCGCGTAAAGCCTGGTCAGCCGGATGTCAGCTATCTGCTTTGCAAGGTCGACCCAGCGTGCAGCCCAATTTTGGGCGCGCGCATGCCGCTGGGAGTTCCCCTTACCGCAGCCGAGATCAAGCTGATCCGCGACTTCATCTTAAGCAATCCGCAGGGAGGCTCTGGCCCAGATGGCGGTGCTGTGACCGATGCCGGCGTTCCGCAATCAGATGTGACACCGCCCACCTTTGCAGGTGCGACCGCAGCGCAGAGCGCCCCCAATGCCATCACCGTAAGGTGGAATGCAGCGACTGATGACACGTCGCTGGCCAGCAGCCTGACTTATCTTCTGTATCAAGCCAGCAGCCCGGCAGGACAAAGCTACGCAGCGCCATCGTTTACTACGCCACCGGGGGCGACCAGCTTTTCCGTTGGCAAGCTGGCAACTAACACCAGCTACTACTTTGTGGTTCGCGCGCGCGACGAAGCGGGCAACATCGATACCAACAAAGTCGAGGTCAGTGCGAAGACTCCTGCGAACTCTGACACCATGCCTCCCACTTTTGCAGGCTTAGCAACTGCCACCGCAGCGGGTACCGATGTGACGCTCAGCTGGTCCGCTGGCAGCGACAACGTAAGCCTACCTGCAGACCTTGTTTATCTGGTCTACCAAGCCACTTCTGCCGCAGGCGAAAACTTTACAGCACCGACGTATACAACGGTGCCCGGAGCCACCTCGTACAAGGTAACCGGACTGCTTCCTAATACGACTTACTACTTTGTGGTGCGCGCGCAAGATACAGCTGGCAACATCGCCACCAGTACCGTTGAAAAGAACGCCAAAACCCTTAGCGTGTCCTTGGCAACGCAGGTGCAGCCTATCTTTACCGCCAAGTGCGCAAGTGCCGCTTGCCACTCAGGAGCACGGCCAGCACAGGGTCTATCGCTAAGCAGTGCGGCCACTTCGTTTGCTGCCTTGGTCAATGTCAGCAGCACCGAGTGCGCGGCCAACAAGCTGGTTGCCCCGACGCTGCCCGATCAAAGCTATCTAGTCTGGAAGTTGCAAGGCGCAGGACCTTGCTTCCTTGGCTCGCAGATGCCCAAAGGCCAGCCTTTGGCCGCTGCAGATATCGCAACGGTGCGCAGCTGGATCTTGGCCGGTGCCCCCAACAACTGACACTCCTGCGGATGCAGCGCTCCTAAAGCAGCAGCGCTGCAGCGAACCTCTACATACTTTTTCGACACGAAAGAAGACTCTCTCCTAAGCAAGGGAGCCTTCTTTCATTCCGTATTGGGAGAATTCCTAGTAGGTGAAACGTGGGCAGGAAGAGGGGAGTGCAGCGCTCCCTTTTGGCTTAACCGACGACGGCAGTGCAGCAGCCGGTCAGACAGTACTGCCCAGCAGGGCATGCGGCGCATCCTGCAACACCGCACGCCTGTCGATTTGGACACAGCGTTGCGGGACACCCAGAGCCGCCCCCACCAGAGGGATAGCAGTCAGCAGGTAGCGTGCTCTTGCCGATGCACAGCTGACAGCGACCACACGGCTTAAAGCACACCGGCGTAATCTGACAAGGATGACACTTCGCAGGGTCGCCCAGCTGATCCAGCGTGCAGCTTGGGTTGCCAGCTGCGTCCGTTGAGCCCAGCCAGATTCCCGTGGTCTGCGTCGCCTGTGGCCCAATCGCGCAGCAGCCAAAGCAGTCGCACCCATTGGGAGTGAGCGGTCCGCAGACACTCTGGCATGTTGCCGACTGACCACCCACCGCAGCTGCCGCAGTACAGCTTAGGCCGCCGCCGAGCTTGGTGGTCGCATCGTATTTGCAGGCACTACCTTCAGGGTAGTAGTTCGGTGCCACCTCATTGGTATCGCAGCGGTGATCCCAGTAACAGTCATCGTTGCCGCTGCCGGTGTCCTGATCAAAGAAGCAGTCCTGCTTGCAGGGCGCATTGTTGGCCCCTGGAATCCCCAACGTGAGCCCAGTCTCCGTGTTGTCGCAGGGGCCTAGGCAGTCGGGGTCTTGGGAGTCGAACAGACCATCGTTGTCATCATCCAGACAGTTGCCGCACTGATACAGCTTCCCTTGGCAGGTAGCGGGATAGCAGACCGAGGTTCCTGCATCCGTCCGAATCACCACGCCCCCATCCCCAGCCAGCGAGAGGTCCGGAGCATTCGGGTCGATCGACATATCGACCGACATATCCGGCTCATTGCCGCCCGAGAGCGCCGAATTGCAGCCGCTTACTTGGATTTGAGCAAGACAGGCCAGTGTGACTATGAGTACGCGCGCAAAAAAGTTCTTCATGCTTAAAAAAATAAGCAACAAGCGCACCGATAATTGCCGCCTAATCATTTTCGGGAGTTAGCCAGAGCAACGAAATCAAAGACGTACTAATTGGTACATGCAGCTGTACCATTTGGTGTAACGCATCTTTGTTGCGCACAGGCCGTTGCTATTTGGCCGAGAAGTGGCCAGTAACTCCGGTGTAAATCACTGGTTTTACATAAGAAAACGCTGGGTCATTAGATTGCTGATAGACGCAGCTGCCGCCAACAAAAAGATCCAGCCACTTTTTCATCTCAAAGGCCATCGCTGCGTCACCGCTTAATTCCCAATCTTGGCGCTGCTCTCCACTTGGAAATATATAATCATAATCGCGTCGTAGCAGGTTCGAGGTGATGGCCAGCTCTACACGTCGGTGCAGTCGCGCGCGCAGTCGCAGCTGCGGACCATACGACCAAGCACGCCAGTCATCGGATACCAAGCTACCGTCGACAGCCGTGATTGGCGGACGAGCACTCAGCTGATCACGAGTGACTGTGAAGCCAGCAAAGACTACCAGCGACTTGCCGCCTGATGACGCAGGCGAGGCATAGCCCACGTCGGCAACTAGCGTATGTGAAGGCCCGGTCTGTGCCAAATAGTCCGATTGGACATAATTTCGATATCTTCCATCATATGCGATGCCCAGGTTCAAAACCGAAATGGGATTAAATCGATATGAAGCTCGCCAGGAAAAATCAAAATATAGCAGATGCGATGCTACAACTGCCGGTGCTGCTGCGATACTAATTCGCATGCGATTTCGCTTCCCTAGATAATTATAGCCGAATCCAGTCAGGTTTAATAATAAGCTATACTCGGAAAATCGCAGCTGCTGACGATATGATAGCGTATTGGTAAAATAGAAGCCGAGTCGCTTGCTCGGTCGAATGGTCAATGTTCCCGAAAAGAGGATATCGCCATCTGTGCGCGACTGTGGATCGCTGCGCCATAAAGCTAAGCTCGTTAAGGGCACATTCATATCCAGCTCTGGCGCAATGGTGACTGAGCCGGTCACCATATGCGGCTGTATATCTTGCAGCAGGCTCTGAATGCCGGGCTGCAGGCGCGGTGAGCGTAGCTGCGCCGCCATGGTTAGCTCGGATTGTGCTCGATCTGCAGCACCTTGCGATTCATAGAGCAGACCGAGGAAGACCCGGGCGCTGGCTTGCTCTTCCTCGTCACCGTGCGCTGCTGCTTGCAACAGTAACGGCTCGGCTTGCACCAGCTGACCAACCCGCGCGTAGCAGATTCCTAGCAGCAGCTGCAGATCTGGTGCGGTGGTGTGCTGTGCCCCCGCAGCGGTCAGGAGCTTGAGCGCAAGTGCATAGTCTTGCTTCTGCATCGCGCGCAGGACCGCAGGCAGGGAGTCTTCTAGCGCCGCCGCGGAGGTAGTAGCTGCGGTGACAACGGGGCCATCGGGAGCTGCTGCAGCGTCGGCATGGGCCGCTGTCGCACCTGCGAGCAGCAGCGCTAGTATTCCAAAGCGCGCACTTCTAGGAATGATGTCTAACAGTTGGCAGGGCATGCGCAGGAGTGACTTAGCAGCACCCCCGTACAATCATACTGTTGCCGGGCTAAAACACGAAGCGATAGCCCGCGCCCAGCGTCATCGAACCGACCGAGCCGTCACCAGTCGAGCGCTGTGCGATGCCCGCCCACAGCAGCTGAAACTCTGCAAATGCGCGGCCTGGGCCAAGCAGTACATTGACGCCAACCGGCAGGCCCACACCCGCTTCAGTAGAGGTCTCCAGCGTCTCGGGAATCAGGCTGCTTTGCGCCGAGCCTGAGGAAAATGTCCGCACTGCATAGATGCGCGGACCGATGCCGATGTAGGGAACGACGCGCCCCAAAGGAATGTTCGCCCATACCGTAAGGCCCAGCAGAAAGTGCTGCTCGGTAGAGGAGTAATCAAACGAGCCGCCCGGGACACGCGCATCCACAAGTCCGCTTCCCGAAGTCGTAGGCGAAGAGAATGCAAACGACCCCGTGACACCCAGAAGTCGCTTGGCAAATGGCAGCAGATACCCTGCTTCAATCTGCGCCATGATGTGGGTATGCAGCGGAGAGAATGCTTGCGGCAAAAGTACCGCTAGCTGGATGCCAACCTGCGGCGCTCCTTTGTCCCCGGGGGGCTGCGCTGCAGTGGTCGCCATATTTCGGTCGGCCCAGACCGGACTTGTGGCTCCTAGTAGTAGTCCTGCAGCCATCACTTGTATCCATCGCGCTTGCATCGTCCCCATGACCATCCTCAATTCTTGCAGGTGTCGCGCTGCATCACTTACGTAGCAGAGAGACACCTGCATCCAAGATTCCTGTATCAGCGGTTCGCTGCTGACGGAGTGTGATTCCTAAACGGCCCTCCACCTACTACCAGACGGTCTGCTCGGTTGTGTTCTGCGCCGTATTTACGCCTAAGTTGGCACCACCCAGCTGATAGACAAACGCACTCTCTAGCGCGGTTCCTTGCAGCGCCCGCGCCGACTTTAAAGCGCCACCCCCAAGCGAGTTGAAGTTCCCTAGCGTCGTCGCACTAGACATCGTAGAGGTATCCGACTGCGTAACCGCAGCACCTGCTTGGAACCCACCAAAAGACATCAGCTGGTTGTTCACAAGTGCCCCTCCGTAACCAGGACGCTTGATACCGGTACCAGCTGTGCGAGCGTCTGCAAATACACTGGTCTGCCCACCAGCTGAAACCTTGGCAACTTCAACCAGACCATCCAGAACCGTAAGCCCAGTAGTCGAGCCAGAGGCGGCGTACAGATACGTGTCCGTAGGCACCGTGATCACGCTGTTGTTGGCAGCGGTTGCGGTCAGTGCCGACAGTGCCCAGCGACCTTTCGACAGCGAGTTTGTTGCAGCGGTCCAGGTCGTAAAGTTCTGCTGCGCACCACCATTGACCAGCGATATGGGCAAAAACTCGATGCTGCTTAGCGCCGTTGGAGCTGCCAGCGTGCCGCTGTTTCCTCCCACCGCGTACAAGTACCACTTGGTTGCATCCGTCGGATCTTGCGCCACCGCAACACCAGCGCCAGCGCGAGCAGTAGCCAAGGACGCAATCGGTCGCCACACGCCTGTGGATCCCAGCGGTAGCGCCGCTGCGCCCGCAGGAGTAACCGTTCCATCGTCGGTAAACTTCTGCGTTAGCCCTGCCACGCCTGCCACTGTTGCCAGCAGCAGTTCCTTGCCTGCCGCATCATTTACTTTGGGCGAGCGATAGATCCGGTAGCTCTGCGCTCCCGCCACGGTGCCCCAAAATACGGTCACTTGTAGTCGGCCTGCACCGCCTGCCACCGCTGGTAGCTGAATGGGGAAGAAGTCGCTGGCCAGGGTCTCGCCACCGGGATTGTTGGCATCAGCCGCCGCCATCACTGCAGCTACACGATAGGTGTACACACCCGCAGTCAGTCCGTTTACAGCGTCATAGCGAACGTCGGCATCGCTGACCGCGGGAGCCGCCAGTGGATTCAGAATCTCGGCGCGATAGACATCCTTTACTGCTGCAGCACCGTCGAAACCTCCCACTGCGTACAGGAATCGTCCCAGGCTTGCGACTCCCTGAAAGCTGAGTGCTTTGGGTAGCGACTGGCTTAGCTGCGCGAAGGCACCCAAGTCACCATTGATGGCGGTGGGAGCCGCTTCAACGGACGCCAGCGGCTTGTTGTCTGCGCCGTTGTCACCACCGATGGCATAGACAAAGCGCGCGACCGGAGTGGGGCGACCTGCAGCTGCTGCCAGCGCGCGCCGACCGGTCGTCATGTTGCTACCTGCTTTAAATCCACCCAGGTTTAGGGAGGAGTTTGTAACCCCAACTGCGGAGTAGTCAAAGTAGGTTCCATCCTGATTGGTAACGCGCACGATGCAGACTGCTCCGGTTGCGGTCAGCGTCACTGACATCTTCGGATCCGTGATGGTGCCAGCCGTGCCTGATGCACCTCCCACTGCCGCTCCCAGAGCGTCCTGACAGCTTAGGGAGACGGTCGCTCCTGCACGAAATCCAGAGCCGTTGATCGTTGCGGGAGTAGCTGATCCGGTGACAAAGGAAGACGGAGCAATGCTGGTAATCACAGGTGGCGGAGCCGCTGCAGTGGTGACGGTATAAGCCATCGCCTTGATGCCGTAGCTACCATCTGGATTGACGATGATTAGATCGTACTTGCCCGGTGCAAGACCCGCGCGAACCACAGCCGACAGCGAGGTTGCACTCTGGAAAGTAACTGCCGCTAGCGCTTGCGCTTTGCCTCCAGCTCCCGATGGTGACAGGTACGCACGCGGGGTGCTTACAAAACCAGCACCGGTAATTACACCTGCGGTATCTTGAGCCGTGCTGCCAAACGCTGGGCTGATGCCGGTCACGGTCAGGGTCGCTTGGCTTACCACCTTCAGCGCGCCCGGCAGAAATGCCTGACACGTAGACTGGTCATCAAGTCTGACGTCGTACTTTCCTGCGGCAAGTCCTGCCGGAATCGTGACCAGACCGCGATTAGGGAACAGCGGGTCAAGTGCCAAGACTAAGTCCGTAAAGGTCACTGTTCCTGTCGGTGCGATGCTGATTTTTTTGATCGGCGCGCTGACTCCGGTGGCGTACACGGTCGCTTGGATGGTAGTGACGTTGGGAACCGCTGGTGGGTCCACAAACAGGATAGAAGGGCCAGCGGTCACAGTCACTGCGCTAGGTAAAGTGGCCTCACAGCCGACCTGGTTCCGTACGGTCAAAGGGAACGGACCGCCCAGCGCCAGTGGGCCTGGGAACAGCGCAGCCGCCATGGTGCCACCAGCGGACACGCTCATCATCGCGGAGGGCACGGTGCCAATCAGTGCGATGCCGCCGCTATACAGATTGGTACCCGTTATGTTCAGCGTGCTGCCGCCAGAGCAGATTACTTTGGGAGCAACCGCGCTGACCGTCGGTGGACCTACGACGTCAATGTTCAGCGTCATGCGCGTGCTGCACGCATCCTGACCGGGGTTTTGCACCACAGCTTGATAGCTACCGATTGCCAGCGCCGCTTTGGGAACAGTGAAGCTAAGCGTCGTACATAGCTGCGCATCAGGTGCATCAGTGATGGCAGAGCAGTTGGATGCTGTAGTGGGAAACGTCATGCTCCCAATCGTGATGGTTGGGTTTTGCAGTGCTGGCTGCAGGATCGACAGAAAGTTGGCACCGGTGATCTGCAGCGTCGTGTCTGCGATTGAGCATACGGCCAAGCTCATCACCGAGCTGACCACAGGTGCGGGAATGACCACCGTGCGCACATCTTCTTGGGTTACGCAGTTGGCGGCACTAGGATTGGTCACCATCACGCGGTAGCTAGCGGGCAGCAGAGTGCCTTGCGGAACGCTAATCGTAAGCTCACTACAGGACTGCGCAGTAGTTCCTGCTGCCGTCGGCAACGTCGCGCACTGACCCACCGCTTTCGCGGTCGCATTTAGCGCCATTCCGGTGCCATCTGCCAGAATAAAGACTGCGCTGGGAAGCACTCCGTCAATGGTGATGAAGTTGGTTCCGGTTAGCGTAAAACTTGCCTCTGCTTGCTCATTGCAGGCCGGATTCGGCGTGACTTTGCTTAGCGTAGGAGGCGGCACCACAGTCAGCGCGGACTGCTGAACTGCACTGACGCCATCTGGATTTTGTACCGCCACATCGTAAAGACCGTACGGAAGATCAGTGCCAGCTGCGCCGGTGGCTTGGTCACTCACCACCATTTTTGGATAGACATCAAACTTCATCTCGGCGTCGCTGGTCCAGCGCACATGCTGCTGGTCGGCACCGTCGTATACGCGGACCTCAGTTGCAGCACCTGCGGAGTTATCCAGCTTGGCACGTTGCGACAAAAGTACGCGCGGAAGCTCTAGCTGCGGCGACTCTGTTAGCGTGCCAATCGGCAGTGGTGCAAAGCCAGAGCCTGCGATGGTCACCGGAGTGCTGTTTTGCACCGCGCAGACTACGGTGGGAGTGATCCCAGAGATTGCCGCGGCAGGGGAGAGAATCTCTCCCTTGCAGGCAAACAGAAAGGGAACTATCGCTGATAATAGGAACCAGCCAACGGGTCGCTGCTTGTTGCGCGTCATCATGACCTCACAAAGAAAAGTCGCAAGGCGTGCGGTGCGCTCGACGTGAGCTAGCTGCACACCCGGTTGAGGAAACTAGAAAGAGCCCACCAGTTGCAGCCCGGTTCCCATCGGCAGAAGCAGAACCTGCGCCGCTGGTGCTACTGCCGCCGCCTTGTGCAAGTTCCGCTCGCGCACGCGCAGCAATATCCCACCAATTCCCGCGCCCAATCCGATGCCACCAAGCACTCCACCTACCGCCAGCATCGAGCGGCGCTGCGCTTGGTCGGCGCTGGTCTCTGCCGGCGTCACCCCACCCGCCACCAGCAGGCCAAGGGAAGTTCCCACTAGAACAATCCCTCCGCCAATGAGAGCCCACGGCACCCAGCGCGGGATATTTAGCGGATCGGGCTCGACGTTCGGTGTGGTAGCAGGCACAGCAGGCGCGGCTGGACTGGCAGTATTATAGGCGCCATCGCCGCGCTCTGATTCAATGACTTCCGTTAATCGCTCAATCTCTTTCTGAATCTTTACTTCGTCTTTTGGGTGATGACTAATGTATTCTCGATAATAGCCTAAAGCCACTTGTCGCTGATTGAGTCGCAGCGCGACTTTGGCCATATTGTAAAGAAGATCTGGCTCTTTTGATAAAGTATAAGAGCGCGAAAATGCTGCTTGCGCTATCTCATACTGCCCCGACTGAAAGGCTTTTTGGCCAAGCTCATACTGCCGTGCGGCTTCGGCTTGCACCTCTGGCGTCATGGCCGGGCGCGGGGGAGTACTGACCGCTGGCGCTGTGACTTTAGATGGGGCGGGTTGCTCAGTTCCCGACGCAGTGCTTTGCGCAGCTGCTGGCCAGGCCGCAGCCAGCGAAAGAGCAAAAGTACTGCGGCATAGAATAGACTTTGCTTTTGCGGGCAAGTTCTTCATTGCCAGCTACGAAAAGCAAAAGCGGTGCCACGCGCTAACTAATTAGAATTCCTTGCCGATTTTTACACAATCGGCGGCGCAGTGCAGAAGATGTCCCGTTTGGTACAAGAAGCGTTGTGGTAATGAACGATTTGGACCACCGGCAAAACGGATAAATAGATAATTTATCAGGAGTAAGTGCGAATCCGACCAGACCGCGCAGGCAGCGATACTGTCTTACTTGGCGCTCTTGCTGTCACCGTCAGCATTGCTCTCCGGCTCGACAGTCACGTCATCATTGCTGTTGTCGGTGTTATCGTTTGCGATGCTTTTTAGTCGGGAATACAGGCGACGACGGGTGATCCCCAGCAGCTTAGCCGCCTCAGTCTTGTTGCCCGCAGTCCGAGCCAGCGACTCGTGAATCAGGGTTCGCTCCAGCTGATCAATCGAAAACCCCGGACAGAGCAGCGACGCTCCAAGGACGACAGGAGCTGATGCAGTCATGCCGCTGGGAAGATGTCGGGTGTGAATCACCAGCGGTGTCTCTGCCGCCTCGCTAGACTGCGCAGCTGCGCCGCCGGCAAGGATGACTGCGCGCTCTAGGACATTTTCCAGCTCGCGAATATTTCCCGGCCATGGATAGCGCTGCATAAGTTCCAGCGCTTCCGGACTGACGCTGGCCAGCGGGTGCCGCTTGCGCAGAAAGCTCTGGCACAGCGCGGGAATGTCATCGGTGCGCTCACGTAGCGGCGGCACGACGATGGGAAAGACATTGATGCGATAATAGAAGTCTTCACGCAGCGTCTTTTCGCGCACCGCTTGCTGCAGATCTCGATTGGACGCAGCAACAAAGCGCACATCGACGCTACGTACCTGCGTGCTGCCGACGCGAAAGAACTGACGGTCTTGAAGGAAGCGCAGCAGCTTCACTTGAATGCTAGGAGGAAGCTCTCCTATTTCATCCAAAAAGAGGGTGCCACGATGCGCACGCTCAACATGGCCAAGGTGCTCAGAGACCGCGCCAGTAAACGCACCGCGCTCATGACCAAAGAGCTCACTTTCCAGTAGACTTTCGGGCAGTGCCGCACAGTGAACTTCGCAAAAAGGGCCGCTGCGTCGTCGCGACTGCGATGCCAGCGCGCGCGCCAGCACGGTCTTTCCGGTTCCACTTTCGCCCAGCAGCAGCACGGTTGCATCCGTCACTGCCACCTGCGCCAGCTGCTCTATGACTTCGCGCATTCGTGCCGAAGTACCAATCAAACTCTCGGTGCGCTGAAAGCCTTGTAGCTGCTGCTGCAGCTGTCCGTTTTCTTCCTGCAGTGCGCGACGAGCCAACAATCGCGCCACGCGAATCCGAAGCTCATCGATTGAAAACGGCTTTATCAAGTAGTCCGCGGCCCCAAGACGCATCGCTTGTACCGCTGTCTCTGCGGAGGCATACGCCGTCATCACGATCACGTCGGGACCACTGTCCTGGCTGCGCACTACCTGCGTCACCGCCAGTCCATCAATGTCCGGTAGCCGTAAGTCTGTAAGCAGTACATCAAATGCACCTGTGGCGCACTGCTCCAGCGCGGCGCGTCCCGTACTTACACACTCAACGGCGTAGCCTGCACTCACCAGCGCGCTCTTGAGCACCCGACTCAGTTTTGCTTCATCATCGCAGAGCAGAATCCGTTTCAAGCCGTTCTCCTTCTCCCAAGTCTTCCGCAGCCGCAGCTTTGGGAGGAGTGTTTGGTAGGAATACCGCAAAGCAGGCTCCGGGGGCAGTTCCGGCGGCGGCAGGGCTTCTTGCCAGCAGTGTCAAGGTTCCACCATGCCGCTCGATGATGCGGCGACTGATAACCAGCCCCAGGCCACTTCCTCCTTCTTTGCTAGATGCAAACGGAGCAAACAAGCGCCGACTGAGCTGCTCCGAGACGCCGGGTCCACTATCGGAGAGCAGCAGCCTGACCCCACGCCGCTCTGGCTGAACTGCGATGGTCAGCTCACCTTGACCGAGCATGGCTTGGATTCCGTTCTGCATCAGGTTTAGCAGCACCTGGGTAAGACGATCTGCATCCCCGCTGATCACTGCTGAAGGAGCTCCGACTAGATGCACAGTTAGCAAGTCACTTGGGTATTCGCGCTGCACGCGCGCGCAGACTTCTTTGCAAAGGACCACCAAATCTAGCTGCGCAACCCGCAGCGGTGCATCGCGTGAGAGCGTTATAAACTCGGTCGTCAAGCTGCGCAGGCGCTCGATCTCGGACAGCATATCTGCCACCAGCTCTGGATCCGCGGACTGCTCCCGCAGCAGCTCTACCCCTGCTCGAAGAGTCCCAAGTGGATTGCGAATCTCATGCGCAACCATCGCTGCCAGCTGGCGGGTAGTCTGCCCGCGCTCTGCTTGCACGTGCAATTGTCGCTCGCGCAGTGCGGTCCGCTGTGCGCCAAGTAGCAGCAAGATACATAGCACCGCCAGCTGCGCTGCAACTGCACAGACCGCCCATGCCGTTCTTCGCAGTCGTGCGGGGGCCTCTGAAAAAGAGCCGCCGGCCTCCAGAACCAAGACCTGTCGCGTACCATCTGCGCGCAACATCGGAAAGTAGCCTGCCAAAATCTGCCGACTACCATCGCTTGCTGATTTTTCGTCGGTGGACTCCAGGCTATAGGCCACGCCGACTGCAAGCTGTCCGTCCAGTGCCTGCAGCGCTTTGTCCACATCTACGCGCAGCAGACTAATCATTGGTAAGCCCGGACGAGGCACGATGCGAAGTCCGCCAGCGCTGGACTCCAGCAGATAGGCAGCCTCCAGCTGATTGCTGCGGGCCAGATTGTCAAGCAGTGCGGACTCCTGTCCTTTGGCGAGCAAGCCGAGTGCATAAACACTGGTTACACCGATGCCAGAGAGCCGCTGCTCTGTTGCCTGCTGCGCGGCGGAAAGACCTGCACCTAACAGCTGAAAGCACAGCCAGATACCGACGACTAGAAGTCCCAGTACAGAAGTGAATAGCAGTGCCGCAGCGCGCAGTTTCATAGCGCGCAACCTGGCTTGTTGATGACGCGACACCACAGGCGCTCGACCTCTGCGCTGCTATTTTTTTCTGAAACTGTCGCGGTGTCATTGCTGGTAGTTGTCGTAGGAATCGCAGCTGCGCGCACGGCCACAAAAGATGTCTTGAGCCGCGGTAGCCAAAGCGCCTTCTGCGACTCTGGCAACATTAGTAATAGCTCTGTCGCTTCCTCCAGCCACTCTGTCGCTAGGTCCGCCCGTGATTCGGCAGAGGACTCGCCTTCTTGCGTCATCGACTGTTGAAGCGACGCATCGATGCGCTGAAGCGAAATTTCTAAGCGCGTAGACAGCTGCTCCGGAGTCTGACCTGTTTGATCGATAGCGTTACTGAACTGCAACGCTCCCGTCACCAAGCGCGGACCCAGCACTTCCGCTTGGATTCCCGACTGGCCCGCGCGCAAGCTGCCAAAGAGCAGACGCGCCCGCGCCAACATTCCCAAACGATAGCAGCTTACCGATTGATAGTAGGTTGCTACCGTGTCGCGAAAACCAAAGCGCTGAGCCCTGCGAAAAGCCACCAGAGCCTGCTGATGCCTACCTAGCTTGTGCAGGGTCATGCCTTCATAAAGTCCAATGTCCTGCACCGCAAATGCTGCACTGACCTGTCGAAATAGCTGTAGCGCTTCTGCATAGCGCTCGGCACGAAAGGCTCGCACTCCAGCTAGCAGTGCGGTCTGCACTTCCGGACTGGCCGTTTCGCTGGAGCGATTCACTACAGCTGTCTGCGCAGCCGGTGCAGCATGTGCAAGCTCGCTGCTGGCCACCAGCAACATCATCAGAACGGCGGCTCTTCCCAATGTCTGCATAGACACTACTTAGGTCCCCCGCTTGCACCAGCCGTGCGCAGAGGACCGCCTGCATTACCAGCGCCGCGCGCGCCCACTCCATTTTTACGGTCGACTTGGATACTTTGGTTGCGCCTGGCCTGCTGCGCGGCAGCGGCAGCACTGTGCGCTTGCCCTACTGCGCTGGCTCCTTTGACATCGCTGTCTTGGGGGTTCACACCTGGGCCAGTAGAGTTAGCAGATGGTCCATGCGGAGGGGGAATCGCCCCGGCATGAATGACTCGATTCGTCTCTTCCCTGGTGATGTTCCTGAGCTGTTCCCGAACTTCTACACGTCGCGCGGGCGGAGCAGGCGAAGTTACCACGCGCACGGGATGCGGACTTACCGCGTCAGGATCAATGTCCGCAGCCGCTTCTGCTGCTGCACGCATTGCCGCCAATGGACTCTCAGGCTCGGGGTCGGCGTAGCTGTTCGTCAGTCCACCGCAGACCCACAGCGCAAGCAGCCAGCAGCAGCACCGCAGCCACGGCTGTCGTCGTTGCCAGTAGGTGAGGTGGTGCTGCTGAGATGTTGGTTTTTTCACAATACACTCCACGCCGCGCACGGCACAACTAGTGACTAACGCAGCGAATTTTCACGCAAAGGCTTGTCCAATCGTCGCATGCAAACCCACCCGTTGCCAAGACCGCAATCCATCTATCTGCAGCGACGGAAACTCCGATGTGTAGACTGACGCGCATTTACTGCTGGTGCAGCAACCATGCCGAGGACTTCCAGTGCCAGTTGGATGCAGACGACGACTTTGTTGAGGAGCCTCCCTAGACGGACAGTGCAGCATCGACAAGGGGCTGTTCCTCAGTATGCTACAGCGATGACGCAGCGATGAGTGGTGCCTTTATCAAGATAGGTGCGCCAGCGCTGGCGCTGCACCACTTAGTACTGATCCCTGTACCGTTTGGTACATCGATTCCCAAAGCCGGTTTGGGAATCCCTTGTGGCCTGCGCACGGTGCTGAGGTTACAGTGAATGTTTGTCTTGGCAGAGGAGTCATCTGTGCCAGCCAGCATGCAAGGGGAGCTCATGCTGCGCGCAGGAAATGTTCAGCTGTGCTCCGCTTCCTCAATCTTGAAAGGTCAAAAATAAATGCATAAGAATCCTAACATCGCGCTTTCTTCTTTCACGGCTCGCATCTTTTCTTCAGCTAGTGGTGTCTGCTCAGTCCTAGTTGCCTTTTGCATTGGCTGCGGTGGCGGCGTGAGCTCAGAGGAGCAAGCGCGACGCGCTTACCTAGGACTAGACACTCACATCGACAAGTCCATCACGCTTGGATTTCTGGGTTTCAACGCAGCCAGTAGTGCCAACATCTCGCCGCAAATGACCAAGGGAACAGTTGCCGGCACGCTGACCATCTCTGGCCAGGTTGATCAAGGAAACTCCGCAAACAAGGGAATGCGCTTGGTGGAAGATCTGGTCGGTTACTCTGATGATGGAGTGCTCATCTACGCAACTGATGCGACGAAGCGGCCAGCGCTTACGATGTCCCTGAAAGGAATTCCCAGCGGAACGATGGATGGCACACTCAGCGGCACTTACAACATGACCGGTGAGCTAGTAGGAGTCGTAACACTGTCGCTTGCTTTTGCTGGCCAGCTACAGCCCACGACTGCAGATATGACCAAGCCCGAGCGAAAGCCTGGTACTACGCACATTACTGGCACCGCAGTGTCAGCAAGTGGCACCTACAACGTCGACATCACACGCTAACCGCTGTTAGCTCGCAGCAAGGACCGGAACTAAGAGTTGTAGAGGTGTCAGGCTTGCTATGACAAGACTCCGGCAGACACAGCACGATGAGCATTCCGAGTTAGTTGTTTAGCGGAAGCGCACAGACTGACGCCTTTGTGCGCTTCCACTGGGCGTGATGGCGACTGAGGGAAAACAGCGCTCTTACCCAGAACGCTCAAACCTGCGCAGCCTCATCTGGGGTACCCGAAAACATCGCCCCGCGAAATTCCTCGTCTAGCTGAAAGTACTTTGCGGTGGTTACGGAACGATGCTTTTCGGCTCGGCCTCTGTGCGGATGTTAAGCCTGCCAATGTAATGGTCGTGCGGGATTCAAGTGGTCCTCATGTAAAGCTGCTTGATTTCGGACTGGCGCATGCACATGAAGCGGTGCAGCGCGGAGATGTTGCAGGCACCATCTCCT
>ERZ795056.3766-NODE-3766-length-16057-cov-12.948569_pt1 | contig 16057 bp, 9 predicted proteins | sample MGYA00375140_ERZ795056 | MGnify/ENA primary metagenome ERZ795056 (study PRJEB30185, sample SAMN05720227) | activated sludge metagenome | isolation source: Anaerobic digester | place: USA | collected 2015-03-09 ... | reverse complement strand
ATATGAAAGGAATAATATTAGCAGGCGGCAGCGGCACTCGTCTTTATCCCATCACTATGGGCATAAGCAAACAGTTGATGCCAATTTATGATAAGCCGATGATCTATTATCCGCTAAGCACCCTGATGCTGGCAGGAATAAATGAGATATTGATCATCACCACTCCGGAAGACCAAACCCAGTTTCAAAGGTTATTGGGTGATGGCTCCCAATGGGGCTGCAGAATTGAGTACGCCAAACAAGAGGTGCCCAACGGCCTTGCCCAGGCTTTTGTGATTGGGGAAAAATTTATCGGCAACGACAGTGTGGCGCTGGTGCTGGGTGATAATATTTTTTATGGTACCGGGTTCAGCAAATTGCTGCAATCATCTGCCAACCCCGAAGGCGCTGTAATATTTGCTTACCCTGTAAGCGACCCTGAGCGCTATGGCGTGGTGGAATTTGATGCTGCCTTCAATGCCCTCAGCATTGAAGAAAAGCCAAACCAGCCGAAAAGCAACTATGCGGTACCGGGTTTGTACTTTTATGACAACGAAGTAGTTACGATTGCTAAAAATATTGCCCCCAGCCCACGGGGTGAATATGAAATAACTGATGTAAATAAACACTACCTGCAAAATAAAAAGCTCAAAGTGGGCGTTTTAAACAGAGGATTTGCCTGGTTAGACACCGGAACCTTTGAAAGTTTGAGCGACGCTACAGAATATGTGAGGGTAATTGAGCAGCGGCAGGGCCTTAAAATAGGCTGCCCTGAAGAAATTGCCTGGCGCATGGGCTACATTACAAAAGAGCAATTACTAAACGAAGCAGAAAAACTTAAAAAAAGTGGTTACGGTGAATACCTCAGGAGAATCGCTAAGTAAAACAAAAGCGTTATCCAATATCGTAACTACTGATGGAAATTCAGTTTATCAATCCATTTACTAAAAACCTGCTTTCGCTGGCTACAGACGGGCTGCTGGAAAATTGCGCCCTTATCTTCCCCAAAAAAAATGGCGCATACAGGATTGTAAACGATGACAACTACACGGAAAATTTTGGCTACCAATGGAACAAATTTGCCGGTACCCAGGTTGACAAAGCAAGTAAACTGCAGATAAGCAAGACAAGGTTTTTTGCAGAAACCAACTGGGATAAGGAAGATCTTGCAGGAAAGAATATCCTGGAAGTGGGTTCCGGCGCAGGACGTTTCACCCAAATTTTACTAGATCATACCAACGCCAATGTATATAGTGTGGATTACAGCAATGCTGTAGAAGCCAACTTTCAAAACAACGGTCCGCACGAAAGATTAAACCTCTTCCAGGCAAGCATATACGAAATGCCTTTTGCAAAAGCACAGTTTGATAAAGTGCTTTGTTTGGGCGTATTACAGCATACCCCGGATTTTGAACAGTCTGTAAAGGCCTTGACCGATATGGTAAAACCTGGCGGTGAATTGGTGGTGGATTTTTACGGCATCAACGGTGCATGGACAAAAGTGCATGCAAAATATATGTACAGGCCGTTCACCAAAAGAATGAGCCACGAAAACCTCTATCAGCTCATCGAAAAAAATATTGACTGGATGATCAGCACCAGTATATTCTTTTCAAAGACAGGGCTGGGTCCTTTATTGAACCGCTTTATACCCGTATGTGATATTGAAGGCACTTTGCCAACCAACTTGCCGTATGACCAACTGAGAGAACTGTGTGTGCTTGATACATTCGACATGTTCTCGCCTGAATATGATAATCCGCAAAAGATCAGCACGGTAAAACGCTGGTTTGAAAAATATGGAATGAACAATGTGTGGGGCGGCAAAATACCATACGACAACTGTGTGGCTTCTGTAGTAAAAGGAATTAAAAAACAGTAATGGCAGCTTTACAAGGCATATTAAAATTTGGTAAGAGCGCAGAAATGCGTTCCGTGGCTGTTTATACCATTTCTAACTTTGCCAGTAAAGGCATTTCGTTTTTACTGCTGTTTTATTTTGCGCATGAATTAACAGAAACAGATTTTGGCTTACTGAACCTGTTCAGCAATGGCATTTTATTTTTAATGCCCTTTGTTTCCATGGGTGTACTGCAAAGTGTAAACACCGAATACTTCAAGAAAGATAAAAAAGAATTCAGTCATTTTTTCAGCACCACACTCGTGATGCCGATGATATTGACATTATTTGCCATGGGCATATTTTTTATGTTCAGGCAGCAGTTGCAGCAACGATACTCTTTCCCTGCCATATTTGTGGTTATGATACCGTTGATAACGCTGTTTAACTTTTTGAATGAGCACCTGATCAACATGGTACGCAACAGCGGTGATCCTGTGAAGTACCTTTTCATAAATATTGGAAGGCTGCTGGCTGAGATAACGCTGGCCGTATTTTTTGTAGGGGCGATGGAACTTGGCTGGATGGGAAGGGTAACAGGTATATTTATTTCCTACTTTATGATTGCCCTGTATGCTTTTTTCTACTTTAAGGAGCAGGGGTTTTTTATCAACAGTTTTAAGAGAAAATATTTGTATGATGAATTGTTGTTCAGCATACCCATTATTGTAATGCAGGTGGGTGTTTTCTTTATGGGTTCATCTGCCGGCTACTTTATAGAATACTTTACCCATGACATGGCACAGGTTGGCATATTCAGTATTGCTGCCACGTTTGGTTCTGTCATCATTGTGCTATGCACCGCCATGCTGCAATACAGCTATCCAAAAGTGTACAGCCTGCTGGCTGAAAAGAATATTGATTATGCGGCCATCCGGTGGCATCTCCTTTTTTATGCAGGCATCATGCTGCTGGGTACAGGTATTGTAATTATTGCCACACCGCTTGCATATAAAATGCTGTTGAAAGAATCCTATCATGCAGGACTCTCTTACTATTTCTTTATCTGCATTGGTTATTTTTTCTGGAGCATCAGCTATTTCCTGTATGCCTTTATGCTGTACCGCAAAGAAAAAAGAAAATTGCTGATGGCCTCTTCTTTGTCTGTTTTGATATCTGTACTGTCACACTCACTTTTAGTAAAGCAATGGGGCCCTTATGGCGCAGCAGTATCCATGTGTGTAGTTTACCTTGTTGTTTTACTTATCACTATATTTTTTGTAAGAAAACCATTAAGCCAATTATTTTCCAATAACCTGTACAAAACTGAATCATGATCATCAACACAAAACCGATTTATTCGCTGTTAGAAGCCATTACATTTGGGCAGGGCCTGCACAAGACCATTAACGGTGTAAGTGTTAAACTGCCAGCGAAGTATATACGCTATTTCCCCTCCAATTACGAAAAGGAAAACTTTGCCTTTTTAAAATCTTCTTGTGGTGAAGGCGCAACAATACTTGATATTGGCGCTCATATTGGTTTGTTCTCTACAGTGGCAGCCAAAATTGCCGGCGAATATGGAAAAATATTTGCGTTTGAACCAGCGCCGGCCACTATACCGGTTTTGCATCAAACTATAAAGATCAATGAAATGGGTAATTTGATAACACCCATAAACCAGGCCATGGGCAAAGAGGTTGGCAATATGAAATTTTTTGTTTCTGATGATGAAGCAGACAACAGTAACAGCATGGTCTCGTATAAAGAAGACCGCAAACTGAATGCTGTGGAAGTGGATGTGAACACCATCGACAATTTTGTAACAACAAAAAAACTGAGCAAGATCAACTTTATAAAAATTGATGTGGAAGGTGCAGAGTATGACACTTTGCTTGGCGGAAGGCAGGTATTTTTAAAATACAAACCTCATGTAATTGTAGCTATTCATCCTGAGCCCATCGAAAAGAAAGGCGACAGGCTGGAAGATATTTTTGATTTGATTGAAGAACTGCGCTATGATATTATTTGCAACGGCAAGCTGATCACCAAGGAACAATTCTGCAGCAACAGGGAATTGATTGACCTGCACCTTTTGCCAAGATAAAAAGCAAAACATGAAAAAGACGATCCTTCATATTATAGATAACCTTGGCCGTGGGGGTGCAGAAACAATGCTGGTTACCGTGGTAAAACAATTGCCCGAGTATCACAACATCATTGTAACATTAAAACCAGAGAACGATTTTGGCAATGAGCTGGAATATGACGGGTTGTTTTGCCTGAATATGACCTCTCCCCTGCAGGCGCCGTTGGCCGCAGTAAAACTAAGAAGGATCATCAAAGAAAATAATGTAAGTGTGGTACACAGCCATTTATTCTGGAGTACGGTGGTGGCAAGGATGGGTGTGCCCAAAAATATTCCTTTGATCACTACTATACATGCTTTTGTTACCTCGTCTATCGAATACAGGCCCTTTCACATGCGGCTGATAGAAAAACTTACCTACAGGATCAGGAAGAGTACAATTGTGGCCGTTGCAAAAGGAGCTTTAGAAGAATACTTCAGTTTTATCAATGTAAAACCACACAACGCCTGCCACCTGTATACTTTTGTGGATACGAATATATTTAAAGGAGGACCTGAAAAAAAACGGTCCGATATATTCCGTGTGGTAACGGTAGGAAATTTGAAAGAACAAAAGAACCACCGTTTTTTAATAGAAGCCTTCAAAGAACTGAAGCAGGAAAATATTCAACTGGATATTTATGGCAAAGGTCCGTTACAGCAAGAGTTACAGCAATCAATAGACGACAACTCTTTAAAAGTTACACTAAAAGGCCAGGTGACCAATATACAGGAGCAAATAGGCAAGTATGATCTTTTTATCATGTCCTCCCTGTACGAAGGTTTTGCATTGAGTGTGCTGGAAGCAATGGCGCTCGGCATACCAACCTTACTTACAGATATCCCTTCTTTTAAAGAGCAATGTGACGATACGGCGGCTTACTACAAACTCAACAGCGTAAACGATTTTAACATGCAGCTGCTTTCTCTAAAAAATAACCAGCAGCAACTGACTTTTCTTGGCCGCAACAGCCGTAAAAGGGCGCTGGATAATTTTACCCTTCAAAAACATATGGCTGGTTTGAAAGCTATATACAGCAATGCGCTGGCTGAACTGCAGCCTGCTGTGAAACTGAGCTTTGCGAAATAATTAAATCCTATTTTCGTTTTGTTACAAACCCCCGGTACATGTGCGGCATCGCAGGCTATATTTCATTAAATAACAGGTTTACACAAGAGCAATTAAAAGATGCTGCTGCAGTAATGCAGCACCGTGGGCCTGATGCAGATGGGTTTTATTTTTCAGCTGACAATAAAGTTGGCTTTGCCCACAGGCGGCTTTCCATCTTGGACCTTTCCAATGCTGCCAACCAGCCAATGATCTCTGCTGATGGCAGGTATTGTATTGTTTTTAATGGCGAGGTGTACAACTTCAACGAATTAAAACAACAATTAAAAGATAAAGGCACTTCTTTAAAAACCACCTCCGATACAGAAGTGATACTTGAATTGTTTGCACAGCAGGGTCCTTCCTGTTTTGCAACCATGAATGGAATGTTTGCTTTCGCTATTCACGACCAATGGGAAAACAAGTTAACCATTTGCCGGGATCATGTTGGCATCAAGCCTTTTTTTTACTATGCTGATGACCATGCGTTTGTTTTTGCATCAGAGCTGAAAGTGATCAATAAAATGATAGCTGGCCAGTTATCAGTATGTGCTGAGGCGGTTCCTTATTTTTTACATCTTGGTTTTATTCCCGAGCCACTTACTATCTATAACAACACATATAAATTTCCTGCTGCGCACTATGCAGAAATTAATCTGAATGGAAGTTCTATCGCTGGCATTTCACCTATACCATTCTGGAGCTTACAAGACAATATCCAAACAAATGTGCTGAGCAATGAAACAACTGCTAAAAAACAACTCAACGATCTGCTCTATGATTCAGTAGAAAAACAACTGATTAGTGATGTGCCAATAGGAACCTTTTTAAGTGGCGGTATCGACAGCAGCCTGGTTACAGCCATTGCATCCAAAGTAAACGGAAGTGATAAAATAAAAACCTTCAGTATAGCCATTGATGATGGCAAGTATAATGAATCAAAATTTGCAAAGCAGGTTGCTGCTCATTTACGTACAGACCATCATGAATTTGCAGTAAAGGAAAAAGAAGTGATGGAACTGGTGGATAAATTAATTCCTGCTTATGATGAGCCCTTTGCTGATTCATCCGCCTTTCCAACCATGATGGTAAGCCGGTTGGCAAGAAAGCACGTGACCGTTGCATTAAGTGGTGATGGAGGTGATGAGTTATTTCATGGATACGGCATGTACCAGTGGGCAAAACGTTTAGCCGGCCCATTAACAACACTTGCAAAAGCACCTGTATATGCTGCTTCAAAACTGATGGGCAACAAATACCAGCGTGCTGGCAATTTATATGATTATGCAAACAGCCAGCATATCATTACACATGTTTTTTCGCAGGAGCAGTACTACTTCAAAGAAAATGAGCTGGCTTCGCTATTGGCAGACCCCAACTTCAACTTTAACAGTATCAATCAACTGCCTGCGTTTGCAAGAAGATTATCAGCGGCGGAAAAGCAATCCTTCTGGGATTTTACTCATTATTTAAAAGATGACCTGCTGGTAAAAGTAGACAGGGCCAGCATGCAATACAGTTTAGAGACCAGGGTGCCATTGCTTGATTACAGGCTGGTAGCTTTTGCTTACAATCTTTCGCCGGAACTGAAAATAAAAGACGGTACCATGAAATACTTACTAAAAGAAGTATTATACGATCATGTACCAAAAGAAATATTTGACCGGCCCAAGTGGGGCTTTTCCATTCCGCTGGGCAAGTGGCTGCTAACCGATCTTAAATATTTGCTTGACACCTATACCTCAAAAGCTGTTATTGAAAAATACAACCTTGTGAATTATGTTGCGGTGAAGAAACTCAAAGATCAATATCAAAATGGCAAAGAATATTTATACAACAGGCTTTGGCTTATCATTGTGCTGCATTGGTGGCTGGAATCACAATCTGATATGTCCGGTCTTACTGGAAAGTAACAACGCAAACTACTATGGTTAAGGTCGCCGCAACGACCAGGCCTGGCAAGCATGAAAAAAATCCTTTTTATATCGTATGATGGCATGACTGACCCCCTGGGACAGAGCCAGGTGATTCCCTATTTACAGGGGCTCAGTAAAAAAGGATATCAATTTTACCTCCTCAGTTGTGAAAAGCCAGAAGCATTTGAAAAAAACAAAGCAGCTGTTAAGAAAATGCTGGATGGCTATTCAATAGAATGGTATCCTGTACCGTATACAAAAAAGCCACCAGTACTGTCAACGCTTAAAGACATCCTGCACCTGCGGAATAAAGCAATACAAATTCATCAGCAATATTCTATTGACATGGTACATACAAGGCCGGGCATACCAGCCCTGGTCGGTTTGATGATGAAGAAAAAATTAGGTGTAAAATTCCTCCATGATGTAAGAGAGTTCTATGCAGACAGCCGGGTAGAGGGAGATATATGGAATATAAAAAATCCACTGTTTAAGATCATCTACCAATATTTTAAAAGGAAAGAAAAAGAACAAATCGCACAATGTGATGGCATCGTATGCCTTACGCATGCTGCAGAAAAAATAATACAAGCACTTCCTGAATACAAAAAAGAAACAGCACTAAAAGTGATTCCCTGCAGCGCTGACCTGGATTTGTTTGATCCGGCAGCTGTTAATTTGATACAGCAGCAGCAAATAAAAAAAGAACTGGGTATACAGCAAAATGATTTTATCATCAGTTACCTCGGTTCTATTGGTGGCTGGTATATGACCAATGAAATGATGCGTTTCTGCAAATTATTATCAAATAAAAAACCAGGAGCAAAATTTTTATTTATCTCTCCGCACCTGCATGATGTGATTGCTGCAGAGGCGGCCAAACATGGCTTACCAGCCAGTAAGATCATTGTGAAACATGCTTCAAGAAAAGAAGTGCCGTTACTCCTGTCAATTAGTAATTATTCTTTATTTTTTATAAAACCCTGTTACTCCAAACTATCTTCCTCTCCTACCAAGCATGGAGAAATTATGGCAATGGGTATCCCGGTAATTACAAATAGTGGTGTAGGAGATGTAAAAGAGATCGTAGAAAAATACCGGTCAGGTTTTGTGGTAGATGAATTTACTGATGAAGCATTCAATAAAGTAATAGACAAAATGGGTGCTGAAAATTCATTTGATACGCCTTTTATAAGAGCCGGGGCAAAAGAAACCTATTCTTTAACAACTGCAATTGAGCTATATAACCAACTATACCAACAAATACTGTTATAAAAAAGGTTTGCAGATTTTCATCTGCAAACCCTTTTTATATTGTTCTCAATAATTTTATTTCAACATTTTCTCAAGGGTTTTATCCAGTTCTGCTTCTCTCAAACTCACAGCTATGATTTTTCCCTGCGGATCCACCAGTACATTATAAGGAATACCTCCAAACTGGTACAGCTTCTGTGCTTCACTGTCCCATTGTTTCAAATCACTGATATGTTTCCAGTTAAGTCCGTCCTGTTGTATCGCCTCAAGCCAGGCTTCTTTTTTCTTATCCAATGACACACCCAGTACGGTGAAATTTTTACTGCTGTATTTATTGTAAGCATTCACCACGTTGGGATTTTCTTTACGGCAGGGTAAACACCAGCTTGCCCAAAAATCAACCAGCACATACTTACCCCGCAGGCTGCTCAATGAAAACATTTTGCCTTCCGTATCAGGCATCGTTATTTCCGGTGCCATATCGCCTGGCTGTGGAATGGCAACCGGAGGCGGCGGTGGCTGGTTAGCCTGTTCCCGCTGCTGGTTTACCATGTTCAGCACAGCAGCTGTTTCGTTACTAGCTGGGAAACGTTTGGCAAGTGCTGTTAAGGCTTTTTGCAGCCTTTCACTTGGCGGCCTGCTTACATAACCCAAAGCAAACAATGCCAAAGAAGGACTGGTGCAGGTATCAGCATAAGCGTATACATAATTGCGGAAAGCTGCTTCTTTTTCACCATAAGCCTTTGCTGGATCATTAGCCGAAACAGCAGTATCTGCATTGCCACCAGCAGTTTTTAACTGGTCAACCAAAACCTGGAGCTCCTCTCCTTTTTTATTTGTTTCGGTGATAAAATTATACATCGAAGCATTGGCGGGCGTGCTTATCCGCAACGTTTTAGGTGACAAATTATTAACGTCAGTTGTTACGGCCAGTTCTTTTTTATCATTGATGACTAAAAACAGCACTTTGTTTTTTTCAAACACTACCCTGTACAGTCCTTCTTGTGGTGCAATGGCTGACAATACAAACTTCCCGTTCTTTACATCAGCCGTATCCAGTACCTCTGGGTTTTTGTCGCTAAAATACATCTGCTCCAGGTACACCTGCTGATCAGGCAGATTTTTAACATCTCCATTTATTGAAAACCTGTTTGCATCTTCCTTACTACCGCAGCTGAAAAGAAAACCAGCCAGCATTACTACTCCGATAATTTTTCGCATCATTATTTTTTTGTTGTATGGTTATTTGACGGAAATATTGCTATTATTTTCCCGGGCCACCCATGCTTACAATATCCCTGTCAAAAAGATACAAACCACTCTTATCATCGCCAATCAATTCGAGTTTATCATTGCACTCCCTTGCCAGGCTTTCTTCTTCCATTTGTTCCATCACATACCATTGTAAAAAATTATGCGTGGCATAGTCTTTTTCTTTCAGCGCACTATCAACAAGGTCATTGATACTGCTGCTTACAGCCAGCTCATGGTTCAACAATTCTTCAAAAGCACTTTTTAAAGAAACAAAAGTGAGCACAGGCTGTGCAAGTGCAGGAACTACCGCAAAGCCACCCCGGTCGTTGATATAATGTATCAGCTTCAGCATGTGCATGCGCTCTTCATCACTGTGCTTAAAAAAGAACTGCGTTACTCCTTTCAAACCTGGTTGAATATCTGCCCAGCTTGCCATCGCCAGGTAAGCTTGTGAACTTTGTGCTTCCATCAGCACCTGTTTATTTAATGCATCCTGCATTGATTTAGATAACATGGATATATGTTTTAATCGTTAATAAATAATTATCCCAGTTTTTCAGCCAGCAATTTGTTTACGGCCTGCATATCTGCCTTCCCTTTGCTTACTTTTTTTACCTCTCCGGCAAACATTCCCATCAAACCCTTTTTGCCTTTTTTATATTCTGCAACTTTATCCGGCATGTTTTTTATCACTTCATCCACCCATGCAGCTATAGAACCAGAATCATTTTCCTGCAGCAGGTTTAGTTCGGTTGCCACTTGCAGTGCTGCTTTTTCTGGATGTTGTAAAAGGCTGTTAAACACTTTAGTTGAAGCAATACTGAAACTGGTTTGTCCATCATCTACCAGTTTTACCAGTTCCGCAATTTTAGGCGGATGTAATGATAACCCGTTTATCTCAATATTGTTTTCATTAAGATAAGATTTTACCGGGCCCATCAGCCAGTTTACCGCCGCTTTATAATTCGTTGTATGTTTTATAACTGCTTCAAAATATTCTACCATGGCTTTATCACTACAGATAAACTGTGCATCATAAGCAGGCAGATTAAAAACGTCCTGGTATTTGTTTTCCAGTTCTTCCGGCAAAGCAGGCAATGATTGTTTTATCTCATTCAAATATGCATCCGTAATATTAAAAGGCGTTAGATCCGGATCGGCAAAATAACGGTAGTCATCTGCCTCTTCTTTGCTACGGAGGGAAAAAGTGCTGTTATTGCCGGCATCGTAACTCCGGGTTTCCTGTATTATTTTTTCACCCGCTTCGGTAATTTTTATCAGCCTCTCCACTTCCACATCAATGGCCCGTTTTACATTGCGGATACTATTTAAATTTTTTACTTCTACCCTCGTGCCTAATTTTTGTTCTCCTTGTAAGCGAATTGAAATATTGGCATCGCATCGCATGCTGCCTTCCTCCATATTGCCATCGCAAATCCCGATCCAGCGCACTAATTTTCTCAATACCGTTATATATGCAAAAGCCTCATCGCTGCTGTGCAGGTCTGGTTCACTTACTATTTCAAGTAAAGGAACACCCGCCCGGTTCAGGTCAACAGCAGTAAAGTCTGCATCCACATCATGTAAACTTTTACCGGCGTCTTCTTCAATATGAATCCTGTTCAGCCGTATATTTCTTTCTGTTCCATCAACTTTTATTGGAACAAAGCCGCCTTTACAAATAGGTGTTGTATGCTGGCTGATCTGGTAGCCTTTGGGCAGGTCGGGATAGAAATAATTTTTACGGGCAAAATAATTTTGTTGTTCAACCTGGCAGTGAAGGGCAAGCCCGAGCTTAATGGCATATTCAATCGCCTTTTTATTCATTTTTGGTAAAGCACCGGGGTGGGCCAGCGTGATTGGGCTCACATGTGTGTTAGGTTCTCCTCCAAAACTGGCGCTGTCACCACAAAACAATTTACTTTTAGTAAGCAATTGGGCATGCACTTCCAGGCCAATTACCACTTGATATTTGTTATTTTCCATTGAGGCGTAAAGGTAATTGATTTGAGATAAGGTTTGATTGCCAACAAATTTGCAGAAAAGGGGTCAAAATTGGATTGCATTTTCAGTTTAAGTGCTTAAAATATACTAATTTGAGGCCGCTCCTCTATAGAAAACACCTCTGTCCATATCCTCGAATCAACTGATCTGTTAATTCATATCCGTACTTTATTAATACCTGCCGGTATTTAAATCGCCTGGCAATTAATTTTTTGTATGAAGAAAATTTACACCCATTACAAATCCTTATTCAGTATTGCTTTTATATTCTGTACCTGTTTAGTACAAGCGCAGGTAGCCACCACATACACCTTTTCGCAAGGTACCACTACCTATACACCGCTTGTGGCTACTTTTCCCTCCACCCCGGCCAATATTTTTGAAGTGGCATGGGACGATGATGCCTATACAGGCTATACATTACCATTTGATTTCTTTTACAACGGCACCTGGTATCCTGCCGGCACTGTTATAGGATTAGACACGGATGCCTGGATAGCATTTAATCCCGGCACCATGACAGGCCAGTTTGGTGGTGGCTCCTGGGTCTCTGTTACCCAATCTGATGGGGTTTATTTATATGGAACTGCCAATAATAACGGCTTTGCCGGTTTTAACGCCGACTTACACCGGCAGGCTTTTACAGACATTACAGGAAACATCACCAACGGCAGCAATATTGTAACGGGTATTAGTGGAGCTGAATTTAATAACCTACGCATAGGTACTAGAATAATTGCAACCAACATACCTGAAGGCACAGTTGTAATCTCCATTGAAGCAAGTGGCTTTACCATGAGTGCCAATGCCACTTCAACAGTTAGTGGTGCTACTATTACCCCGGCTGCCAGTATATTCGGTATGACGAGGGGTACTGCACCCAACAGGCAATTTGTAATACAATGGACCCAGGTAAAACGGTATTCAGGTGATGATAATGACAATTTCAGCATGCAGATGATATTGGAGGAAACTCCCCCACAGGCGTTAAAAGTTGTTTATGGCCCGGTGAGTACTAACAAAACTTCCAACCTCCTGTTCCAGGTAGGATTAAGAGGCAATACCGCTGCAGACTATAATGCCAGAACTTCTTCCAGCAACTGGGGAAGTACCACTGCCTCTACGGCCAATACCAATACCATATCATTAAGAAATACCAATGTTCCGGCCAACGGTTTGACTTTTATCTGGACTCCCATTTGTGCAACTATTGCAGCTCCCGGAGCTATTAGTGGAACAAGCCCTGTATGCCCAGGCACTACGCTGACTTACACCTTGCCTGCCGTAACAGGTGCCACATATTATACCTGGAGTTATAGTGGAACTGGTGCCACATTTTCAGCCTCCACAACCACGGCAAGCAACAGTATTTCTTTTTCACCTACAGCAACAGCGGGCACGCTTACCGTAACTCCTGCCAATGCTTGCGGTTCAGGTACTCCGGTTACCAGGGCAATCACAATCACTGCTATTACACCGGCAACAATTTCTTACCCTTCTGGCGCCAGTTATTGCAGCAGTAATGCCCCGGTAAACGTGACCCAAACAGGGCCAGCAGGTGGAAACTACACCGTTTCTCCTGCAACCGGACTTACAATAAATGGCTCTACCGGGCAAATAACTCCAGCTACAAGTTCAGAAGGTACCTATATTGTTTCATACAACTATACCAGCAGTGGTTGCGCTTCTTTGATAGCAACTACTTCAGTTACTATCAAGCCAGTGGTGACAATAAATGCCGGTGCCACACCTGCATCCGTTTGCGGGTCCGGCAATGCACAATTAAATGCGGCAGCAAACGGGGGAACGAATTATACGGTAACTTCAATTGCCCATAACTTATTAACCCCATCAGGTTCTCCAACTGTTATCTGGAATACTACAACGGATGATGCGGTGTCTTCTGCCATTGTATTGCCATTTACCTTTAGTTATTACGGTCAAAACATTACCCAGTTTACTGTAAGTACCAATGGCTTTATTGAAATGGGAGGCGCTTCGCTTATTTCTGGCATTACTGCACAAGCACTCCCCAATACCTCTACACCAAACAATGTAATTGCGCTTTCGTGGAGAGACCTCAAAGTAGATATTACCGCAAATCCTTCTGCCTATATAAGGTACTTTATAAATGGCACTGCCCCTAACAGGGTGATGGTGGTTGAATACAATGCCGTAAGTTATTATTACAGTGCTGCGAGTATTGGAAATGTAACGGGGCAAATAAGACTGTATGAATCAGACGGCCACATAGAAGTTCATGTTGCTACAAATGATGCAGGCAACAACCTGAGCAAAACACTGGGTATTGAAAACAGCACGGGTACGGTAGGATTAACACCTGCTGGCCACAATAATGTATCCTGGAATGCATCCACTCCAGAAGGGTGGCACTTTGGGTTAGGTAATTATACTTATAGCTGGAGCCCTGCCACATTCTTAAGTAATACAGCCATTTCAAATCCAATAGCAGTAGCTCTGAATACAACTACTAATTATACAGTGCTGGTAACTAACACTGTTACTGGTTGCAGTAATACAGCTTCCGTAAATGTTACATACGCTAATACTCAAATACTCAGCAGTAACAGTGCCGCAAGATGCGGACCAGGAAGCGTAGCGCTAACAGCAACAGCCAATACCGGTAATACTATTAATTGGTACAATGCTTCCAGTGGCGGCAGTGTAGTAGCTACAGGCGGCACATTTAACACCCCTTCGCTAACAACCACCACTACCTATTATGTATCGGCTGAAGCTATTGGATCAGGCGCCACTGCCATCGTTGGAAGCGGAGCCACCACACCCACTTCGTATGAAGGTGTATTTGAACACTTATTTGGCGGTACCCAAACGCAATTTTTAGTAAGGGCAACTGAATTAACAGCATCAGGCCTTGCGCCGGGCAATATAACCCAACTTGGCATCCGTTTTTCTTCGGTGAGTTTACAAGCTTATAGTGGGTTTGCCATCGGTATGATGCATACTGGTAATGCAAATATGAGTGCTGGATTAAACACGGGAGCATTCACCACAGTATACACTGCAGCAAGTGTAACACCGGCCACCGGCATCAATTCGTTTATGTTATCAACCCCCTTTAACTGGGATGGTGTTAACAACGTGATCATTAAAATCTGCTGGAGCAATAATAACATTGGAGGCACTGACAATTACGCCCAGACAGATGCCACATCCTATGTGAGCTGCGCTTATTACAGGGCTGATTCGCAAACACCTGCGGCTATTTGCGGTGCAACCGCAGGGTCGGGCACATTGTCATCGAGGCCCCAATTTTATTTTACAGGCAATGGCATATCCTGCAGTTCTGCAAGAGCCGCGGTAACTGCCACCATTAACCTGCAACCATCAGCCATTACCATGAGTCCGGCATCCGTAAGCATGTGCAGCTCTGATGCCGCTGCTGCATTGAGCTTTACCGGCGGTTCGTATCCCTCGGGCACGGCCAATGCCTATACCCAGTTATTTGAAACCAATCCAACACCTGCAGCTGATTTTACAGGAGGAACGGCACTTACTGTTTCTTCCAGCAATACATACTTTGCCCAGGGTGCCAGGTCGGTGCGGCTGCAGCATTCCAATAATTTAACCACTGCCAGTACAACCAATTCTTATCAGCAAACAGCCAATGTAAATCTAAGTACATACAGCAGTGCAACACTCAGCTTTAAACACATTTGTGGTTTGGAGGGGTCATTTATTACTTACGATGCCGGCTATGTTCAATATTCAACTGATGGTGGAAATAACTGGACTACTTTTCCATCAGCTTCCTATACCGGCACCGGTACACTTATGACTACAGTAAACAGCACCAGTGTTACAGGTACTATATTTTCTACCCGCAGTTATACTGACTGGACAAGCCAGTTCACAGGAACCGGATCCACACCCACCAATGGGCTTTGGAAAACAGAAACCATTACCATTCCTGCTGCCGCACTTAACGCTAATTTCAGAATACGTTTTATGATCACGAGCGACGGATCAAATCAGTATTATGGCTGGCTGTTAGATGATATAAAAATAATTGTACCTGGAACGACGGCAGCTCCTGTAGTTTGGTCACCCACCACCGGATTATATACAAATGCCGGTGCAACGGTAACTTACACAGGTACTGCAGCCACAACGGTATACGCTAAACCAACTGCTACTGCCACTTATACAGCCACCGGTACAGCACCTGGCGGTTGCGCCTCCACTAATACGGTAGCCGTAACCGTTACACCTGCTTATGTATGGCAAGGAATAAATGCCAACTGGAGCAGTGCAGCCAACTGGTGTCCGGGCGTTCCAACAATCAGCAGCGATGTTACTATCAATACAGGCGTACCCTTTATGCCGGTATTATCGTCTGGCACCGGCACCGTGAGAAGTATAACCATGAATACTGGTGCAACACTTACAATAACAAACGCAACAATGCAAATTGCAGGCACCATTTCTACGGCTACAGCAGGGAGTATAGATGCTACAGCAGGAACTATAGAACTTTCCGGCTCCACCGCACAAGCAATTTCTGGCAGCAGCTTTACAAGCCGCTCCATCCG
>ERZ795056.3762-NODE-3762-length-16082-cov-29.226493_pt1 | contig 16082 bp, 12 predicted proteins | sample MGYA00375140_ERZ795056 | MGnify/ENA primary metagenome ERZ795056 (study PRJEB30185, sample SAMN05720227) | activated sludge metagenome | isolation source: Anaerobic digester | place: USA | collected 2015-03-09 ... | reverse complement strand
ACATTCTCGTACAATTTCGCCATCCGGTGTGCATGTTCATCATAAGCAGCTTCAAACAATGCGGTGGCTTTTTCGGTGCCAACAATACAACCAGCAGTCAATACTTTTGGCGGCTGACCTGCTTGCGTTAATAATTCTGCCAATCTTGCTTTGATGGTATTTATAATCAATACGCCACCTAAAGTAGAACCCGGTGCTACGGGCGTTTCCAATCCATCCACATAGATCATCGAGTCACCTGCAGGTGCAGCGGTATCAATGACTATATCAGCAAAGTCAGATAATTTTTTTCCATCAGTTCTTTTACTTGTACTGGCTCTTAAATGCTCGCTTGTAACAACTGCCACCACTTTTATTTTTTGTTGTTGAAAAATTTCGGCCATCTCAATTGGCACCACGTTGCAGCCGCTGGATGATATAACGAGGGCTGTGTCGGATTCTTTGAGATCAAAATTGCGTAAGATCCTTGCTGCAAGACCTGGCACATTTTCTAAAAACATTGCTTGCCGCTGCCCGTTAGCGCCAACCACCAGGTTGTGAAATGATAAAGACAATTCAACAATCGGGTTAAAGCCAGGGAACGATCCATACCTTGGCCACATTTCTTCTACCATGATACGGCTGTGACCGCTGCCAAACACATGCACCATTCTTCCCTGTAAAATACTCTGCGAAAACAATTGTGCTGCTTCTTCAATCTTATCCTGCTGCAATAAAATATTGTCTGCAATGATTTTTCCTTTACTGATGTACTGCTCTATTAAGTTCATTTTATTTATTTGCTTCGTTTGTTTTTTGTTTTGCAAAACAGGCTGCACCAATGGCACCTGCTAAATCGGCATGCATTGCTTTTACAATTACCGGGCGGATACCACCAGGCTGCCACTCAAATTCATCAAACCATTTATTGAGCGGCACAAACAGGGCATCGTTTGCTTCGGCTATGCCCCCACCAACAACGATTGTATCAGGGGAAATAAAATTGCTGGCTGATGCCAATGCCATCGCCAGTTTTTTTACAGAAGTGTGCCAGGTTTTTTTCGCCTCTTCATTACCGTTAGCAGCAGCTTCGATCAGATCTTTGGTGGAAGTAAATTTTCCACCGCTTCTTTTTTCAACGGTGCAGTTGCCAATACATTCTTCCAGGCTGCCGGGCATACCTGTAACATCACAATCACCATTGCTGTCTACAACGGTATGGCCAATATGACCTGCCTTGTTAAAAGAACCCTGGTAGGGTTGTTTATTGATCAGCAATCCGCCTCCCACTCCAGTACCCAATGTTACCATCACTGCATTGGTGCTTTCTTTTGCTGCACCTGTTTTAGCCTCCGCCAGCAACGCAGCAACTCCATCATTCAAAACATAACAAGGGCACTGCAAATAATCGCTCCATATAAAATTTTCGAGGCCCTCCAGTCTCCCAGGCATAAAACTTATAGCACTGTTATCATTGTTGGGTAAACCGGGCGCAGATATCCCGACTGAAATATTTGCCGTGCTAAGTTTTTGCAGAGATCCAAGTTGAAATATTAAATCATTAACTGTAGCTGCGATTGCCAGTTTCCATGCTTCACCTTCCCCATCATTAGTGGATGTAAATGTTTGATGCAGCACATTGCCAACTGCATCAAGAGCAATGCCTTTGATGCGTGTGCCGCCTAAATCTATACCGATATAAAAGGCTTCTTTTACATTTTCTCCGGGAGAGAGCGCATCCTGTTTCATGTTATTATGCAGCATTTTATTATCCACATCTATTAAATTTTACTTAATAAGGAGCATAGGTTTATTTAAAAACTGTTGACTACAAACTCCTGTTATTAAATCCCCGTTACGAGTGGGAGGAGTTTTGTCCTTCACTCACACTCCATCCACCATCCACTACAAAGCATTGCCCTGTTGTAAACTTAGACAGATCACTCATACAATAAAGCGCCATACCATCCAGGTCTTCCGGCACACCGATCCTTCCGCCATCTAATGGTTGTTTTGTTTTGATGAAAGCCTGTATTGTTTCATCCTTTGCGGCCCTTTGTGCCATTGGCGTTTCAACCAGTGCAGGTGCAATTACATTGATACGAATATTATTGGGCGCATAATAAGCGGCAATTGATTTTGTAAAACCGATAATAGCTGCTTTTGATGCTGCATAGGCATGTGTAGAAAAATAGGTTGGCGATGGTGAAAAACCCAGCACCGACCCCATGTTTAAAATAGTACCGGTAACCTTTTCAGAGGAGCCAGCAGACAACTCTAAAAATTTTCTCACGGCAGCCTGGTTAGAAAGCATGATCGAAGTAAGGTTGAGTTCCATGGTTTTGTTCCATCCATCCAACGTTAATTCATGCAGTGGTCCGTCTCCCATCTTTCGGCCGCTGCCTCCCGCCACATGGTACAGCCCGTCAAAACCTCCAAAGTTGTTAATGCAAATATCAATGGCCTGTATCGCAGTATTTTCATTAGCAGCATCAGCTGACAAAGCGACTGCATTTTTTCCCAGTTCTTTTTTTGCAGCTTCGGCACTGTCTGCATTTCTACCCACTACAACCACTTTTGCACCGTTTGCAATAAATGCTTTAGCTGCAGAAAGGCCTATACCAGTGGTGCCTCCGATTATGACAATATTTTTTTTCTCCAGCATCATTTTTTTTCCATTTTTTCTATAACCGTTTCAAGCCGGTTTAAATTTTCTTCATTCTTTTCCGTCACAATATCCTTTAATGCATCATAGGCTTTTTGTTCTGTAAAAACCATTTTCCAAATCAATGATGACCTATTGCTTCCTGTTGCTAAAAAATTAAACGCTGCTTTATACTCCGGTTTAGAGATATGATGAAGTAAGATCAATTCATTCTCTTTAACAGTTTCAAATACGCATTCGTTTTCGTATCCCTTGCCATCCGGTCCATGCATGGTAAAACGCCACCTGCCGCCATTGCGAAAATTAAACTCATAAAAAGTATTGGTGAATCCTTCTGGCCCCCACCATTGTTGCAGGTTTTCGCCCTGTGACCATCCTTTAAAAAGCATTTCAACCGGCACATTAAAATCTCTCCTGGTTATTATCTCGGTCATCGCTTTTCTATTGAACCCGTTTGTTTATGTTTTACAATCGTTTTCTTTTCACCCGATGGCAATAGTTCTTCCTTTATCAAATAATAATTGTCATCATAGCTGGTGAGCTCTTTTTTTACAGACACATCATTGCTGCCACGCCAGTCTTCGATCTCTACAGGTTCCCATTGTTTTGTTTTGGCGGATTTATAAGCTGCATCAATGATTGCATTTACAATATAGCCATCATAAAATGTTTCCGCTGGTTGCTGCTTTTTTTCAATTGCATCAAACATATCTGTGAACATGTGGTTGTAACCCAGTTCATGCACTTCATCACCAACCGGAAATAACCAGCCACTGCTGCTTTCTGCTTTTTCTGCTACATAGCCCACACCTTTTCCTGTTGAGTACATTTCAAAACCGGTTCGCAAAAAGTTATTTGCCCAGATAGTTCCTTCGGTTCCCATTACTTCATCCCTTAGATCCATCCCACCTCTAAAAGTCCAGCTTACTTCAAACTGGCCGATGGCGCCGTTGGCGTACTTCACCAATCCCACTGCATTGTCTTCTGCATCTATCGGGTGCATTCTTGTATCGGCCCAGCACATTACTTCAACCGGTTGTATATTTTTTCCAATGAAGTTCCTGGATATCTCTACACAATGACAACCCAGGTCGATGATCGCTCCGCCGCCGGCTTTTTCTTTATCCCAAAACCAGTCGCTGTGCGGACCGGGATGTGATTCCCTGCTCTTTGTCCAGATCACTTCGCCAATAGCTCCATTCTGAATAGCGGCCAATGATTTTAAAAACTTTGGTGTATAGCAGAGGTCTTCGAGATAGCCGCCGGTGACACCTGCTTTTTCAACTGCCTGCAGCATTTGCAATGACTCCTTTGCATTTCTTCCTAACGGTTTAGTACAAACGACATGCTTTTTTGCAGCAGCGCAGGCCAGCACCGCATCCAGGTGAACATTGTTTGCTAAACCAATCACTACAGTTTCCACATCCGGATGTGCAACTGCCTGGTCCATGTCTGTTGACCAATTAGGGATATTATAATCTGCTGCAAATTGTTTTGTCTTTACTTCATCTCTTCCATACACCATTACCACTTCATCTTTTCTTCTTTGCGCCACCAGGGATTCTGCATAGAATCTTGAGATAAAACCCGTACCTAAGATTGCTAATTTCATTTTTGATTATTTTGATGTTTGCCGCAGATTCGCAGATTTAAGAAATAACTTCTACTAAAAATTTTGCGAATCTGCGGCTATATTTTTATACCATCGGCCAAGGAAATTTACTCTCCATCTTTATCCGCTTACCCGTCTCCTGTGATTTTCTCGCTGCTTCAATTATTTCTAACACGTGTAAAGCATGTTCTACATTTATTCTTGGTTCTGTTTTATTTACAATGCTCTCACTAACCACCCTGGCACCTTCCTGCCACTCGTATCCACCTTTGTCTGTACTCAATAACTTCGCCGGCTCGGTTTCAGAGTTGTCCAGTACAACACCATTCGTTTCCCAGTCGTAGCCAATCAACCGCATATTTCCTTTGCTGCCGAATATCTGTATAGAGTGCAAATCCTGTTTACCGGCTTCGTGTCCATGTGGATCAAAGAAATTGAAGCCGCACATTACATGGCTCAACACATTATTATCATGCTCAATTAAAATATGTGCGTTGTCTTCTGCCTCCACTTTTATTTTCCCTTTGTCATCAACCGTTCTTTCCGGCGTTACAATACTTAACATAGCCATCACAGATTTTGCGGGACCAAGCAGTCCCGTTAGTGTGGCCATATTATAAACGCCAAGGTCAGGCATACTGCCGCCACCTTTTTCATAAAAGAAAGCACTCCATCCCGGGCCGGTATGTCCGTATTGTCCATGTGCAGAAGCAACCGTGCCAATTTTTCCTTCCTGTATTGCCTTACTCATAAATACAAACTGCGGGCTGTTTACAACAGCCGGGGCCCCCCAAATACGAAGGCCTTTACTTTTTGCAAGGTCGAGTAAAGCTTTACCCTCTGCATAGGTATTTGCCATGGGCTTTTCGCTCCAAACATGTTTGCCCGCCTGCAGTGCTTTTTTATTCAGGTCGCCATGTATCTGCATATCGGTGGTTGTTACCATTAAATCAAACGGTACACCCGCCAGCATCGCATCAATGCTTGGATATGTTGCAGCATTCACTTTGTATTCTTTGTTTTGATTGACTGCCCTTTCCGGCTTGATATCACACAGGCTAACCAGTTCTATCATCGGCGATGATAACAGTTGTGGTATGTAGCGGTTGCTTACACTTCCACAACCGATCAATGCCACTTTTAATTTTTTATCAGGCGTTGTAGCGGCCCATCCTTCAAGGGAGGAAACCAACAGTGCCGCACTTGCCATAGCAGTTTTCTTCAAAAATTCTGCTCTTGATTGCTTTTCATTCATAGTGAAACATTTTATCGTTAATAATAATTCTTATAATTAATTGTGATGCTGCTTCAACCTTACCAGCTTATCAGCATCTCGTTCGTATTGTTATCCGTTACCACATAGTGCTGCACATTTTTCTTCACCGCATTTTTGAGCATAGAATAATATCCTGCATCATACACTTCTCCAAGATCAGATAAAGCATTCAGCAGCACAGCTTCTTTCGTTTTTGAAACAGCAGCATTTGCATTGTCTATTTTTATACTGCTCAGATTTTCATCAAAACCATGAAAAACTAATTGCAGTTTTCTAAACTTTGAAACAAATGTTCCTACCTGCTTTTTAATGCGCAAACTTTTTTGTGTGCCAGAAAACAGCATTTCCTTTTTACAATAAACTTGATTCTTATACCCAAATCCATCACCTTGATCTTCATAATACACAAAACTGCTTTCTTCGTTTCCATTATAAATATGCAACTCCAGCGTGTCGGATGGTTTATCTTTTGTTGACTGCACGATACTTTGAAACGGAATAACAGATGCGCCTTTCACAAAAACAGGCAATTGATATATTGGTGCATCTTCAGTAATTTCTTTTTCACCAGCCATTTTTTCATCTGAGTAAATATTATACCATTCGCCTTTCGGTAAATATAGTTTCCTGCTTTTTTCTGTACTTGCAACAGGAACTACCAGTAAACTGCTTCCAAATAAAAATTGGTGCTGGTAAGTGTTGTCATAAACTTTATCATCATGCGGATAATTTATACTGAGACTTCTTGCTACAGGCATGCCTGTTTGAGTTGCTTCATAAAATGCAGCATACATATAAGGCAGCAACCGGTAGCGAAAATTGATAAAGGTTTTTGAAATGGCTTCTGCTTCATCATCATGCGCCCAGGGCTCGCCTGCAACACCACCACATCCTTTATGGTTCCTGCAAAAAGGGGAAAACACACCCACTTCAATCCATCGCTTGTAAAGATCTTTTGATCCATCGCCAATAAATCCGCCAATATCGTGACCGCAAAATGCAATGCCAGACAAACCCATTTGATTGTTGAGCAATACACTGCTCAGCAATCCCTCATCAGTAGCTGTATTATCTCCACTCCACACGGCTGAATACCGCTGTACCCCTGCAAAACCTGAACGGGTAAGTATAAACGGCCTCCTGGCAGGTGAGTTTTGCAATGCGGCTTCATAGCTGCTTCTTGCCATTTGAAAGCCAAAAACATTTTTTGCTTCTATGGCATTGGCTTTTCTGCCATCAAAATCAAACAATAAATTATCAGGTAAATAACTTCCGCCAATGGCCGGTTCGTTCATGTCATTCCAATAACCATGAATACCATTATCAGGCAACCATTTCATTTTTGCTTTCCACCAGGTTCTTGTTTTGGGATTGGTATAATCAGGCAAGTAACATTTCACCGGTGCGATTTCAGTTTTAAACAAACTTCCATCACTGTATTTAATAAACACATCCTTCTTCAACCCGTCTACATAAGAATGATAGGTTGAATCAATGGCAACACCCGGATATATCGACGCAGTTAATTCAACCTGTTGTTTAGCGAGGCTTGCAGCCAGTGCAGGCATATCTGGAAAACGCTGCTTGTTGACCCGGAAGGGCTGGTATCCCTGCTGGTAGTCTGCGTCCAGTACAATACAATCCAGCGGAATTTTTTTCTTTCGGAATGTTTCAGCGATCCATTCAACTTTTTCCTGCGGATAATAACTGCAGCGGCTTTGGTGATATCCAATTCCCCAAACAGGAGGCAATTGCATTCTTCCTGTAAGAGCAGAATAATGTTCAATTATTTTTCCAACCGATTCATCATACATAAAAAAGTAATCTGCCTCACCGCCATCCATATTTACGGAAGTAAAATCAGGGGTTGATAAACCGAAATTGAAAACAGACCTGTAACTGTTGTTATAAAAAATACCATACTGCTGCTGGTGATGCAGACCAATATAAAAAGGCACACTTACATACATCGGCAACCGGGGATCCCCATACTTGTAGGTATCTGTATTATTGAGGGTGATACCTGTTCCTCTCTTATCCAGTCCACCTACAGCCTCACCCATCCCAATAAAACGTTCCCCGTCCTGCAGCTTTTTATATACACTTACTTTGTCACCAATAAAAGTTGTTCCAAAGCAACTGCCTTTTACATCTTCATTAATAATGATTCCATTCTTATTTTTAAATGTAACCCTGAAGGAGGGTTGCCTTTCTATTTCAATATTCAATGTGCTGGTAGCAAGAAATATAATATTTTCTTTTTCAGTAACGGTTACGTTTACAGATGGAATTTCATTGCTTAACAGCGCATAGGAAAAATTACTAAATGATGCTTCCCTGTTCCCGCCTGCCGGCAAGTTGGCGACCCTTACCCGGATGGTGTTATCGTTGTACGCATGAATATCAAACATGGCTGTTGCTGTTTTACCTTCAATACCGCCAGTAATCTTTTTATAAAAGGTAATACTGCCAATATTATGTACCTGTGCCTTCCCATTGAGAAAAGCCAGTAAAAGCAACCCTGTATAACAAAAATATTTAATCATTGTAATTTGTCGTTTACGCATTTCAATATCATTACCACTCCATTTGACTGTTATCTTTTTATGTTGCAACAACTACTTTTCAATTTTGGAACAGTTGCCGGGTTTTTCCCAATTGCTGCACTTTCATTAATGTATTCACCCATTCGTCCATCTCTACATCATAGTCCAATTGCAATCTTTTTGTAACAGTGGCCTTCATGGCTGGATCAAAAATTCCGGGGCCGTACAAAGCGCCAACAAACGCACCCAAAAACTGTGGATAGGTATCATGATCGTTCCCCCATTCTATAGAAAGCTGCATAGCAGCTAACGGATCGTACTTACAAATTTTTAAAATGGAAAAAACAACGAGGTACGGCACCTGGGCTTCCCATTTGGTGGTATACATAAATTCTTTATCAAGCAGGGCAAATAATTTTGCAGGGGAACCGTTTGATTCTTTAGCATACATATCTGCCACATCAAGCCAGCGCTGTACCTGCCTTGAACACCAGGGCACTTTTAAATAATCATAAGGATCGGTTTTTGTCATGGCCTCAAAAACTTTGTCCCAGAGTTGTTCGTTCGTCATTGCAGCGGGGTCCAGTGTTAAAGCAACGGATATACCAGCAACAGCAGCAGCTACCATATCCTTGGCGAAACCAATATCAAACCATGCCGTATTATAGGCTGCCAGGTAAGCTTTTTCCGGTTGTCCCGGATATAGGGCAGCCATTGGTGTTAGTGCCATTTGACCATAACAGGTTGGCATGGCATTCCACATTCTTTCCACCGGGTAGGCTTCGCCAATTTTCCTGCTGCCCATGATCCAATTGATGGATTTATAGGATTCTCCCAACCATTGCGGGCACAAGGTATCATAGCCCGGGTGTGTTTGTATTATTTTAGATTTTGACCAGTCTAAATAGGACTGTGCAGAATGTTTCGCTGTAAGCGGCCATTGCTTTTTTTGCCATGCAGTACGCAACATCTGCATCAACACCATTTTATGCCGGCTGTCGTCAGTAACAGAACCTGGTGGTGCATTTTCTGACCAGCAACCATAAGGCTGTACAAAGGGGAGCAAATATTTGTAGTCCCGCAGATACATCCTTTCCTTAGCGGCCTTTATCGCTGCATCATCCATCAATTCATTTGTATCTGTCCATAGTTTAGGTGGATTGGGTGAAGCCTGGATTGCTGCATGCTCCTGGAATTCTATTGGCCCGCCAAGCGCATCACCAATAAATGTTCCCAACAGAAGCCCTTCTATTTTACTGCGGATAATGGCAGTATTATTTATTTGTTGCGCAAGTGAATGCTCCATTGCTGCAATAAATAAAATGCAGATGCAAAGAAGTTTTATATTGAGCTGCCTTGTCATTATCCCTTTTTCGGTTTTTCTTTAACAATCATTGTATCCGTTGGTAAAAATTGTACTGCATAGCCACCGGTATCTATTAACGCAGAGGGAAAATGCTTCTTTAAATTACCCAATACGTCTGCCCCCACACCCGTTTTGTACACATACAGCTGGCGTAGGTTTTTCAAATTGGTTAAACTATTTATTCCCGTAACGGTAACGGCCGTTGATGAGAGATTCAGATACTGTAATTTTGATAACTTATTAAGGTGTACCAAACTCCTGTCTGTAACATTGCTGTTGTTTAAAAAAAGTTTTGTAATGGATGACAGTTTACCAACCACACTCATTACAGAATCGTTGATCTTTGTGTTGCCCAGTTTTAGCCATGCAACCTGCTTGCCTAACTGCTGCAGCAACTGGGTATGTTGTGCAGTAACCGAATCCACAGCTACAAAACTTACTATTAAATAATTACTGTTTTGTGAAACCGGGTTTACTGCTACATTTAAGTCTCTTAATTTCATGATCGCCTCTTCTGGTGCTTTGTCCACTTTTTCCTCTGGTACATCTGATATTGAGATTTCATCACGTGCTGTGCTGCCGGTTTGCAATGAAGTTAGGTAAGGTTTGATCTTCTCCGGCTGGTTTAGCTCAGCAGTTTTTTTATGATAATCAGCTCCTGATGCCACCCACCAGCTGAGTAATTCAATTTCAGCTTTAGTAAGCTGTGATTTTTGCTTTGGCGGCATGTGGTCTTTGTTATCTAACGGAAGCAGCAATCGCTTGATCATTTCGCTTTCGCCTGCATTGCCAGCAATTAATACTTTACCTTCTTCGCCACCTTTGTCAATAAAAGGAGGTTCGTCTAATCTTAATTTTCCTTTCTGTTTTGCAGGGCCATGACAACTATAACATTTTGATTGCAGAATTGGCTGCACAATATCTGTATACACAACCGCCTGCTGAACATTGGCAATTGGCTTAACTGTAATGCTGTTATCAGCACCTCCAGACAAACCCTGTGTAAGATAGTCTTCACCGTGGGTGAGTGAGCCTCCTAAATGCCCGGTGATAATAATCAGTAGTCCAATCAATGGCATCAGCCATTTTACAAGCACTGAATTCCTGATCATTAAAAAACAGGCAAGCACGGATACCAGCGCAAGGCCAATCCCCAGCCATTGGTGGGTGTTTACTAATGCTTCTTCGTATTCACCACTGTACGACAGCATCCACCCGCTGATGCAGGATGCAATAGCAGCGACTGTTCCAATAAGCAAAGAAAGTTTGACTGCCGGCTGCAGTGATTCATATCCTTTTTTATAACCAAGTAAATGAAACAACACTGCGAGCAACAAAATACCGATAGGTAAATGAACCAGCACAGGATGAAACCTGCCAATAAACTCTGTTATGGTTAGTATGTAAGGCATAAAAGCTATGAGCTCAGTGCTATGAGCTGCGAGTTGCTATTAATTTATGTATTTAACTTGTTCATAAAGCTGATGAGCATTTTCTGTTCTTCATCAACATCTCTTAATATTTCATTTCTTAATTCAAAATCGCCATAGTTGACAGCATCTGCTATCAACAATTGTGTTTCTAATTCAAATGAAGAACCCAATGAAAATTCTAAAAACCGCTTATAATCTTTTTCGCTTGACCTGCTGCTTCCTTCCGCAATATTAGAAGGGATTGATACCGATGCTCTTGACACTTGCGATGTAAGTCCATATTTTTCTTCTTTTGGAAATGCCCCAGCAAGTTTCAAAGACTTCACCGCAATTTCAAAACCTTTCTGCCAAATTTTTAATTGTTTAAAATTTCTCATGTTGCATTATTTTAAGTTTAAAAAAACAGCCTTAAGGCTCACAGCTATCAGCTCTTCCCTCGCAGCTACATGCCGTACCGTTTTCTCAACAACTGCATCATATACACATTGATTTCCCATTGGTTACTCAAAGGTTGCAAAGTGTATGGCAAGGTCTGCATATACAAAGGCGGACCAAATTCTGTCAGGATGGTGACCGGTTCGCCTGCTTTCTTTTTTCTTTCCACTACCTTATCCCACCATGCAAAGTGGGCATCCACCGCATACTTCCATTCAGGCGCCCGGGGGTCTGCTACCTGGGGACCTTCCTGGTAACCAACCCTGGCGTGTATGTGTTCTGTATGCTGCAGTGCTGCTTCCACGGCCGCTGTTTGGTCATGTAATAAAGTTTCATGTACGTTACACCAGTGCGAAATATCTAAAGTGAGTTTTATTTCAGGATTTTTTTTAATAAACTCATGTGTCACATGGGCCGCAAACATCATTCTTCCCCGGTGCGTTTCATGGTAAATAGGTATGCCGGTTTCTTTTGATAATGCGATACTGTATTCAACTAATTTTTTATTGTCATCAAAACTGAAATAATCCTTACCGGAGTGCAGGTTAATATAAACAGGCCGTTGAATTTTTTGCTTTGCAAAAGCTTCGATGGTTTTTTTGAAAGAAACCGCATGTTCTGTAAAAGCAGGCTCGTCGGTACCCCAGATGATCGCCAGGTCCAGGCCATGTTTTTTTACTGCATCAAACATTTCCTGTTGTTCTTTTTCTGTACCGGGCCACCAGTTCTCAATTCCATCATAGCCTTCTTTTCTTGCTTTGGCACAAAAGGAATCCATACTGCCATCAAAGCCCCAGTTAGTGGCCAGTATTTTTAGTTCATACCCTGTGCTGGCTTTTGTAAACGGCCGTGATGCAGCAGCTGCTGTTTCCAAAGAAGAAAGCAATGCTCCTGTGGCAGCCGTAGCCGTTAGTTGAAGAAAATTCCGCCTGTTTTGTTTCATTTTAAATGATTACTTATTCTAAAGTAAAAACGATTCATTCATTGCCGGACAGCTGCCAGGGTTTTAAAGCACTGACGGCTTTTTTACACCAAAATGTCATGTATCACTTTGCCGCTTACATCCGTCAGTCTAAAAGGCCGGCCCTGCGACTGGTAAGTAAATTTCTCATGATCAAATCCCATCAGATGCAAAATGGTGGCTTGTATGTCAAACACTTCTGTTTTACCATTTACAATGCTGTATCCAATTTCATCTGTTTCACCATAGGATGTTCCGCCTTTTACTCCACCACCTGCCATCCAGATATTAAAAGCTTCGCCGTGATGATCCCTTCCTTTGAACGGCATCACTTTACCCTCCCGGTTCTCCAGCATGGGTGTACGGCCAAACTCTGCGCCCCATACCACCAATGTTTCGTCTAGTAGTCCCCGTTGTTTCAGATCGAGTAATAATGCTGTGATGGGTTTATCAACACTGCGGCATTTATTTATCAACCCCACTTCGATAGCTGCGCCGGCACTGTCGCCATGAGTATCCCATCCCCAATCGAACAGTTGTACAAAACGAACGCCTTTTTCCACCAGCTTTCTTGCCAGTAACACATTGTTTGCAAAAATTCCTTCCCCGGGTTTGGCGCCATACATATCCAGGATATGCTGTGGTTCATCATTTATATTCATCACACCGGGAACGGATACCTGCATTTTATAAGCCATCTCGTATTGTGATATTCTTGATAAGATCTCCGGGTCCTTGTATTCTTCGTACTGTTCCTTGTTGATATTGTTGATGGCATCAATGGATGCTTTACGCAGATCACGGCTCATACCATCCGGGTCTTTTATAAACAGTACCGGATCGCCTTTACCCCTGCATTGTACACCCTGGTAAACACTTGGCAAAAAGCCGCTGCCCCATACACTTTTACCAGCATCAGGATTATTGCCGCCAGAGGTTAGTACTACAAATCCGGGCAGGTCTTTATTCTCAGAGCCCAAACCATAAGTAACCCAACTTCCGAGGCTTGGCCTTCCCTGCCTGGCACTACCGCTGTGCATAAGCATTTGAGCCGGCGCATGATTAAACTGGTCTGTCGTCACAGCATTCAGCATGGCGATCTCATCTGCCACCGTTGATAAATGCGGCAGGTTATCGCTCAACCACAGTCCACTTTGGCCATGCTGTTTAAAATTGGCCTGTGGTCCCAGCATTTTAGGAACTCCTCTTATAAAGGCAAATTTTTTCCCTTCTAATAAGGACTGAGGGCAATCCTGTCCGTCCAGTTTTGCCAGCTCTGGCTTATAGCTGAATAATTCTAATTGCGAGGGAGCCCCGGCCATATGTATAAATATCACGGACTTTGCTTTGCCTGGAAACATCGGTGGCCTCGGTGCCAGCGGATTAGCGGGATCAAAAAGATTGCTTGCTAACGGTTCCGGTGAGCCGCTTGTACCACAGCCAAGCAGGCTGCCCAATGCCAAAGCCCCCAGCCCCATGGCACTTTCTTTGATAAAGTGCCGCCGGGTTTGGTGATGCAGCATTTTTTTGTTTGCTTCATCCAGTAACCGCTGATTGTGTAATTCTTTTTGTGTCATAAAACCCCCAAACCCCCTAAAGGGGGCTTTAGTTTTTAGTGATTGAAATAATATTTGCTAATTGCTGCACTCATTGCTATTTTTTTCGTCTATAGTATTTGAATTACTATCAATAACACTCCTGTTAAGAACGCTTTTGATTTTTTCCAGCACGATTTCTACTTGTGTCATTACTGCCTTATTTGTAAACCTCAATACTAGATAGCCATTATGTATTAAGTAAGATTCTTTTTCTTTATCGTTCTTCTTAACTTCATCAATACTATGAATGCTTCCGTCAACTTCTATCACCAGCTTTGCTTTGTGGCAGTAAAAATCTGCTATGTATAAGCCGATTGGATGTTGCCTTCTGAATTTATATCCATTAATTCCTGCTTTTAAATGCATCCATAAAACTGTTTCAGCAGCAGTCATATTTTTACGAAGCTGCTTAGCATTTTCAAAAATTAAATGACTTGCTCCGTCAAACATTCCTCCGTTTTTAAACGGAGAAATAATTGTCTTTTTCCTTTCGATATTTTCTTTTTCGCCCACTTTTAAATATTTGAATACCCCTACCGTTAGCATACGCTAAGCCCCCTTTAGGGGGTTTGGGGGTGGTTAATTCCTATTCACCCACTCATCCAGATTCATCATTGCATTTGCTACTACGATCATCGCGGCTGTTTCTGCTGTTGCATCCTCACCTTCCGTACCAATTATTTTTGCTGCCGCTGTTCGGTCAGTTGTATACTTTTTTAATGCCGTATCATACAATCCTATGAGTGATTTCATTTTTGCATCTGTAATGGGCTTGTACATCATCCGCTCATAACCAATACTTATTTGTTTAGTGGCATTACCTACGCCGGCTTTTTGCATATTAAACGCAAACTGTTTTGCCAATACTAAAAAAGCTGAATCGTTTAAACTATTGAGTGCCTGCAAGGGGGTGTTGGTTCTGATTCGTCTTGTAATACATACTTCCCGGCTTGCACCATCAAAATTCATCATAGATGGGTAAGGCGCAGTGCGTTTCCAGTAAGTGTATAATGCACGGCGGAATTGATTACTGTCTTTTGCTGTTACCCATTTTTCATCATTGTACGGCGACAGCCAGATGCCTTCCGGTTGCCAGGGCATTACACTTTTGCCGTACATTTTTTTATTCAACACAGCGCTCACTGCAAGCGCCTGGTCTCTTAATATTTCACCACTCAATCTTACCCTTGATTGCCTTGCCAGTAAAACATTATTGGGATCTTTTTCAATTAATGCTTCAGTTGTTTTGGATGACTGCCTGTAGGTAGCAGAAGTAACAATTTCTTTCAATAATTTTTTGATGCTCCAGTTATACTCATGCATAAATTTCCAGGAGAGGTAGTCCAGCAATTCTTTGTGTACCGGGGGTATGCCTTGTGTACCCAGGTCGTCCAGTGTTTCTGCAAGGCCATTCCCGTACAATTGTTCCCACAAACGGTTTACCATGGTTCTGGCAGTCAATGGATTTTTTTTGTCAGTTAGCCACATAGTTAAACCCAACCTGTTAGCAGGCGCATTGTCCGGCATAGCATTCATGACATGCGGCACGCCGGGTTCCACCTGTTTTGTTTTTACCATCCAGTTTCCCCTGTCAAACACATGTGTTTGCCTGTACTGCTCATTATTACTTTCCACCATCACCGGCACTGTTTGCGGCTCAGAAACCAACAGATCGATAAACTGTTTTTTGTACAGCGCCTGTTCTTTTGATCCTTCTCCGGGAAAAACCGGCGCAAAAGCAAACCAGTCGAACAGTATTCCTGGATAAGGACTTTTTAATGTGGGGCTGTAATATTTAAAATACAGGCTATGCTTCCCTGTTAGTTCGGCTATATTATCCAAATGTATTTTCCATTTATCACCGCATTTCTGCAATTGCACTGTGTTAAGCAATGGACCAGTAAGACTGTCGAGGTAGATATAAAGTTTTGCATCTGACTCCTGGTTAAAATACCTGAACATCAGCTGCTTTTTGTTATCAAAATCGATGCCGGGCAGCCTGCAGGTGCCGCCGTTATCAAGCGACGCATACAGGTTTACAAATAATATCCCTTTTTGGTAGTCATCGCACTGAAGAGAATTAACCGCAGGCTGCATGGTCCTCATAAACTGCTGGTACCATTTACTGTCATTCACATTGGCATTCTGTGTAAACCAATGGTGCAGGTTATTCCATTTCGTACTATCGGCACCGTTATAAAACCTGAGCAA
>ERZ795056.3756-NODE-3756-length-16099-cov-7.477998_pt1 | contig 16099 bp, 11 predicted proteins | sample MGYA00375140_ERZ795056 | MGnify/ENA primary metagenome ERZ795056 (study PRJEB30185, sample SAMN05720227) | activated sludge metagenome | isolation source: Anaerobic digester | place: USA | collected 2015-03-09 ... | reverse complement strand
GCAGTTTTTATTTTTTCTCCTGATCCGGTTGAAAAGAATAGCAGTGTTTCCATGGTTCAGCCTGCCTTATTTGTCGGGTTTGGATACAAACACCAGGTGGGCCAGTTTTGGAATATTGGAATTGAATTTGGTGGTCGTTTCAGTTTCACAGATTACCTTGATAATGTAAGCGACAGAGAAGTATTGACCAATATGCAGCGAGGTAATGTCTACGATAAAGATATGTACACATTTTTCGGAATTAATCTTAGTTATACAATTAAGGAAGTAATTTGCCCGTTCGATTATCAACAGTCTGACGAGAAAAAATGATATTTGGTGACTTACTGAAATTATCCAGATGGATGGCCCTGGGTGCTATTTTCCTTTGCTCATTTGCAACCGTTATCGCCTATTTTTCGGTGGATGCGCTTGAAGGTATAACAGTTCCTCTTCTGGTCTTTGGAGTTTTTCTTTGGGTCATGTCTGTTGTTTGGTTTTTGTGGGGTTGGCTGAAAAATGCGAACGACGAATCGAATGAAGGGAAAGGAGTAAGCGCTTCATCCTATATTCTGGCTTTTCTTCCCATTTGTTATTGTTATCTCATGGCAACGGATGAATCCAGAACAAAGATTACGGTGAAGGTCTCAAATGAATCCGGACCAGTCCATTCTGTTAAGATTTTTGGTTCCGGAAGTATTTTCCTGAACCCGGATACGTTAAAACTCCCCGGCTTGGCAAAAGGAGAAAACGCAACCTACGAACTTAAAGCAGCCACAGCTCCTGGCATGAAAGGGGATGTGCAGATTATTTTTTACCGGGGTGCAGAGAAATTTACCCAAAGAATTGCAGGCCCATTTTCTATCCAGCCAATGAACCTGAAACAGGACTGGAATTTTGTGATTTCAGAACCAGGTAAATAATCTAGTCTTCGTCTTCTTCCCGTTTCCTGCGGTCGGCCTCTCCTTTTTTAACCGACTTAATAAATTGGCCCCAGGCAAACGGATTCAGAATCTGAGTCGTGTTTGGAATGAAATTCTGATTCACGGTACTGAACGATTGTTGATTCACAAAATACATATGGTTCATCCTTCCGTCCAATCCTAAATTGTATTGCATCCGGGCCAGAACATTGGCATCCAGATTTTTCCGCATCCGGTTCATGTCAGACTCCGGAAGTCGCAAAGCCAGAAAGGCTTTCTTAAAGTCTGCTTCTGTTGGAAATGGGAGAATCTCCACTTCCGGCAGCAATGTTGTATCAGATTGAAGATACAGCACAACGGAAATACTTACCCGCCCATCATCAGGAATGATGTATTTCTGAGGACGGAATCCCTGGGACCGCACAATACAGGTATCTCCAATGAGCAGTGGGAAAGAGAAGTATCCAACATCATTCGTTACTGCACCACGTGTCGTTCTGGGAACATATACAGAGGCGTAAGGCACGCCATAAGATTGTTCGCCTGAAACAATTAATCCTGAAAACTGGATTACTTTCCTTTGTGAAAAACAAGGTATGGCCAACAGGAAAATGAATCCCAATTGTATCAATTGAATGACAGGATTGTGTTTCATGAAATCCAGCTGAAAGGGTAATTTGAATCCAGGTATTTTTCTGACTGAACGGAAGGATACAAAGGTTTGAATGTATCCACCATAACGGCAAGTTCCAGCGTTTCTTTTGCTCCGATGCTGGCTTCCACGGTGCCCGGATGTGGGCCATGTGGTAAACCTCCCGGATGAAGAGTGAAAGAACCAACATCAATTCCCCTGCGGCTCATAAAGTTCCCTTCAACGTAATACAACACTTCATCGCTGTCAATATTACTGTGGTTGTAAGGTGCAGGAATGCTCAGCGGATGATAATCAAACAGGCGTGGAACAAATGAGCAGATCACGAAATTCCGGCCTTGAAATGTCTGATGAACCGGAGGTGGCTGATGAATTCTACCTGTAATGGGTTCAAAATCGTGGATCGACAAGGCATACGGGTAAAGGCAGCCATCCCAACCAACCACATCAAAAGGAGAATGCTCATAACCATAATCATGAATGGCATTGTCTTTTTTAATCCGGACCGTATATGATCCTTTTTCAAGTTCCAGCACGATGGCATCCGGAGTGCGGATGTCCCGTTCACAATAGGGTGAATGTTCCAGCAACTGGCCCATATCATTCCGGTAACGCGAAACGGTCTCAACCGGACTGAATGATTCAGTGATCATAAATCTTGATCTGCCCTGATCGGGTTTTATTCGGTAAATCACCGTTCTTGGAATTACAACATAATCTCCTGGCCTGTATCTGAAACTCCCCATTTGAGATTCCAGAACTCCATTTCCTTCATGAATGAAAAGAACCTCATCAGCTTCGGCATTCTTGAAATAGTACGGCATGGAAAGATTATCCGAAAGAAGCATATACAGAATAACATCCTGATTGCCCAGCATCGGCATTTTTGCACTGATGTAGTCAGGGCCTGTTGGTTCAAGAATACTGGTTTTGATGTGCGTTTGCTTCAGCCCATATCCTTTGTCGAAATGATAGTTCAATGGAGTGACAGCCCCCATTGAAATTACCCTCGTTGGAGGAAATGAGTGATACAGATTGGAATAAATCCCACTGAAGCCGTAAGAGCTCACCAGCTCCTCATAGTATAAACTGCCATCCGGCTGGCGGAATTGTGTATGTCGTTTTGGCGGGATCTGTCCCAATCGGTTGTAAAAAGGCATTCCTAATGTCGATTTGTTTTTTTCTCAGCTCGTAAGAGTTTCGGGAGTTCCGGTATTTTGCGGAGAGCCGTTGTAATCATCGGATCCCGCTGACTTAAAACCTGATAGTATCCGTTGTCACCCCAAACGAGCCTTGCAATATAGGCCTTAATCAAATGTGTGAGGTAAACTTCGGATTCAATTCGTTGTTTTGAGATGGGCCAGACTATTTTCTTCTGGTTGGTAAACTGAACAAACATTGGCCAGGCCTCAGACTTTAATACCAGGTTAAATGGCTCTGTCCTTTTGCGTAATTGATCCAATTCAGTTTTATGTTCTTTGTAGTACATCAACGCAAACTCACGGAATAGATTTTTACGCATCATTTCTATGAGAAACTGGTTAATGGCAAGTGTATCCAACGGAACAAAAACATCGGGAATAATCCCGCCACCTCCGTAAACAGTTCTGCCTTTCGATGTTTCGTACTTAAGACTTTGATCTGGCTGGATACTGTCTGATACAAAAAGTTCACCCCGGCTGAACCTGTTTTCAAGTTCTTCATCATACTGTTTGTTTACAGCGTGATATGGTTTTTGAATGCATCGTCCACTGGGTGTGTAGTATCGTGAAATCGTTAGTCGTAATTCGGACCCGTCCTTTAAAGCAATCGGTACCTGAACCAGGCCTTTTCCAAACGTTCGTCGGCCAATAATGATTCCCCTGTCGTTATCCTGAATTGCGCCAGCCAGAATTTCCGACGCAGAAGCGGATCCTTCATTCACCAGTACAATCAAAGGCTCATTTAAAAACAAACCACCCTGGGTGGAAAAATATTGTTGGTCATACCGTACGGATCGTCCATCGGTATAGACTATGAGTTTGTTATCGGGCAGAAATTCATCCACAAGTTTGGTTGCTCTGTCCAGATATCCTCCTGGATTATCCCTCACATCAAGAATGATCGAACGGGCGCCCTGCCGTTTCAGATTTTCCAGATGATGTCGACACTCTATGTACGTATTGTCAGAGAATTTGCTGATTTTCAGATAGCCAGTAGACGGCCGGATAAGGAACGAAGCTTCAACAGAGTTCGAGGATATCCTTGCCCTGGTGATCGCGAATTTGATTGTCGGCCGAACACCTGGCCTGGCAACTTCGAGTTCAACCACCGATCCTTGCTGACCTCTCAATCTGTAAAAAACATCTTTATTGGTTACTTCTCCGGTCAATGACTTGCCATCTGCCGATACAATCCGGTCTCCAGGCATTATTCCGACAATGTCAGAAGGTCCGCCTTTAATAGCTGAAATGATCTGAACGGAATCGTTGACAATAAGAAATTCAATGCCAATCCCTTCAAATCCGGATTCAAGTGATGTTTTCGAAATCTCAATGTCCTGCGGTGGAATATAGCTGGAATGTGGATCCAGTTCTGTGAGTATGTGATCGATTGCACTTCGGGTAAGTAAGTCCGGGTTGATCGTGTCTACATATTCTCCTTCAATTACTCCCAGAAATTCCCGGAATTTAGTCAGGCTGGTGCCCATTGACTTATTTTTTCCGGTGCCTCCAAACAGGACAACACCCAGCCAGATACCGAATGCGACCGAAATTGAAACAATGACAGGGAGAAAAATGAAATGGCTCCCTTTTGGTTCTGAATGAGACAATTAGCGACTAAATTGCAATGAAAAGCGTCTTTCGTTGACTGTAAATTAAAGTCCAATTAACGAATTTGAAGTTTCCTTCCGGGCAAGATTTTAATATTTTCATTTGTCCAATTTCTTTAGACTCTGACAGGCTGCGTTTTACGGATATTCTTCATTTGGATTCGATGTGGTAGGTCATCGTTCAATTACCTCATCAAGTAAGTTGAAAAGTATATTCCACCTGAAATCCTAGTTTTGCACCGCACCATTTTCAAACAGGAAGCGTGACATTGATTTTAGCTATTGAAACTGCAGGCGAACACCTTTCCATTGCAATTCAGTCGGAAAACAAAACCTTATATTCTTCGTTGTTGTTCCTTCCGCACGCACATTCTCAATTGACCGCTGCACTGGTAGAAGCTGGAATCCACAGCATTGGTAAAAACATGTCTGATATTTCGGCTGTTGCAGTGGGAAGTGGTCCCGGCTCATACACCGGACTTCGCATCGGATTGTCAGTAGCCAAAGGAATTTGCTTTGGGTGCGAGATCCCACTGCTTTCTGTAAATGGTTTGGAAAACATGGCCAATCAGATTTTGGGGAAATTCCCACATTTGGATGCTGTGGTTGCTTGTCTTCCTGCGAGAAAAGATGAATTTTTTTATGCTGCTTTTTCTCAGGACGGCACGTGTTTGATTCCGCCTCAGGCTGGTAAATCGGGTGATATTCAGTTGAATGATGTGCTATTTCCATTTCAATCGGTAATCGTTTGTGGTAAAAATGCTAAGGAGTTTGCCGAGCATTGCAGGCTCCCGGAAACTGTAGAGATCAATGAGTCTGTTTCTCCTTTGGTCGGAGTCACAGCAGGAATGGCATATCAGAAATGGATGAAGGGTACATTTGAAGACGTGGCCATGTTTGAGCCTGCCTATTTGAAACCCGTATACATCTCCGGAAGATAATGGCAGAGCTTCTGATCCTTTCACTGGGCTCGAATTTAGGCGACCGAACTTCCGCTCTGCGACAAGCCATAACCGATCTCGGTAATGAGGTGGGAATCCTTCTTGGAATAAGCCCGGTGTTTGAAACGGAACCTTTTGCTGCCACTGGCCATCCACCCTATCTGAACCTGGTGGCAGCTTTTTCATCCCGTTTGGAACCAATGGATGTGCTGACCATCACACAGAAAATTGAACAGATGTCTGGAAGGAAAACCAAAGGCGATTTGAGTCCAAGGATCATTGATATTGACCTGATATCTTTCGGACGGTATCAGATTCAGAATGAACAGCTCGTTCTTCCTCATCCGAGGATGCATCTCAGGCAGTTTGTTTTGAAACCTATGCTCGAGTTGTGCCCTTTCTGGAAAAATCCGGTCACTGGCATTTCGTTGGCCGATATACAGTGTGTATGTCAGGATTCATCCTGGGTTACCAGACATTCAAACTTGAAAGTTTATCCATTTGGAGATGATCGGGAATCAGGCTTTTTTGAGCTTAACCCGGATACATGATTTTTCATCGTTTTCCGAATTTTCTTTGCACTGGTCTGAAAAGTAATTAGGCTTGCAGACGAAATCCTCATTCAGAAGTTGCCAACAGATCAATCGTATTTAGGGGTCGGTACCGTTCTTATTGCTGAACCATTCGCAAAAGATGCCATGTTCGGGCGGTCGGTGGTTTTGATTTGTCATTATGATAAAGAAGGCGCATTGGGTCTGATTCTCAACAAGCCTGCCGCCAATCCATTTGAAGAAGATCCGGATCACCCTCTTTCAGGTTTTCATTTTTTTGGCGGTGGTCCAATGGATACCAATAGCATGTTCTTTGTACATACGTTGACCTATCTGAAAAATTCGTTCCTGCTCAAAGATGGAATTTGCTGGCAGGGAGAATACGAAGCCCTGGTGGATGCCATCGATGAAAGTGCATTCCGGAATGACAATGGAAGATTGTTGGTTGGGTATGCAGGCTGGTCTGAAAATCAGCTTGAAACGGAGATCGCCAACGAAGAATGGATGTTGTATAACGGACCTATTGATTTCATTTTAAAAACCGATCCGGCTTTGCTCTGGAAAGAACTTCTTCAGCGAATGGGACCGTATTATAAAATGGTTTCCAATTTTCCTGCCGATCCGAATCTGAACTGAATACTGACAGATTATACTTCTCCTGAATAAAAAGCCCGAAAAAACGTTTTGCTGGTAAGTTGTGTTTTGATGCAATCCAATCCTTTGCCTTACATTCAATTGCGGGCTTATTTCAGTTTGTTTACCTTGCTACCCTTATTATGTGTATGAACAGAGCAAAACCAGTGGCGATTTCCCGACTGAAAAGAATTGGATTTCTTTGGCTTTTGGCGTTGAGTATATATCTGGTCCCGATTGGAAATTGCAAGGCGCAATTGTTGCCGGATTCATTGATTGACAATGATTTGCAGATGCTTCGAGAACATGCGGATTCGGAAAATTATGCGTTGGACCGGACCGCCTATGATACTCTTTATTCCAGGTATGTACCTATGGTGGATATGGAGACCATTGAAGACCGTGCTTCCTGCCTCAACCTTGATATGCCACTGGTGATCAACAAAACCGTGTGTGGATTTATTCACTTTTTCGCTGTAAGGAAACGGAATTACACTCAAACCATGTTGGAGAGGAAGAATTATTACTTTCCAATATTCGAGTTTTATCTGAAGAAGCATCAGATGCCAGATGCTTTGAAATACCTTTCAATAGTTGAATCTGGTTTAAATTTTAAAGCAAAATCACGGACAGGGGCAGTGGGGCTTTGGCAGTTTATGCCGGGAACAGGGAAGGACTTTTACCTTGCACAGAATCACTTGATTGACGAAAGAAGGAATCCATATCTGGCTACAGAGGCCGCTTGTAAATTTCTAAAATACCTCCATGGAATGTTTGGCGATTGGGAATTGGCACTGGCAGCCTACAATTGTGGTCCCGGAAATGTGATGAAAGCGATGAGGAAATCAGGGAAGCGTGGTTTCTGGGAGATCTACAACTTTCTGCCTCAGGAAACCCGCTCGTATGTGCCTCAGTTTCATGCGGTGGTCTACACAATGAATTTTGCCGAAGAGCATAATATCCGGGCTGATATTGACAGTGTTCTGGTTTCCGTTCCTGTTGATACCTTTCATATTTCCAGGTCATTTGATTTACTCCGTCTGGAAACAATTCTTGGATTGCCTGAAAAAACCTTGGTTCATCACAATCCAACTTTCGCCACACATGTGTATCCTGCATCTTCGAAACATCCATTGCTGGTGCCACAATCGCATTCCGGATTTCTATCCCTCAATCTTGACCGTTTTATTGACTCTGCTTATGTTTCCATTCCAAAAGCTCCTGAACCTGTAAAACGATCGGATAAATACCAGTATATTCTTTGCCACAAAGGGGATAGGATTAAAGAACTGGCGAAAAAGTATAAAGTTCAGTCAGATGAATTTTGCCGTTTGAATCATCTTCATGGGGAAAAACTGACCAAAACCAGGAAATTGAAATTCCCGAAAACATTGAATTCAGAAGACCTGGTTGCTTCGGCAAAGACCAAAACTGAAAAGCCGGATGTGGAGAAAGAATCGGAAACACTTGCTGTTTCTGCAGCACCCGGAACGCATGTAGTGAGAAAGGGTGAAAAGCTGTATTCCATCGCGGCCAGTTACGATGTGAAACCTCAGGACCTGAAAAAGTGGAATCACCTTCACACGTCAAAAGTTGTGACAGGTCAGGTTCTGAAAATTAACGGCGAAGGATTTTCAGAAGAAGAAATCACAGAAGAGCCCAAACTGACAGCTGTGAAATCGGAATCAAAGGAGATCACAGAAGAAAAGAACGAAGTCATTTACACCGTGAAGAAAGGGGACAAACTCTTTCTTCTTGCCCGAAATGCCAGGGTGCCTATGTCCAGAATTCTGGAATGGAATCCTGGTATTTCGACCAGTCTAAAAGAAGGACAGAGAATTTATCTTTCCAGGCCTGATGCAGATGAGATCTGTCATAAAGATTCAACAGTAGAGGATCAAACGGTTGCCAGTGCTACAGCCAGATCATCGAATCGTGCACGGTCTGCTAAAAAGCAGATGAAGGAAGATAAAGCAAAAATTGAAATTTCCCGAACATACATGGTTCAGAAGGGAGATACCCTATATTCCATCACCCGGAAGTTTACAAAGCTTACCATCAAAGATTTGATGAGAATCAACAAGCTGAAAGATAAAAACATTAAGCCAGGTCAGCAACTGATCATCGGTTAGAATTACTCCGGATACCGGATTTGAAAAGAGCACATCACAACACGCACCATAATTAAAAATCAATGGCATATATTGAACCAGCACCCATTAAAGATATTGAAAATCCATTTGAATCGATGATGTCACGTTTTGACGTGGCCGCTCAGATTTTGGGATTGGATCCAGCAACATACAACGTTCTGAAAACACCCACCAAACAAGTTATTGTCGCCTTGCCCATCACGATGGACAACGGACAAGTACGGGTATTTGAAGGCTATCGGGTAATTCATTCCAATATTCTCGGACCAGCCAAAGGTGGAATCCGGTATGCAATGGATGTTAACATCGACGAAGTGAAAGCACTGGCAGCCTGGATGACCTGGAAGTGTGCCGTAGTCGACATTCCGTATGGTGGTGCAAAAGGTGGAATTACCTGTGATCCCCGCAGTATGTCGGCAGGAGAAATTGAACGACTTACCCGGGCTTATACAATGGCTTTGATCGATGTATTTGGTCCGGATAAAGACATACCGGCACCTGACATGGGTACCAGCCAGCGTGAAATGGCCTGGCTGATGGACGAATTTTCCAAAGCACATGGAACAACCATCACTGCGGTTGTGACAGGTAAACCATTGGTTTTGGGAGGATCTGTAGGACGGGTTGAGGCCACAGGAAGAGGAGTGATGGTTTCGGCATTTGCCGCAATGGAAAAGCTGAAAATCAATCCGTTTAAAGCAACCTGCGCTGTGCAGGGATTTGGAAATGTAGGATCTATTTCAGCAAAGCTTCTTCATGAAAGGGGTGTCAAAATCCTTGGAGTGAGTGATGTTTCCGGAGCGTATTTCAATGAGAACGGAATAAATATTGAAGAGGCAATTGCCTATCGTGATGCCCATAATATGTCATTGGAGGGATACCAGAATGCGCAGAAAATTACCAACGAAGAACTTCTTGCACTTGAGGTAGATGTTCTGGTACCTGCTGCCAAAGAAGACGTCATCACACCAGAAAATGTCCACAACCTTCGTTGTAAACTTATTGTGGAAGGTGCCAATGGCCCGACTTCAGCCAAAGCAGATGCTGTAGTTCAGGAAAAAGGAATTATGGCAGTGCCGGATATCCTGGCAAATTCGGGTGGGGTGACCGTGTCATATTTTGAGTGGGTTCAGAACCGACTCGGATACAAGTGGGGTTTGGATCGCGTCCAAAGAAGAAGCGACCGTATCCTCAAAGAAGCGTTTGACAAAGTATACAATACAGCACAGAAGCATGATACAACTTTGCGGATTGGTGCTTATGTGGTCGCCATCGATAAAGTTGCCCAGACTTATAAGTTCCGTGGCGGTTTCTGATCCGGATTATCAACAGATATCAGATTGTAAACCATTGAACGCCATTTTATGAAACCAATTGTAATAGGGGCAGATCATGCAGGATTTATTCTCAAGGAATACCTGAAAAACCGTTTGAATGATGCAGGCTATTCATTTGAAGATGTGGGTTGCTTTTCTCAGGAGTCTGTTGACTATCCCGACTTTGCAAGTCAGGTGGCAACCAGGATTCAGGAAGGAAAATCTGATTTCGGCATTCTGGTCTGCGGAAGTGGAGAAGGAATGGTGATGGCTGCCAATAAATTCCATGGTATCCGTGCTGGGCTGGCCTGGAATACAGAGATTGCCTCCCTGTTAAGGAAACACAACAATGCTCAGATCATTTGTCTGGGATCACGATTTACAGCTTCTGATTATGCATGGCAAATGGTGGATTCATTCTTGAAATCCAATTTTGAGTCTGGGAACCATGAAAGGCGGGTAGGTAAAATGGAAGCTTTTTGTTAAGTTCTGACAGACAAATCGCTTGTCAGACTTTTGCCATTTCCATCAGTTAAGACATTTCGAATTTATTGTTAAAGAAGGGTCCCGGAATTAATCGGGTCCCTTCTTTTTTTTTATAGGTATTCCAGATGGAGCGGGAACCAGAAATCAATGCGTCTGATCTTTTGGGAGAAAATTCAATATGATATTTGGTCGGAACGTGGGTCACCCATTTTCGAATGGATACATCTTTTTTTACAATGGTTCTCATAAAACAATCAAGTCGATTTTCATGGTTGGATCAGAAATCGGAATTAAGCATCGACTCTCTTTTTTCTCACTTTTTGGACTCTCAGAGGGTCGGTACCCAATATTGTTGTCATAGTTGAAGATCAAGTTTGATGCCGGCGCAAACAATGTGTCTATGGTACTTTGAGTTTCTTGTCAGGCCCAAGGTTGGACTGAACTTGAATAACTTTAATTACCATGTAATAAAGTGCCTTCTTTTTCTATTTTTGCCACTTCATCCTCTCAGTTTTACCAAATATCATATGGGAAACAATTGCACACGACAAGGTTTTCAAATTTCTGCCCGAAGAAATTCCTGGGTGCTTTCCTTCTTAATTCTTCTGTTTTTTCAGATTTCGTACTTCTCTTTTGGTCAGGGAACGGGTTCCAATATAATAACCTATGCCGGAGGCAGCGGCAATGAAAGATTTCAGGGAATCTTACAGCTTTCTGATGGTACAGTTCTCGTGGGTGGGCAGGCTGATAATTTTACCTGGTTACCAGTCGGAACAACCGTAAATCAGATTCCCAATTCACCTGACTTTGTTTCAGTTTCAAATCTGGGAACAGGTTTCATTATGCACCTAAGTGCAGATCAGCAGACAATTCTAAGTGTGCTTCGGTTTCCTGATAATACAGTTCGTGATGTGTTCAAAATCAGGACAAATTCTCTTCCCGGGCAACCGACCGGAGACATTTTTATTTCAGGTAGCCGGGATGCATCTGCCGCGGAAGACGGATACTATATAGCCAGACTGAACAACAATTTTTTAAGCGGGCAACCAACCGGGCTGGCATATTACCGAGCGGTTGAAGCGAGGACCCGAAATGGTGGTAATCCTTCCGTTCAATTTCCTGCTGGAACTGAATCTGCACACAAACAGTATCAGGTTTGGGATGTCAATGCGAAGGGCCAGGTTTTATACGCAACAGGGAATGATTTCTCTTTTGACAGGGCCAATATCCAATTTATGAATCGCAACGGGGTGGACACCCTGATGAACTTTTTCAATATCCACAATCCTGGTTTTACTGGTATTCCGGCTTCTTCGTTTGTGAACACAACTGCTAATCCAGCTTTTGATCTGAAGAACAGTATCCTTTCATTCCGATATTCAAGCACCGATGTACCAGGCGCTATGCGTTCATATTCCAATGGACTTTTCAATCAGATTGGCAGGGATGAAAACGGCAATCCCGGAAGAAAGGGTGCTTTTCCATTGGATGCTTATTTTGATTCTCCGCAATTTTTAGGCGGCGCACCTGTAACTACGAATGGCCCGGGTTATACAGGTTACAATGTTGGTAGCGCCGGTGGAAAATGGACTGGCAAAATCGGAGGTATTGTATTTGACAAACGCAACGGGCATTTTTTCATAGGCTTCAGCATTTCAGTAACCTCAGTTTCCAATCAACCAGGTATTGATGATACCGAGCCTGCCCTCGCAGCATGCAATGAAAGCGGAGAGCTGAAATGGTGGGCAAGACTTCACCTGGAAGATGGTGCACGTTCTTCGGCTCAGCAGCAAGTGGAAGGAATTGATTTTGATTATTCTCATAATCAGGTAGTTGTTTTAGGACGATCCAGAGGCAACAGTCAGAACAATTTCTGGAAGGGAAATGAGTTGAAAGCAAACAAGACCGGAAATGCTTTTCAGAATCAGTTAACCGGAACCGGAGCAGGACCTGTGACTGCAGATTACTTCTGGATCGGAAAGTACAATGCTCTTTCTGGCATTATTCACCGCAGTACCTACATAGGAGAACTTCAGGAGAACCAAATGTTTCATGAACCTTCTTCTGATCCAAACCTGGATGGATTTCCAGACCTGAACAAAGGAAACTATAATCTGGCTTCTACCACAATTAATCAGTTATCAGTCCATCCCATTACCGGCCAGGTATATGTCTGTGGTACTGGTCAGAGAACCATTACAACGCGTTCGGCATACCAAAAGATGCTAAAACCAGGTCCGTATCAATTGGGAGGAGGGGTTTCATCGGTAAATGCATTTGCCAGAGTATACAGCGCAGGACTGGATTCAATTGTTTATTCTTCCCTCATTACAGGCATATGGAATCCTGCCAACGGAACATCCGATAATACGGTTTTACGCTCCATTTTCCCGATTGACGGCGGTTTGCTTGTTACTGGCTACCATAAAGGTACAGGAGGGGATCTGGTCCTCGCAAATGCGCCAGCCTGGGGAAGCTCAGCTTTGAGCAATTCCACCGCTGTTTTTGGAAAACTGTTTTTCAATCCTGCTTCATCACCACCTGCACAACCGGATTCAATTGTGAAACCTGCCAGTCTGTGTACAGGTACCCAGTTTACATTTTCTGTTCCTGAAGTCTCTGGCGCAACATCCTATCGTTGGATCGTGGAAGCCAGTGGCTGGACAGGCACATCTACCACTAATTCCATCACATTAACGCGGGCAACAGGAGCAAGCAGCGGATTCCTCACAGTATATGCAATCAATGCAACTGGGGGCAGTCGGGCAAGAACAACTTCTCTACAAGTGAATTCGGCTGTCGTTGCTCCAACCACTTCTTTGTTTCCTCCGGCACATTGCCCGAATCAGACTCTTCCATATCAGGTTAGTCAGGTCGATGGTGCATCTTCTTATTCCTGGGCAATCTCTGGTGCAGGCTGTCAGGGTTGGAGTCTTTCTTCAAGCCTCACTTCTACGAATGTGGTACATGTTACCAGTGATGCAACCGTTGCTTCATCCTGCAGCCTTCAGGTGGTCGTGAATGGATGTTCAAATTCAAGTTCACCTGCCCTGTTCCCTATTTCCGGGCAAGGTATTGTTCCTGCTGCACCGATATTCAATCCTGGTCCGGCTTCTGTTTGTGTTGAAATTCCAAAGAATTTTTCTGTAGTGGCTGATCCTCAGGTCATCGCCTACCAATGGACAGTTTCAGGTTCCGGGTTTTCCGGAAACAGCTCAACTTCAACTATCACTGTTCAGGCAAATCCAGGTGCATCTGGAGGTCAATTGTCTGTTGTCGCTGTAAATCAATGTGGTACCAGTTTGCCTGCTACTCTCACTCTTGGTGCTGCCCTTAACCAGGGACTACCTGCCGTCCCTTCTTCTATAACCGGGCTTTCATCGGGCTTTTGTTCCAATGATACCATTGCGTATTCAACATCACTGGTATCCGGAAATACCTACAACTGGTTTACATCCGGAAATACCTGGGAAGTACTGGATCAGGGTTCCAGTGCAACGCGTTTATACGTTCCGCAGACTGGAGGATCAGTTCAGGCTGCTCTTTTTGTTCAGGCACAAAACGAATGTGGTATCAGTAATCCACAATCACTGGTAATAAGGAAAGGAATCCCTGATATTCTCCCTGCGGAAAGAATTTTACCTACACTTGGTGGGAATGTTTGTTCGGGAACAACTCTTGACTTTTTTATTAATCCAACATTGGGAGCAACCTCATATTTCTGGTCGTTTCCTTCTGGCTGGACAATCAATGGTGCATCGGATTCCAATGTTGTTTCTGTCACGGTTACAGCTTCCGCACAACCAGGAAACATTATTGTGAAATCAATCAATGCCTGTGGGTATGATTCATTGCAGCGGGCCGCACCTTCTGTCAACGCAAATTCAGCCTCATTTTCGATTCAACCATCTACAGGCAATTCGATGACCTTGTGCAGCGGAAGTTCTGTTCTGGCGAATGTGTCCGGGACTTTTACTGGAGTGGTCAATACTTTCCAATGGGTTTTGCCACAGGGGGTTTTTGTCCAGGATGCTTCCACAAGTCCACCTTCTTTTGATACTGTCCGGATTTCGACTTCGCAGGATGGAATTTCTGGTCCTGTTCAGGTTTTTCTGGAAGGTGACCAGTGCGGGAATTCCACAGTGAATCTTACTGTTACTCCCAATAACAGCCCGGGCCCGGTTCAGGGACCTGGTCAACTTTGCTCAGATCCATCAAATCAGACGTACACAGTTGCTTCCGTAACGGGTGCTACATCGTATGAGTTTGAACTGGTTCCACCCAATTCCGGTGTGATTTCAGTTACCACCAACAGTGCTGAGGTGGATTGGAATAGTGCCTTTTCAGGAATTGCTGTTATTCGAGCCAGGGCAGTTTCAGCATGTGGAAAAAGTACATACGGGCCTCCTCTGATTGTTTCAGTCGGTTTGCCTCCGGCAGGTTTCCAAACTCCGGCATCGGTGTGTGGATCTGCAACAATCCAACTCGTGGCGACTGGTGGTGAATCCTATTTCTGGTACACATCTCCAACCATTAATACACCCTTTGCCACTAATGCAGGAGTGTTGAATGTGACCGTCTCTTCCGATACCACTTTTTATGTGACCATTTCAAATGGAATTTGTGAAAGCAGTATTCGTACCGCTGTTCATGTGCCGTATTCAGCTGCCCCTGCAGCACCTTCAGTGACAGCCGATACCGTCTGTGCTCCTGGTCAGGTAATGCTGAACGCAGCGGGAAGTGGTGTTGGTGTTTCGTACTTTTGGTACGCAGGTCCAACCGGAGGTTCTGTTCTGTTTACAGGTTCCAGTTTTCAAACCGCCATTAACAATACAACAACATTTTATGTAAGTGCAGGATCAGGCATTTGTGAAAGTGCACGAATTCCTGTTACAGCCCTTTTGTCGAACAACCTTAGCCTTCCAACAGCACCAAATGTTTCTCAGTGCTTACCAGGAAGTGTTACATTAACCGCTTCTGGCGCTACTGGTGCTCAGACATATCACTGGTATTCCAGCATGACAGGGGGGAGCGTCATTTTCACTGGAAATTCATATGTAATTCCAAACCTGGTTACAGCTGATACATTCTATGTGTCCATTGCTGAAGGTCTGTGCGAATCATCAAGAGTCCAGGTCATTACCCGGATTTCCAATGATCTGCCAACAGCAGGCACCACCCCGATTGTTCGTTGCTTTGCCGGAAGTACAAATTTAACCGCCACCGGTGCTCTAGCCGGTCAAACCTATAATTGGTATGATGCCTTAACTGGTGGTACTCTTTTGGGTTCAGGTTCTCCTTTTTCTGTAAATGTTTCGGCCACAACCACCTATTATGTGACCATTTCCGGAGGAGGTTGTGAAAGTTTGGTTCGACAGCCACTTGTGGTAACCATGTCACCTTTGCCAATCTCAATCGGTACAAATGATGTGAACATTTGTGGTAATGGAGCGATCAATCTCACCGGTACCTCAAATACTTCAGGGGCGTTTTTTGTTTGGTTTGATACTGAGTTCGGAGGAACACCTCTGTTTACAGGTAATCCGTATAGTCCCACCCTTACGCAGTCCGATACGTTTTATGTACAGGCTGAAACCAATGGCGGATGAGATCGGAAGAGCACACGTCTGAACTCCAGTCACCGCTTAACATC
>ERZ795056.3752-NODE-3752-length-16103-cov-6.507415_pt1 | contig 16103 bp, 15 predicted proteins | sample MGYA00375140_ERZ795056 | MGnify/ENA primary metagenome ERZ795056 (study PRJEB30185, sample SAMN05720227) | activated sludge metagenome | isolation source: Anaerobic digester | place: USA | collected 2015-03-09 ... | reverse complement strand
GGCAAGCAGCCCTGGCATGGCCCGGGATTTCCTCCAACAAGGCCTTTCGCTGGAACTGTATGACGAGACCGGCAAGGCCCTCGCACGGGAAATGCTTCTTCTCGCAATGCGGATCCGGCTGACTCCTGTCGAGGAGCTTGCACTCGCGGCTGGAATGGTTCGAAGCGGACAGGAGCGTGCCGCCCTGACACGCCTCTCCCGACTTGACAGGAAAGACATGGATGCAAGCTCCAGACTGAACGGCCTGACCATCCGCTGCTGGATCCAGCGCCGGATGCGGGACTGGCCTGCTGCAGAACGAACGATTGCGGAGATGGAACGGGAAGGCAGCGCAGGTGCCAGTCGCGCGGCGCAGGAACAGCGTTTCAGACTGGATCAGGGCCGGGGATCCCTCTCCGGCATGCGCTCCGCTGCCCGGGCCATCCTGTCGATTGACAAACCATTGGCGCTTTTCTGGTGGAAGATATTGGTCCAGGAAGAAAAAAATCCGCTGGAGCAGATTCAACGAACTCTTGAACTCCTTGGACACTGGCCAGGAGAAGCCGAGACAGAGCGAATACTCGTCGACAGACTGATTCAACTCTTCATCCAGCGCCAGACAGGCCAGTTCCTGCTTCTGGCACGTCAGGCACTCCCGCACATCACTGAACGCTGGCGAAAAGCAGCCATTCTCTACCACCTGCATGCCGCCGGAGATGCCACAACCGCAGAGGATGTCATCCTGGCGGAGCCCCTCGGCTATTATCACAGACTCCTCGCGGGATCCCCGAAAAATGACGCGCCCGCACGCGCCCTCCTGAAAGCACCACTCGACTGGCAAAAACTCGCAACAGCCAGCTTTTTGACCAGTCCGACTGTCGAGCGCGAGATTCTCTCGCGGATGAAGGCCCAGCGCGGAACACTCCCGAATCCGGAGATCCTGCTCGTCTCCCCGAACATCGATATGAGCCTTCTCGCCGGACTGCTCAAGCCGGACTCCCGGAGTGTTTGCCGTGAACTCGCTTCGGCCGGACTCTGGCCCGAGGCGCTCGACGAGATTCTGCGCAGGCACCCGCCGGGAGATTCGATCCTCCTGGCGCAATCCGCCGAATATCTGATCAACCTCTCCCGTCTTGCCGGGAAGGCTTCACGCTTCAATGTCGAGATCTGGGCCGCTTGGGCTGCCATTCGGAAAACAGGCTGGCAATACGAGCTGGCCGTCGTCGAACGGGCCATTGGAGGAACAGTCTTTTCGCGAATCTACCCCCGCCATTTTACATCGGAGGTTTCGCGCTGGTCCCGAGCCAACCGACTCGACCCCCTGTTGGTACACGCCCTGATCCGTCAGGAGAGCGCCTACAACCGGAGCGTCTCCTCCTGGGCCGGCGCGGTTGGATTGATGCAACTCATGCCCTCGACAGCTTCCGGCATCGCCGGCTCCCTCGGCCTGTCCCGATATGACTTGAAAAACCCGGATACAAATATCCGTTTTGGCTGCAGCATGCTCCGCTGGCTGCGTGATACCTTCGGGAACAACGAAGCGGACATCCTGATCGGATACAACTCGGGTCCGGGCAACATCGCCCGCTGGAAGAATGCCTACCGGGCGCGCTGGGGACTCGAACCGACACTGGCGCGCTATACCGAAACGATTCCCTACGACGAGACCAAAAATTACATCAAACTCGTCCTCTCAAACCTGATGATCTACCGCTATCTCTACCAATAAGCGTCATTTTTCTGGTTCTTTTTTCTGGCGAACAGCCTCAATCGGGAAATTTTCTCTTCGGCACATTGGATGACTCGGCACCCTCTCCCAAGGGTACCTTTGGCCGGCACCCTCTGCCAGGAACCTACGGCCGTCACATCACACCGACTGAGGGTGTTCATCAAAAAAACCACTGGCCATGGTCCGCTCGCCTCAAAAAGTGCCCGGATCACACCACGCCAAAAGCTTTGAAGAAGAGCCAAACACCCGTGGCGACAAACAACAGGGCGGAAACACGTTTGAGAATTTCTGGTTTGACCCGACGGGAAACCCAGCGGCCAAGGAAGACCGCCATCAGTGTCGCTGCGACAAGGGCAAGGGAGGCTCCGATAAAAACCTCCAGCGTCTTTCCTCCTGAAGCCGCCATGGAGAGCGCCGCAATCTGCGTTTTGTCACCCAGCTCGGCGAAAAAAACCAGAAGAAACGTCGCGAAAACGACCTTGGTACTCATGCACCCACCCCCTCACCCGTCTTTTCCGGTGCCAGCAGGGTCGAGAGCAGCAACTCGTGCCGGGCTTCCTCCTGTACCATCCCCTCCAGATCCTCCCCGAGGGCAGCTTCCTCCTGATGGAACTGGCTGATATGCCGGGCAAGAAAGGCGTAAAACCGGCCGCAGGCCCGCTCGATCCTGATCAGCTCGACCAAAGCCTCGCGGGGAGGCATCCGTTTCAGACCCTTTGCGATATGCAGTTGGGCACACAGTTCGGGCAAGCCGCAATCGTGGTTGATGTCATCAGCAAAAAACCGTTTCTTTTTGAGTAACAGACGGAACAAGGCCTCATGCGACGCCTCATCCCGGGAAATCTCGTGACTGATGCGTACGGCTTCAGGATGGGGATATCGCGCCAGGATCGTCGACATCAACCGGGCACCCTGGCTTTCGAGAAGGAGTGCGTCGAGAAAGGCCTTTTTGACAGGAGGATCTTCGCGCTCAAACAGCATCAAGAGGCCAAAGATGACAAACAGCGAGGCCGAAACAATCTTGATGACCATGCTCTCGCCAAAGGCGTTCCCGGCGGCTCCGCCAATCAGGGCTGCCAGCAGGGAGGAAAGCACCAGTGCGCCGGAGGCACCAAAAAAAATGGGCCAAGGCGAGCGGGCGGTTGCCGTCATCGAAAAAGCGACAAGCTGTGTCTTGTCCCCCAATTCAGCGAGAAAAACAAGAACAAAAACAGATGCGATTGTTGCCCAATCCACTGTTACCACCCGCCTTTCAGGATTTCACGAATGAAAATATAGTATTGTCACGAGTTCTTTTTCGGGATAACATAGTCAAACAACTTGTGTGACCGGAGGGCATACCACATGAAGATCCTGATTGTCGAAGACGAGGCATCGAGCCGCCATCTCCTCAAATCCCTGCTTTCCGGTTACGGAACATGTGAACTCGCCGAAGATGGTCCCGTGGCAGTCGAGATGTTCAAGGCGGCTCTCACCGCCGGAGAGCAGTTTGACCTTGTCACGCTGGACATCAAACTCCCGACGATGGACGGCATGGAAGTCCTGAGGCACATCCGGCGCATCGAGTCGGAACAAGGGATCCAGATCGGTGACGGGACAAAGGTCATCATGACGACAGCCCTCTCCGACCACAAAAAAGTCATCGAAGCCTTCAACGAACAGTGCGAAGTCTATCTTGTCAAACCGATCGAGAAAGCCAAACTCGTCGAACATATGCGCAAGCTCAAGCTGATCGACTGAGTATCCCGGACATACAACCGGCTCTGAAAGCACAGCCCACAGGTTTGGCAGGCCAAAACCGCGGGCTCCGTCCCCGACGCATTCTTCTGTCTTTCGTCCATCAGGGCAGGTTGTCCCGTGTCGGTACCCTGAGCCAAAATCACGCCGGCAATCGGCTTGAAAAAGCGGAGAATCTCGGTCCTTTGCGGAGTCCACCGAAGTTCCGGGATCTCACCCTTGCCCGGCCAGCTCCAGCATCCGTTCAGGGATCCTGGCCAGAGGCTCCACGAACTCCGCACCACCCATGGCAATGGCCTCCTTGGGCATCCCGAAAACAACACAGCTCGCCTCGTCCTGCGCCACAGTCCTTGCGCCAGCCTCCCGCATCTCCTTGAGCCCGGCCGCCCCGTCAGCGCCCATTCCCGTCATGATGACACCGACAGCATTGGCCCCGGCGTAGCGCGCCACGGACTTGAAGAGCACATCCACAGATGGCCTGTGCCTGTTGACAAGGGGCCCCTGCTTGACTTGAACGTAGTACATGGCCCCTGACCGCTGCAAAAGCATGTGATAGTTTCCGGGCGCAATCAAGGCTTTCCCGGGGGCGACCGTATCCCCGTCCTCGGCTTCCTTGACATCAATGGCACACATCTCGTTGAGGTGCTGGGCAAAAGAACGGGTAAAATGCTCGGGCATGTGCTGGACAATCACAATCCCCGGAGCATTCCCTGGAAGCCGCGGCAAAATCTTGCGCAAGGCTTCGGTCCCCCCGGTCGATGTTCCGATTGCCAGGACTTTGTTGGTCGTCTGTGTCATCGAGAGCCGTTGGGGTGCGGCATTCTGTTCGCGGCCCGACTGACCCACGCCCCCGCTTTCCCTGCGCTCGACACGCACCATCGCGGCCGCCTTGATCTTTTCGATGATTTCGATAGCCATATCACCAACGGAGTAGGACGCGCCGGGCTTGCACATCACCTCAACCGCACCCGAGTCCAGCGCTTCCATGGCGAGCGCCCCGCCCTTGGCGGTCAACGAAGAAACAATGACAACCGGAAGAGGAAAGTAATGCATCAGCCGGCGCAGGAAGGTCAACCCGTCCATCCTGGGCATCTCGATATCCAGGGTCAGGACATCCGGCTTGAGACGGACAATCCTGTCGCGGGCCACATAGGGGTCGGGGGCCGTACCGACAACCTCGATATCCGGATCCTTTTGCAGCTCCCTCTCGAGAATCTGTCGGACAACTGCAGAGTCATCCACAATAAGAACGCGTATCCTGCGACCATCCATTGTCTGCACTCCCCGTCCTTTGTGTTCGTACTGTCAGCACCAGGTTATTGCTGCACCTCAAGGTGGCACGCAACCGCGTACTCGTCAACGACATACACCATGATGTCCGGCGTCGCCAAGATCTTCGACCATTCAGCGTTGTCAATGTCCGTCGATTGGGGAACCGTCAAATCGAACACTGGCCCATCCCCGGCAGCGGCCGTCAGAAAATTTCCGCAGATGACATTGAGAATCTCCTTGAGTGCATCGGGCGCCTTCCCGGAGATCCCCGGCGCATCGGCATCAACGCCAAGAAAATTGGCAGCTATCTCGCAACACATCGCTTCGGTCACATAGAGCGAGATTGTCCCGCTGAAAGTTCCTGCAAAAGTGATCCGGGCGCTCAGCATCTTCCCGCTTTGTGGAGGGACATCCCCGGGCTCGATCTCCTCAGCAAACAAAAAAGCCTGCTTTTCCAGTACCTCGCAAAGCGTCTCATCGAGAATCCGCCGCATTTCCTTTTCCATCAGGTTGCCTCCATGACCTTGCTGATCATCTCCCTGATCTGCTCGGGCGTAAAGGGTTTGCGAACATAGCCCTTGACCCCCTTTTGCTTGAGATCATCGATCCGGGTCGTACTCCCCTCGGTCGTGACGACCACAACAGGAATGGTTTGCATCAGATTGTCGTTTTTCATGGCATCAATCAGCTCGAACCCGGTCATCTCGGGCATATTCAGATCCGTCACGACGAGGTCAACCCAATTCTCCTTGAGAATCTCCAGGGCCTCCCGGCCGTTGCCAGCCATAAAAACCTCACCCAGTGGAATCTGGGCAAGATTGAGGGTTTTCATGAGAACAGCCCGAACTGTCTCGGAATCATCCACCAGAAGAATGTTGTACGCCACTCCGATCTCCCCTTCTCCGCGACCAATCGCGGTATCATCAACCCCGCCCAACAGTCCTGTTCACAGATCGTGCTCAGCCCCTCCGGACTTGATGACGGTCCGCCCGTCAACCATGTGCAAATACATGGTTCGTGCCAAGGTTCCGCCAACCTCTTCCCCGCTGATCAGGATGTCATTTTTCCAGAGGATCTTGCGCAACACGGTATGGTTCCGCTCTCCGATCTTGAACATCCCTTGTTCATCGAGGATATTGGCACCACCGGCTACTTTGGCAACCAGGTTTTTCCGCTGTGCCCCGAGATCGAATACGGCCTGGATCAACGCAGGCACCCCGGTATCAACAAACATGCAGGGAGTCTGAGCCGCCTTCGATTCATCTGTCTTGGAAAGCGGCAGCATACAGTGAATCATCCCTCCGACTCGAGCCACCGGATCGAAGAGTGTCAATCCTATGCATGAACCGAGTGAATAGGTCACAAGCACGTCATCCCCGACATTCGTAACACGCATTTCTGATATGCCGATCGTATACTGCAAAACTCACCTCGTACAGGTTTGTGCTCACTTCTTCACATAGACAGACGGCCGTACCGGCTTGAATCCGGTATCAAGGCCGGTGAGACTCTCGGCATGCCCCACCAGAAGATATCCCCCCGGTTTGAGCAGCCTGTATATTTCTGATATTAAACGGGTTCGGACTTCCTTGTCAAAATAAATCATGACGTTTCGGCAAAAGACCATATCCAGTGGACCCTTCATCGGAAAAGGCGGAATCGAGAGATTCAGCCGGCGAAATACCGTCATGGACTGAAGCTGCGTCCGAACCTTCCAGACCGGCGAACCGGAATCACCGGGCTGCCTCTCGAAATACTTCGCCAGGAGCTGGCGTGGTACCGTTTCCAGCCGGGATTCATCGTATTCCCCTTTGAGACAATGCGCCAGCACCTTGGTAGAAATATCCGTTCCCAGAATTTTCACATCCAGGGCGGCTGTATTGACCGTCTCGAGGAGCTTCATTGCCAAGGAATAGGGCTCCTCTCCGCTGGAACACGCGGCAGACCAGAACCGAAACCGCTGCTGGCCGGCTTCCACCCATTCGGAAAAAACCTTTCCGACAAATTCAAAATGGTCGGCTTCCCTGAAAAAACTCGTCACATTGGTGGAGATGGCATCCAGGAGGCTCACCAGCTCGTCCCCTGTCTGATCCCGCTGGAGAATATCGAGATAGGCCTCGTGTGTCTCCAGCTTGAGAGCTCGCAGGCGCTTCCCGACCCTGGCCGTCACAAGGGCTACCTTGTTGTCTCCAAGGGTGATCCCGCTCTTCTCGTAGATCAGTTTGCGCAGAATCTCGAAGACTTTCTGGTCCATGGAATGTCACATTCATCAGGAGACTGCGTCAACAACGGCAATCTCGTCCGCTGTCACCAGTCTGTCTGCATCGAGCAGCATGACGATCCGCTCCCCGATCCTGCCAATACCCAGGATGATGTTCATATCCACTTTTGCTCCGACTGATGGCTGGGGCTGGAGCTGATCCGCAGAAAACTCGACAACCTCCGCGACTTCATCCACAACAACGCCCAGGGAAACAGTCGTATGATCCGGCATCATTATCTGCATGACAACAATACAGGTCTTGCGGGTATCCTCACGCTGCTCAAGACCGAACTTGACACGGAGATCGACAATGGGGATCACTTTCCCGCGCAGATTGATCACGCCTCGGACACATTCCGGGGTCCTGGGCACACGGGTCATCGGCATCAGTCCGATGATTTCCTGCACCTTCATGATCTCCAGGCCGTACTGTTCACCACCAAGCCGATAGGTGAGGTATTTCCCCGGTTTGGCCTCGATCGGCCCCGTTGCATGTCCTGCACTGCTCTGCACCTGATCCATGCTTTCCTCCACCTCCGCGGACTCACCGCCATTGTATCACAGCCTGTCTCTCTGTCAAGAATATGGGATCGGACCAGTCCATCAGGCCGAGACAAACGGCGCCCAATCCCGCTTCCGTAAAACCCGTGTTTTTAGTACCATGGCCTGCCCGCTCAGGAGATCAAATGCAATCTTCCGGCCGACAACACCGCCAACGTCCTCACTGACAATCGCAACTCCGCGCCTGGCGAGAAACTCCCTCGCAATCGCAATCGCGTCGGCTGCAAAGCGATGCATATCCGCCCCAGAGTTCTCCGGAACCGCACCGCCGAAAATCCACGCCTCAAGGTTGGAGACACGTGATCCATCCCCGATCAGACTCCGAAAAAGAGCTGAGAGCGCCGCATCGCCATACCTCGGTGTCGCTTGCCGCGGGGACGGAGAACGGGCCCGAACATACTGGCACATGCCTCCGCTGATACGGGTCCTGTCACGAATGCAGACAGCCACCGAAACACCAAGGACCGCATGGAACCGAAGGGGCTGGCAACTGATCATCACCCAGCCGGGTGCCAAAAGGTATGCGTTTTGACCGATCCATCTGCCGCTCATATCCCGTCGTCGTTCCATCATGCCTTCCGTCGGTCTCCTGCAGAAAGTACACACACTGTATGTATCGGCAATTCGCTCATGAAAGGACACTTTGGCTGATGGACAACCCGCATCTTGCGGGATGACGCCCGATTCGTTCCATGGAATTGGCAGTTTTCAAGAAATTCGTACACTATTCCCGGAGTTGTATGACAAAAGTGCGGATCTGGCATGACAATCCCGGAATCGCATACCGTTTCCATGATTTTGCGCTGAAGCGCCGGCACGCTCTCCTATGGGGACCTTCAACAGGAACCAAGCAGTGCATTCCTTGGAATGAGATCTTGATTTTTCCAGGACAATGAATATACTATTGTCACGAAGAAGTGATTCCTGCGCTCCGGTTCAGGGCCGGGGAACAAACGGTGGGGGAAACCATGGCGTTCACAAACGATATCATCTCGAATATCAACAGACGCGAACCAATCGGTATAGATAAAAACGGCACGCCATACCGTGTCCTTGTTGTCGATGATTCGACCGTCATGCGCAAGATCGTCACGCAAATCCTCCGCTCCGAGGCTTTCGAGATTGTCAGCGAGGCATCCAATGGCGAGGAAGGGGTCGAGATGTACAATGAATACAAGCCCCATTTGGTCACCATGGACATCAATATGCCCATCATGGACGGATTGACGGCCCTGAAAAAGATCCTCAGCATCGATCCCGCAGCCCGTGTCGTCATGCTCACCAGCGAGAGTGAGCAGAAGATGGTCCTCGAAGCGATTCAAAGCGGCGCAAAAAACTACGTCGTCAAACCTCCGGATCGCGCGATCTTGCTTGAAAAGGTCAAAGCCAGCCTGGGAAAATGATCCAGGGACAGCAAACCGCCCGAGTGGGCGGTTTTTTTATTTCGACACAGCCCCCCCCCAAAAAAAAGGACTTTCTCGGTGTTTTTCAAAGAATACGATTCGCAACTGGCTCACTCTCCGATTCTTCGTGAGCATAGGTATTCACTGCAGCGTGCTGCTCACCCTCTTCGCGCAGGCCCAGAGACCCCGTGGGTATCCTGCGGGTAGCCGTGGCCGTCTATCGGGTGTATGCGCACAGCCACACCACGAAAGATCCGTCCCGGTCACACGGAGCCCTCATTCCGGAAGACGGGCAGAAGTCCGCCCAGACAAACACACCGGGAGCGCTTCCAGCCCATGTCATGCCTGAGGCTGTTCCTCATAAAAAACCATTCCTCAAACCGGAAAACACACCCGGCTGGAACCTACCCTTGCACACCTGCCGAGATCTGCTCCCTGTTCGCCAGCTTCACAAGTCCGGCTATGTCCAGAATCAGTGCCACATGGCCATCCGTCATGATCGTCGACCCGGATATCCCGGGAATCCCCTGCAACAAACGCCCGAGTGTCTTGATGACAATCTGGTGCTGACCAAAGAGTTCATCCACGACCAACCCGGTATAGAGTCCGTCGTTTTCGACCACGACCAGAAGGCCATCCTCGACACTCTCCCTGGAATTCTCCACCCCGAAGAGCCGGTTGAGATAGAAAACCGGGATCATCACACCGTCGAGTGAATACATCTCTCCCCGCCCCTGTACCGAGGAAAAGTCCGATTTTTCCGGGCGCAAGGAGCGGACAATCGAAAGCGTCGGGATGATGTACCGTTCATCTCCGACCCCGACCATCATTCCATCGATGATCGCCAGCGTCAGCGGCAGCCGGATCGAGAAAATGCTCCCCCGGCCCGGTTCACTCTGGATGTCAATCCGTCCCCGCAGGGATTCGATATTCCGGCGCACGACATCCATCCCGATCCCGCGCCCCGAGACGTCTGTCACCACTGTCGCCGTCGAGAATCCCGGCTTGAAGATCAGACTGAAGATCTCCTTTTCGCTGAGTGTACTTCCTTCCGAAATCAGCCTGTTCTCGATCGCCTTGGCCAGGATCTTCTCCCGGACAAGGCCCTTCCCGTCATCGGCAATCTCGATAAAAATACTCCCGCCCTTGTGGAAGGCCCGCAGCTCGACCCGGCCGACCTCGGGCTTTCCGGACTTGACACGATCCAGCCCACTCTCGATTCCGTGATCCACGGCGTTGCGGATCATGTGCACCAGGGGATCTCCGATCTTGTCGACAACCGACTTGTCGAGTTCTGTATCCTCCCCCGTCATGATGAAGTCGATGCGCTTGCCCGACTTTTTCGCGAGATCGCGCACAAGCCGGGCCATCTTCTGGAAGGTCGCCCGGACGGGAACCATCCGCAGCGAGGTCGACATCTCCTGCAACTGCCTGGTGATCTTGTCCAGTTGCGAGAGATTGGACATCATGTGGGCGTCGCTGTACTTGTCCCGCATCATCTGGCTGACCATCGATTCGGTAATCACCAGCTCCCCGATCGTATCGATCAACCGGTCCAGCCGGTCCGCGTCCACTTTAATGGATTCACGAACCTGGACAAACTGGCCATCGCCGGCCGTGCGCTGTTGCGCTTCGCCATCATCATGGTCTTTTTCATTGTGAACAACCTCAGGCGCAGGCTGGGCTTGCTGCACACGCGCCGCCTGGGGTTTCGTTTCGACAGCAGGGGCAGGCGCCTCGGGGGCTGCCGGTTTCGACGGAACGTATTTCCCGCCACGGGCCACCTGATTGATCATTTCGACGATCGAATTCAAGCCCGGTTCATGTACCAGAGGTGTCCCGTTCGCCATCGCATCACGCACATTGGCTACAAGCTGCTTCATCATATCCACGGCTTCAAAGAGGGCATCGATCGATTTTCCCTTGAGCAGGAGATCCCCTTTGCGCGCACGGTCCAGGAGATTCTCCACATCATGGGCGAGATACCCGATCTGGTCCAGCGCAAGGTATCCGGCTACCCCTTTGATCGTGTGGAAAGCCCTGAAGACGGCATTGAGCGATGTTTCATCCTCGGGAGTACTCTCCAGCGTCAACATATGGCTCTCCACGCTCTCAAGATGTTCGGAAGCCTCATTGATGAAGTCATTCAGGAGCTCGGCATCACCATCCTGCAACAGGACCCCGCCCTCGGGTCTGACGGTTTCCGCTTCGGCCACGGGAAGCTCACTTCCGGATCCGTTCTCTGCGTCCGGAGATTCCTGCAGGATCACCTCACCCCGCATCTCCTCTTCCGGATCAACCCAGTCGGTTTCAAAAAGAAGCTCGATCAGGACAGCAGCCGGACCCGGTTCGATTCCATTGCCGGCATAGGCGGCAAACGCTCTCGTGAGCCAGTCCTTGACTGCCAGGAGGATGTCAACCAGATGGGCATGGGAGGATCCTTCTTCGAGAAGACTCTCGGTCGCATGGCAGACCTTCTGCACCTCATTCAACCCGAGAAGGCCGGATTCCCCCTTCATGGTGTGTATCAGCCGCTTAAGCTTGTTGATACTTCCCTCATCCCGGGTTCTGTCGAGGGCGAGGATATACTCCTCCATCTCCTCGAGAACACCCGGCTGACGGGACAGAAATTCCGTAAAGATTTCCATATCGGCGTTTTCGGGAAGAAAGCCGGGGCGGCCGGACTCAACACCGGATGCAACTGGCTCCACGACCAGCCCGGAATCCGGAGTACTCTCTCCTGACTCCACCGGTGTCTCCCCGACCGGCGAACCCTCCGGAGAAGCCAATTCACCTTGCGCCGGTTGGCTCTCAATGAAATCGCTTCCGGCCAGCGAGGAAAACACAATCTCCTCATCGAGCCCGGGAGACAGGAAAGAATCAGGATCTATATCTTCGGTCACATCGTCTTCGATCACGAGATCATCATCCACGGAGGGGCTGTCCACGATACTGATATCGGTGAGTTCACTGGTGAAATCCTCACCCGTCAGGGTATCCCCGGATTTTTGATCCAGCTCAACCGGCCTGCCAGCGGATTCCGGCTCTTCATCCGGTTGCCGGCCCGGAGTTTCTTCTTCAAGCGCACCATCTTCGGGAGTCTCCCCGTCCTGCACGTCTTGACCGGGGCCTGCAACACTTCCGTCACGGCTGTCATCCGCAGAGGACCCGGCCGGTTTGCGACCGGCTGGAGCATTTGCATCGCGCCAGGCAGACTGCATGCTGGAGACGATTGTCCCGGCTTGCGCAAGCATCTCCCCCGCATTTGCCGGAGCATCAAAAACCAGTTTCTCGATAATCTTGCCGGCCTTGCGTGCATCCCCGGCAAGCGTCGAAAAGCCGGCCGCCTCGGATGCCTGAGCCACCTCACGCAACATCCCGTGCAGGCTGTTGAGGGCCTTGCCGTCACCCGGTTCCACGAGGACGATTGCCCCCGAGATTTCTTCTATCCTGCTTTGCAAGTCTGCATGATCCATGGGCACCAATCCTCTGATGGTTATCATCCCCGTCCCGGATCATCCCCGGTACAGGTAGTCCTCAGTTCATTGTCGGCAGGCACGCCCCTGGAAAACAGGGCCATCACCCCTGGCGAACCGGCCAGATTTTGATCTGCCTGTCACTGCTCTCCGTCGCAAGCATCAGCCCGTGCGGCTCAAAAGCGAGGCTGAAGACACATTGGGTATGCCCGGACAAGGTGTTTTCGAGAGAAAAATCCTCGTCAACACGTTCCCAGATCTTGACCCAGTGGTCCTTGCTCCCTGTTGCCAGATATCGCCCCTGCGAATCAAACACGAGGGAAAAAACGCCCTCGGCATAGCCACGCAGGGTGGTTTTCTCGCGCCAGATCCCGTTGACCTCATGCCAGATCCGGACACAACTGTCCGAGCCACCCGAAGCCAGGATCATGCCATCCGGGGAAATCGCCAGGGCATTGACCCATGCGGAATGGGCCTTGATGGCCTGCCGCTCGACAAATCTGTTGTCGTCCAGCTCCCAGACCCGGATCACATTGTCCGAGCCGCAGGAAAAGAGCATCTGCTCCTCAGGATGAAAAACCACATCATTCACCCAGGACGTATGCTCGGAGAGAACCTGCACCGGCATGTACCCATCACCAGTCCTGCGCCAGAGACGGAGGGTATTGTCCAGCCCACCAGATGCCAGGTACTCGTCGTCCGGACTGAATGCCAGGCAAAAAACCGTATCCGTATGCCCTTCAAGGACCTGGACCGGCTTGAGATTGCCGTTGGCAAAATCCCAGATCCGGATACTGGTATCAAGACTGCCTGAAGCCAGAACGTCTCCACCATGCGAAAAACAGAGCGATCGCACCTGATCGGCATGATCCCCGTATCGGCCACAAAGCTGGGCCGACCTGTCGATGATTTCATGAATACGGATATGGTGCTCGCTTGAGCCCGACGCGAGATGTCTGCCATCCCTGCTGAATGCAATGCTGTTTCCCACCGGTCGTTACCTTTCCCGTTTTGCGAGTTCACACCAAGACCTGCCGGTACTCACAGTACCAAGGCAGAGTATACACCAGCCTCCACGCCCTGTCCACGGTCACATCGCGACAGAAAACCCCTGAAGCAGTCTACACGTCAAAGCCGGCCGGAAAACCCACCAAACCCAATCCGCAAGCCCACGCCAGACCGGCGCCGGCAAGAGCCAGCCCCCCACGGTCCGGTGCAGCGAGGACGGCAGGCAAGGCGCCCAGAACCAGAATGGCCAGCCAGAGAGGGAGAGGATCTTTCCGCAGACTGCGCAGAATCCGCCCGGCACCGTGGCCTGTCAGGAAGAGCGCCAGCCCCCAGCCCCATGGTTCAAACCAGGCTTCAAAAGCCCCGGAAACCCGAATCCAGAGCCCCCCGGCCATGGCCAGGCCCGTCAGCAGGATCCAGCCATACCGGCCACGGACACTCATTTCCCGATCCGCTCGATCAGGGACTCTCCGTCCATGCCGGCCGGTTTCTGATACCCCATGATATCCAGCAGGGTCGGCGTCGTGTCCGCCAGCCGCCCGCCGGAGGGTTTGAGGCGGATCACCCCGTTTTGCAGCCCGGGTCGGTTGGAGATGAGGGTGCACCAGACCAGATTGCTGGTATGGGCCGTCATCGGCTCGCCCGTGATGTAATCCCGCATCTGTTCGGCATTCCCGTGGTCGGCGGTCAGGAGAGCCACACCATCCAGTTCGAGAATCTTGTCCACAACCGCACCGACACACTCGTCGACGGCCTCGCAGGCCTTGACCGCCGCCTCGAAGATTCCGGTATGCCCGACCATGTCCGGGTTGGCGAAGTTGAGGATGACGACATCGTAGATGTCCTTGTCGAGGAGTTCCAGCACCTTGTCACGCACCTCATAGGCAGACATCTCGGGCTTGAGATCGTAAGTCGCGACCTGGGGCGAGGGAATCACCACGCGATCCTCGTTTTCGAAAACAACATCCGACTGGCCATTGAAGAAGAACGTGACGTGGGCATACTTCTCGGTTTCGGCGATCCGGAGTTGCCGGAGTCCCTGCTTGGCGATGAACTCGCCAAAGAGGTTGGCAAAATCCGTCGGGCCGAAAGCCACCGATACCGCAGCCCGCGTACTGTTCACAACACCTTCGTAATACTCTGTAAAGCAGACGTACGAGAGATCCCTGATGGCCTTGACAGGAAACTCGGCAAACCCGTCCTGCACAAAAGCCTTGGTCAGCTCGCGCGTCCTGTCGAGTCTGTAGTTGAAAAAGATCACGCTGTCCCCGTCGGAGACCGGCGCAAATCCGGGCAGGATACGCGGCTTGATGAACTCGTCATTCTCGCCGGCTGTATACGCCGCCTCGATGGCTGACTGGATCGTCTCGGCTTTGCCATCGGCTGTCCCCGACACGAGCAGGTCATAGGCCAGCTTGACGCGCTCCCAGCGGTTGTCCCGGTCCATGGCGTAATACCGGCCGCAGATCGAGGCAAAGACGCCCATCCCGAGTTCCCGCATCGCCGCCTCGACAACCGCCACATATTTGCCGGCCGACTGGGGCGGGGTGTCCCTTCCATCCGTGAAGACGTGCACCAGCACCTGTTCGCGGGACAGCCCGAGCTGCGCGGCCAATCGGAGCAGGGCGATCAGATGTTCGCTGTGGGAATGCACACCCTGGTCCTGGACAAGACCCCAGAGGTGAAGCTTTTTCCCTGTCCCCTTGACACGCTGCATGGACTCGATCAGCACGGTGTTTTTGTAAAACGTCCCGAGATCGATTTCACGGCTGATCCGGACAAGCGACTGGTAGACCACACGCCCGGCCCCCATATTCAGGTGACCCACCTCGCTCGAACCCTGATTGGACGGGGGCAGGCCCACGTTCTCGCCGGAAGCCACGATAAAGGCCGTCGGATATTTCCGGATATAGGCGTCATGATTTGGGGTCCTGGCACTCCAGACCGCATTCGAACGAAAATCGGGATTATAGCCCCATCCGTCACGGACGATCAGAGCCACCGGCTTTTTCTGAGCCATTCTTTTCTCCTTGGGAAATGAGGGGGAGCCGATCTTGCACCCTGCAGACAGACTCCTGTACCAGGCTCCCCGTATGCGTAAATTAGTAGCAACGCCGGTGGCGTTGTGTCAAGACTGCCCTCCAGGGGAGAATCAGCATGATCGAACTCTTGTACGCAGTCCTTCCCGTTTTTCTCCTTGTCCTCCTCGGCTCGGTCTGCCGGTTGGCATCGGCCCGCTGTGCCACCTGGGAACATGGACTCAACCAGTTCGGCCTGTATGTGGCCTTCCCGGCCCTGATCATCCACAGTCTCCTCAAGGTCCGGGGGAACTTCTCCCTGGATGGCGGGATCTATCTTCTGAACACGGCCATCCTGGTCCTCCTGATCGTCATCCCCTGGGTCGTCACCCGGGCCCTGAAAACCGAAACAAAGCTGGCCAACACCTGGATCATCTGCATCTTTTTCGGCAACATCGGCTACCTCGGATTCCCGATCATCACCCGCATGCTTTCCGGGGACCCGCATCTGGGTGCCGGCATGATCGAAACATCCCTCGCCCTGCACATCTCGCTCTACAACATCGTCCTCTTCTCGCTCGGGCTCTTCATCCTTGAACATTCCAAAGGCAGTCATGGAGGAAGTCTGCGCATCCTGCGCTCGGTGGGGACAAACCC
>ERZ795056.3749-NODE-3749-length-16103-cov-17.832939_pt1 | contig 16103 bp, 6 predicted proteins | sample MGYA00375140_ERZ795056 | MGnify/ENA primary metagenome ERZ795056 (study PRJEB30185, sample SAMN05720227) | activated sludge metagenome | isolation source: Anaerobic digester | place: USA | collected 2015-03-09 ... | reverse complement strand
GTGAGATAAACAGCTGCAGCCAGCTTAGCTTTATCAGTGTTTTGTCCCAATTGATCAAACGAGCGGTTAATGTCGTGATTCGTTAAAAACGTTCCATACCGACTTTCCGGAAACGAGGTGTTCACGGTATTCATCATGTTTTGAAAGGTGTTCGGACTGTTAGCTAGTAAACTGCTAATAATCGACTCTGCAAGATCAAATTCGAAACACATATCCAAGCGACCATCTTGAACATAAGGAACGCCTACAGCAGTAGGTGACCAGATTTCGCCAACAGTCATCACTTCGGGATGAACGCTTTTGAAATTTGAACTCCAATCCTCGATATAGGCAAATGTTTCGGGTGTTCCGGATAGTTGTGTGCCATCTTCTACCAAATATTGAATGGCATCTAAACGAAAACCATCCACATGCATGCTATCTGTCCAGAAGCGAGCTACTGATTTCATTTCAGTTTGTACTGATGTATTTCGGTAATTCAAATCGGGCATCTCGTTCCAAAAAATGCCATAATTCCATTTTCCATTTCGAGGATGCCAAACGGTTTGACCCCAAGGACCTGGGAATCCAGGATTGCTGTCTTCCCAAATGTAATAATCTCGAAACGGACTGTTCACCGAGCCTAATGCAGATTGAAACCAAGGATGTGAACTGGAGGAATGGTTCATCACCAAGTCGATAATGACTTTTATTCCACGTGCATGGGCACTGTCTATGAGGTTTTTGAATGCCTGACGATTCCCATAATCGCTTTCAACGCCATAATAATCTGTTACATCGTATCCGTGATAACTAGGCGAAGGCATGATTGGCATTAACCATAAAGCAGTTACGCCTAAATCGCTTTGGGTTGAAGGATTGCCATCGTTGAGGTAATCGAGTTTTTCAATTAATCCGTTGATGTCGCCTTTTCCATCGCCGTTGCTGTCGTAGAAACTACGAACGAAAACTTCATAGAATACGGCATCTTTCCACCAATAGGCTTGAGAAATAGAAATGTGAGGGAAAAGGAAAACAAACCCTAAAACCAATCGCTGCAACAATCTGTGTGTTATCATCACACAAAGCTACAAACCATAATGGCTTGTTGGTAAAAATAAAACCGGCTGTCACTTGTTGCTAAGGCAGCCGGTTTTTGGTTGAAAAAAGAGATGGTTTGAGATGAGATTCCTGACCAAAGTCCTCTCAAATCAAATGACGATGAAACTAAAAATAGGGTTGTGTGGAGAAGAAATTTTTAATGATTGGGAATATTCAGGTAGTATCGAACCGATAATGTTCCAGCAATATTTCCGGTATGTGTGCGATTAAACCAAGCTGGAATATTCTCATATCCCTTGAAAATATTAGTTAATCCGCCCATTAACCTTAACCCTGCCCCAAGAGATAATTGACGAGTAAAAAACACTTCCTTTTCCATACCTGCGACTAAAGAAATATTCATTTTTCGGTAACCAGACGGGCTAACCATGGTTTGTCCAATAGCTAATTTGCTTTCCGACAGGTAACAAAGTGATGCACCACCTAACCAATGCGTCCTTAATGTGAAACCAAACAAATTTTTAGGCGAAGGATTTCGGTAATCATAGAGTAATGTAGCACCCGAATAATTCAGATGGAGGTCTTTTTTCAATAATTGCCCGTTAAGATAGGTGACATAATGTTGGCCTTCTTTTTTGGATAGTATCAATTCAGCACGAATGCGGTGATTAGGAAGGAATTCTTTTGACGCAACTAAAGAATGTGTAGAAGAAAAGTGAGGCAGAATAGAGTTCATCGACTCTTTTCTCATCGCATCAACTAAATCATGATTAAATACCCAATTATTGTTGATTTCAGAAGCCACACCAAAGAACCAAGATGATCCCGAATTATTCATTTTCGGGATGATTAATTCGGGTAACTGCTGTGAAGTGGTTGTTAATTCTGGGTTTATTGTGGAAAGCTCAAAGCCTATGAAAGATCGTTTTGGTAAAATTAATCCAGAAGAATGAGTCAGGATAGTCTCTGTTTTTTGGGTGATAGATAGATTAGTTTCTTCAGCTAGTGGGTTGCTGTTGAGTGAATTAACTGGAGCATTAGTATTTTCTAGATTATTTTCAGGATTACTAGGTGTGGAAACAAGTATTTCGGGAGAATGACTTGTTATTGAAGCTTTCTGCTTAGAAAAACTTGTATTATTAGCGGTAGCGACTTGTTCCGTTGAGGCTTGGCTAGGACTTGTTTCCCGAAATGGATTATCAGAATTAACAGTCTTTGATTGAATCGAATTTGAGGATTCTTTTTGTTTTGAAGGCGCTGTATGCTTCATCACTGTTTGCGGTCGTTTTGATTGAGCGGAGAATGATTCAGGTTTTGCGTTTGCGACGTTGCTTGTAGGAGAATAGTTCAACCATACTGCTGTTGCTAATCCAACAACTAGAATACTTAGTCCACTCCACCACCAAAATGCTGGAATTCTACGCTTGGGTTTACCATCGAGTGCAGAGGCAATATTCTCCCATACCATTGGTGGAGGTTCGGTTGGCGGAAGGTTATCAAAACCTTTCTTATACCAATTGAAAAGATCTTCCTTCATTTTTTTGAGCTGATGGGTTTGTGGCAGTTTCCTGCTTGAGTTTTTGTTGTAAGTATTTCTTAGCTCGAGCTAGTTGCGACTTAGATGTTCCTTCGCTAATTCCAACCTGTTCGGCTATTTCCCGGTGATTTAATCCTTCAATCACATACAGATTGAAAATGAGTCGATAGCCATCGGGTAGAGCAGATACTAAATCAAGAAAGTACTTATGATCACTTGGATGAGAGAATACGGTTTCGTCGTCTAATTCAAGTGTATCATCCAACGACAGTGGCATTGCTTGTCGACTAGCTTTTCGATACTGATCTATAGCTGTATTAACCACAATGCGTCTAATCCAAGCTTCTAGAGGACAATCAAATCGGAACTCACCAATGTTTCTAAAAACTTTGATAAAGGCATCTTGAAGCATATCTGCTGCTTCATTGCCTCGTCCTGCATAGCCTAGGCAAACAGAGTACATTTTAGGGGAGAAGCGTTTGTATAGCAATTCCTGAAAGCGACGTTCTCCACGAACGCAGCCATCAACAAGTTGCTTATCTGAGGCTTCTTCGGCCATAGCAATTATTGAACTACTTGCGCTGAAAATGCGGCATTTAGTCGGCTAATCAACAAGTTGTATATGGTAGTGTTTTCAGTTTCGTTAATCAAAATGGTTTCTACTCCATCAATTTCAATATGATGTGAAGAATGCCACATTTGCTCTGAAATATTAGCAAACAGATACTTAACATCTAAAATCACATTTGCACTCGTGTTTTGATCTGAAACCACATTAATTTCTCCCAATAATGTGGTGTTTAGCGAATACAATGTTTCGGGATCATACCTAAAAATAAAACGATGAATTTCATGTTCGCCACCTTCTTCTTCTTCCACATATTCTCCTTGCAATACAATGGCTCCAATTGAATCCTTGGGCTTGATTCCCATGTTTACTACTAGATTCGTATATGTGCCTTGTGGTAAAGAATAATTGACAGCCGGGGAAACTGTTTCAGTCTTAAGATCTGCATACGAATCGGCAGGTAGATTATTCACAAACAGAACATCATCGCCTTGTTTACGGTCGCCAGTAATTCCGAATGTGCTTAGATAAATTTGTCCCGTTTTTAGCGTCACAAAATCTGATACATCGGGATTGATCATTTTAACCTTCAAGTTTAAAGGAGATGTTTCTTTAAACTTCTTTTCGCAAGAGCCTAAAACAAGAAGTATAATTGCAAATAAGGCAGGTGTGATGTAAGTTTTTTTCATAGGATCTATGTACCTGTCTTTTAGACGTATAAATTAAAAAGAGCGTTGCACGTCTATACTTTTAGTTTGAGTTCTGCAATATAAATAATGTTCTAATGTGTTTTATATCAATAGCTTAGCCAGCGAATAAAAAAATTCACGATTACATTTCTTTGTTGAAAAATGTAAGAAAGCCTTTATTGTTTTAAATAATGCTGAAGCGGTTATCAAGACGAGAATTCCGCTCCTTTTTAAAAGCTATTACAAAAGATCGTTTGCCAAATTAGCCAATTCAGAACGCTCACCTTTTTCCAGTGTTATGTGAGCATACAGAGGATTGTTGCGAATCTTGTCAATCAAATAGCTTAATCCATTCGACTGAGTATCAAGATAAGGTGTGTCGATTTGGAAAATATCACCTGTAAAGACAATTTTAGTGTTTTCTCCAGCACGGGTGATAATGGTTTTTACTTCATGTGGTGTTAGGTTTTGAGCCTCATCCACAATGAAATAAATATTCGATAAACTTCTTCCGCGTATATAAGCTAATGGAGTTATCATCAGCTTTTCGCTCTCCACCATTTCGGTGATTTTCTTGTATTCTTTATCAGTCTCTTCCCACTGATTTTGAATCATTTTGAGATTGTCCCAAAGTGGTTCCATATAAGGATTCAACTTGCTTTTTATATCACCCGGTAAATAACCTATATCCTTATTGCTCAAAGGCACAATGGGACGAGCAAGATACACCTGACGATATTCGCGTTTCTGTTCAAGTGCTCCACTTAATGCTAATAAGGTCTTACCTGTTCCTGCTACACCTTGTAAAGTCACCAATTTCACTTCGGGATTCATCAAGGCATGTAAAGCGAAAATCTGTTCGGCATTTCGTGGACGAATTCCATAAGCTGCCGTTTTTTCAACCCGCTCCATTTGTAAAGTAGCTGGATTGTATGTCGCCAAAACCGAATGTTTTCCGTTTTTGAGGATGTAGAAATGGTTGAAAATTGGATCGTCACTTAAGAAATCTGAAGGCGAACAGGAACCATGTGTATACAGCTGATCAATCACGGCCACGTTCACTCCATGAATCACCGATTTGCCCGTGTATAATTCCTCTACATTCTTGATTTTACCGGTTTGAAAATCCTCACTATGCAAGTTGAGCGATTTAGCTTTCAAACGTAGGTTGATGTCTTTGGTCACCAAAACAACCTTCATCTCGGGATTTTCCTTGCTTAAAGCAAGTGCCGAATTAATGATCCGATGATCGGCCTTGTCTTCCCCTAAAATTTGAACAGCATCCAGCTTTCCTTTGCCATTCATCTCTACTTTGAAACGCCCTAGTTTCGGACCAAGCGTCAACCATTCTGTCAGGATAAAATCTCCCGAAAGCCTATCCATCTCTCGAATAAACTCACGTGCCTCAAAATTCTTGGTGTCGTTCCCTTTTTTGAAATTGTCGAGCTCTTCTAAAACCGTTATTGGAATCGCTACATCGTTATCCTCAAAACTGTAAATCGCGTTGTGATTGTATAGAATGACCGATGTATCTAGAACATAAATCTTCTTCTGTTTAGGTTTGCGAGTAGCCATGTAAGAAACCGTTTTTTGCTAATCTAAACGTAAAGTAAAACGGGGCGGTATTAGGTGAGGTAGAAGTTGTGAACGATGTTTCAACAGGTTTTGAAATCAATCATCCAACATTATTTCAGATTTGTTAAAGTGCCAGTCACATTGCTTTAACAACATTTTTTACCCACCCAACATTTTTTACTCACTAATATTGGTGATTGATACCCAGTAAAGTCCGGAATGGCTTTGGAACAACCAAGATTCTGGGTAAATGCGTCTTTTATTTCTGTCGATTTGTGCTTGTTTGTTCGCTCAGTTTTCGGTCTTTTCACAAGATCTAGAATCAATCGGTAAACAAAAGCCAATTAAGTTTGGTGGCGGATTATCTCTGTTTGCAGATGCCTATTCTTCTCACGGCATTCCTCCTCGAAGCACTCCATTTAACTGGCGATTAACCGGAAGTCCTACGGTTACTATTTATGGAATTAGTTTTCCATTTTATTTCAATATCGGCTCTCAAGAACGCAGCTTTACTCAACCATTTAATCAATATGGTGTAAGTCCTCGCTACAAGTGGATTACAGCTCACTTAGGTTGGAGAAATTTATCTTATTCCCAATATTCTTTAGCAGGCTTATCATTTTACGGTGCAGCACTCGAATTGAATCCCGGAAAATTTCGGTTTTCTGCCATGTATGGTCGATTTAATAAAGCGGTTCGCGAAGACACAACACAGCAATTTATCCAAGCTACGCCAACATACAAACGTATAGGCTATAGTGCCCGAATTGGAGTAGGAACTCCACAGAACTTTTTCGACTTAATTTATTTTAAAGCACAAGACGATTCTACCTCATATAAAGATCATCCACAACGTCTGAAGCCCGCCGAAAACGCAGTATTTGGAATTAACTCGAAGTTTTTATTATTCAAGCATGTTCAACTTAATCTTGACGCTGCTGCAAGTGCCTATACACGCAACATACAACTCGATTCAATCAGCGATCCTCAATTCAAGAAATTCGCAAGTATTCTGAATGTAAACGCTTCGTCTCAATTACTATATGCCGGAAATGCAAGTATTGGATATGTTTCAAAGTACATCAATCTTAAACTTCAATACAAACGAGTTAGCCAAGATTATAAATCTATGGGTGCTTACATGTATCAAACCGATTTAGAATCTTATACAATCGAGCCATCCTTTAATTTATTTAAGAATAAAGTACGGATAAACGGAAGTTTTGGAAAGCAGAACGACAACCTTTCTGGCAAGCGATTAATCAGCAACCTAAGAACTATAGGTTCTGTTGGATTAAGTGTTAATGTGAGTAAAACATACAGTGTTGACCTTCAATATGGCAATTATGGAATAGCTCAACGTGCTGGAATTATTCCCATTAATGATACCATTCGAATGGCCATTGCGAATCAGAATATTAATCTGATGAATCGCTTTACTCTCATGAATAAAAAAAGAGCTATGACAGTTATTCTGCTCACTACTTATCAGGAAATGACCAATCTAAATCCATTGTTTCCGGCTTTTGTTGAGAGCAAAGTCATGCTCGGAAATCTTAATGTTAATTATTTAGTCATCCCGACAGGAATTAATTTCAGTGGTGGATTTAATTATACCCGAAGCCAGTTTGGAGCAGGGACAATTGTCTCTGTCGGACCCATTTTAGGTGTTGGAAAAACGCTATTTAAATCACGATTAAATACGTCAATAAATACAAGTTTATTAAGTAACAAATTTGATGGAAAGGCAAATGGGACAACCATTACAGGAGGTTTAAATCTCACGTTACGAATTAATAAATCTCAGAGTTTATTGGGAAATATTCGATTTACAAGCAATTCTTCTAACAATCCGCTATCTGTACCATTTACCGAAGTTTTCTTTTCTGCCGGATATCAATTTAATCTTCACTGATGAACCTGAATTTCTATAAATATTTCATAGGCATTTTGCTCATTTCCCTTTCCGGGTTTGTTCAAGCTCAAAATACACCACTGAACATCAGCATTGTTGTGTTGCCTCCTTATTCGATGGAAGCAATGGATTATTTCAGTAGTCCAACGCAAACCACACTCACTATCCTTAACCCAACTAATCAACCTCTTTCGGTTTATTTAGCTGGAAGTCTGAAAAATTTATCTACCAATCAAAGTGTTACAATTCCCAATAATGTAACTCCTGCTGTTCCTCCTTTGATTGTTGAACCGGGCGTTCGTATTATGACTGGTGCCGATTTGCAGCAATATGTTGATGAGTCAACTGTTCAGTTTTCGGGCATTTCTCAAGAACAAGTTATTAGTGGAAATCTACCCGAAGGAGAGTATCAATTGTGCCTTCAAGCGTATGATTATCAAACACATGAATTGCGTTCTCAAAACGAACCTTTAGGTTGTAGTAATGTATTCACGATTCAGTTTGTTCAACCTCCTATTTTGATTAGCCCACAATGCTCTACCGAGGTTACTAGCACAACGCCTCAGAATATTATTTTTAGTTGGTTTCCTCCAGCTGTTTCTATTAATCCGGGATTGTTGAGTTATGAGTTTAAACTGGTTGAATTACCCGAAGGAATGAATCCTTTACAGGTAATGAATTCTACCGGAGTGCCTGTTTTAACGCATACAACTCCATCTCCGGTGTTTTTGTACTCGACGCAAAGTCCAGCATTAATTCCAGGACGTTTTTATGCTTGGAGAGTGAAAGTAACGGATGTGTCTCAGTCGATTGTATTTAGTAATAATGGTGAAAGCGAAATCTGTACGTTTCGTTATGGAATGCCCTTTCTTTTTGATACTCCTCCAGTTTCCTCTTTGGTTTATCCTGTTCCGGGGAAGCGTATTCCTTTTATTCAGGTTCCGTTAATTAGTCGGACGGAGCCATTTGACTCAACAGTCACAAGCCTTTCGGTTGAAACAGAATTACGAGAAGGAAATGTGATGTTTGATCTTATTCAACAAACAAAAGAATATCCCAACGGATTAAGAGCTCAATTACAACAGCAACTTGGAGTTTTTCCCACTATTGCTCAATTGCAACACGCAGAAATCGGTCGTGATTTAAGTAATGGAGCCACTTTTGGCGAGCTTAAGCCGGGTAAAACATATTCTGTTTCTAGCAATCATTCTTTTACATATGGAGATGGACATGTAGAAACATCCAATGCGAATGGTAATTTTCTTCAAGGGTTCGAAATGCCTGTTTTACAAGTACCCTCGCGTGATACAACGTATCTAAATCACACCGTTTCATTTCAGTTCAAAACCTCCGATTTCCCCACTTTTTTACCTACAGAAGCTGGGATAATTCCTCCTGTTGATTTATTGAATTCCCTTATCGGAAATGACCCCAAATTATTTCAGGCAGAAGTAAAAGAGCGGTATCGAATTGAAGTGGCAAAAACGAGCAGTTTCTCTACGATTTTATTTGCCGCAACAGGAGTTTTCAATGAAACACTTCAAATTCTCAAAACCACAACTCCCGAAATTGTAAAAGATCGATTTTATAAATCAGTAAAAAAGGATCTATTTCTTCCCGATACAGGTGAGTATTACTGGCGAGTACACTGGCTTAGTAACCGCACCGACTCCGCATCTACACCTTATCAAACAAGTGAAGTAAATCGCTTTCGAATAGCTGGGACATTAGCAGAAGATGCCATTCAAAGTGCCTGTATGGCCGATTGTGATGCGCCTTTAATTACCGATAGAACTCCTGTTGGTGGTTTATTAGTGAATCAAAAGGTGAAGGTTGGAAAGTTCGAAATGGAGATTAAAACAATCGAATACCTCGGTCCTGCAGCTCGAGGTACAGGCTTGATTCGTGTGCCATTTATGAACGCTAACATCAAGGTTGAATTCAATGAAGCACTCTTTAATGGAGCGAAACAATTCTATCAAGGAAATGTATTTGCTACTCACGACAACAGTGGTTTCCTGCCCAATATTCCCGGAGTTGGACAGCTTACCGTTACCAATCAAGAAGAATTGCTTGCTTACGTGAGCGATAGCAGGTACAAATCAGTTTTAGATCCTTCTGTACCGATGGGATTGCCTTTGGGACTTGACAAAGAGATTGAAGGAGAACGTTATATGGTGGCAATTGTGGGAATGAGATTCGATCCCGAGCGTGCTTCCTTATCTGCTGCTATGTCTTTTGCACTTCCTTTCCTACCTGCTCGTACATCCGATGGAGAAACGCAGCGAATTGGGCTTGGGGCTTCGGATATTTGCTTTCATCCCGATGGTTTGGCTGGAGCGGGTGTTGGCACACTCTATTTAGCTGATCCACTCGAAGCAGATTATGCTCCCGGACAATATTTCCGTTTAAATAATACACGTGTAACAGCTGGTGTAGTTGCCGATTCGGGTACTTATGTAAGCTGGGATTGTCAAGGATTTAGAATTCTGCATTTGAGTGGGAAACTTACTTTTGACGAATCCGTTCTCAAGCCTGCTACAGCCAATGGAAGCATTGCTCTCAAGCCGGTAACGGCATCTTTTGGATTTAATGTACGCCGCTCAGGAAATTGGTTAGCAGCACTTGATTTTAGCCCATTTATGATACCGGGAGTGGATGATTGGACTTTCAAAGTTGATCAAGCCACACTCGATTTTAGCGACCTTGAAAACCCCGAAAACATTGTATATCCCGACAATTATGTGGGTGAACGTTCTGTCTTGTGGAATGGTTTTCATTTAAAAAGTTTACGTGTTGGCTTACCGAAAAAATTCAAAATCCGTTTCCCTGATACCGATGTAGCCCTTGCCGATAGTGTGCTAAAAGATCGGGTAGTAGTTGCGATTAATGACCTGATTATCGACCGAACTGGAATCTCTGGAAAATTAGAAGCGCTTCGAGTTTTAGAAATGGAGAATGGTTTATTGGGTGATTGGTCGTTTGCAATCGACACGATGAGTTTGAGATTTGTCTCTAATAGCTTTGTAAGTGGAGGATTTAATGGAAGGATCAAAACACCACTTTCTCCTACTTTGTTAAAGTACGAATCGGTTCTTTCACAAGGTGCGATAGCTACTGGAATTGTATATCAATTTAATGTGCGATCCTTAGATACACTTACGGTTCCTATTTGGGCTGCTCAACTTCAGCTCTTGCCCACCTCGAGAATCATTGTAAATGTGGATGCTAATAATTTCCGCCCCGAATTGAATTTGAACGGAAGTGTGAGCATTACAACTACTATTGGAAAAGTACCTGTAAACTTTCCCGGACTGCAATTCCAAGCTCTCAGACTTACTTCCGCAGAACCTTACTTGACTTGTTCAGCTTTTACGTTTGCTAGTCCACAAAAGGGAATGGCGGGATTTCCAGTAACAATAGGGGAGATCGAATTAGGTGTTCAACAGGATCATGGATTCTTTAGTTGGGACGATACTCCCGGTTCACGCATTGCGTTAAAATTTACAGTAGAAGTCAACTTTACTGGAGAGGCGAACTCTTTCAGCGGTAGCACAACGATGGCTATTTTAGGTCGCTTGAATCCAGGTAATTTGCTAACTGCAGCAGACGGAGAGCCAGTGGTTTATCCAAGTTTGAACTTAACTGGTATCGATCTCAAAAGCATATACATCGATGGTGATTTAGGATTTGTTTCTGCTAAGGGGTTTGTGAGTTTTTATGCCGAAGATCCGCTTTATGGAAAGGGTTTTATTGGAGGAATTGATGCCACATTTATTAAAACAGTAAACGTATCGGTAATCGGTTCTTTTGGAGAAATCAATAACATGCGTTATTGGTATGTAGATGCGATGGCGAAGTTTGTTCCGGGAATTCCTATGGGAATAGCGCCTTATCAAATACCTATGGACATTTATGGTTTTGGTGGTGGCGCATTTTACAAGATGAAATTCATGAGTATTCCACCTCCGGCAAGCACGCTAACCAATGCCTCTGCAAGCGAACTGCCAGTGCCTGGAACGACCTTGTCGAATGTTAGATTGGTACCTGATGCTAGTTCAAGATTTGGTTTGAAAGCAACCGTAGTACTTGGTACGACTGGAGGAGGAACAGCATTTAATGCCGACCTTACTTTAGGAGCAACATTCAGTAATAGTGGTGGACTTAGTCAGGTTGCATTTAGTGGAAGTGGGTATTTTATGACTTCCGTGATGGACCGTAGCTTTACTAATGTTCGAGCAGATGTTGTTCTTCAATATGATTTCCCAAATAAGATATTGACAGGAAATTTTGGAGTTATGGTGGATGTGCCAATGACTTTGAAAGGCACTCAAGCCAAGAATATGGCGGGAAATGCTTTTTTGTATATAAGTAAGCCTAAATGGCAGTTGAAGTTGGGAGAACCAACACCTCAAACGGCTCAAGTGGGATTGTTGATTGGTGGAGTGTTTAATGCAAAAGGATATTTGATGACAGGTATGGATTTACCTGCGCCAGCTCCTGTTCCTTCAAAAGTGACCGATTTACTTGGAATGGTTCCTTCCCAGCGAACATCAAAAATTGGTACCGGACAAGGATATGCTTTTGGGGCATCTTTTATTCCTCCTAAAATTAATCAGGACTATTCTCCTTTCTACTGTAATCTCGATGCAGAGATAGGATTCGACATGACCCATTTTGATCATGGATCGGAGCGATGCGATGGCATGTTAGCCAACGAAAAAATGGGAGTTAATGGCTGGTATTCTACTGGAACTGGTTGGGGATACATGAGAGGAAGCTTAGGTGTAGTTGCGAGTTTATTTGAAGACAATACTCATTACCCTATTCTTGATGTAAATGCAGCTGTTCTCTTGCAACAGGGCACTCCCAATCCTAAATGGTTTAAAGGAACCCTAGGTGGAAACTATAGCATTCTTGGGGGATTAATTGAAGGGGTTTGTCGTTTTGAAGTTCAACAAGGAGATTTCTGTGAACCACCACCCGAAAGCCCAATAGGAGGGTTTGTGCTGATTTCGGATGTAAGTCCGAATCCTTCTCAAACGAATGTTGATTGTGGAGTTAAACCCACTGTAGTATTCAATATTGAAATTGACAAACTGATTTCTTTCCAAGAAACAGGGGCCAATGGTGAAAAACGCACACGACGTTTCAAGTTTGTAATCACTGAATTTACACTCTTTGATCGAACCAGAAACAGAACGGTTTTAGATGTATATGATGATTATTTACTAAGTCCTGATGGATCTCAGGCGATGCATAACACGAGTAATTTATTATCACCTTTCAATCAATATAGAATAATTATAGCTGTTCAGGCGCGTGAATATTTGCCAAATGGTGAAGTAATTCCTGCTACAAGGAATGATGGAAGCTTAATTACCGAACGTTTAGTTTATAGTTTCGAAACAGGAGAGCTTCCAAATGTTCTTAGAGAAGAATATATCAAATTCTCATATCCATTAAACCGTCAACGGTATTTCATTGATAAAGGAGGACTTGGAATTCGTTTGAACACCAATGTTCCTAATTTATTCGATAAAAATGCCCGACAAGGTTATGAACGTTCATTTTATGCACAGTTCCAGCCTGTTGCCGGAGGGCAAATAATTGAAACACCTGTTTCTTATACCAATGGAACATTTGAAGTCGATAACCGAACTCCAAGATCATTAGGTTTTATTTCAATTGGAAGTCCAGCTCTTTTGGCTCCTAAAACAATATACAGACTAAGGATTATTCATAGAGACATTAGAGTCTCTGGAACTACTGCTACATCTGGTAATTTACTGGTACAAAACGCGGGCTTTCAAACAGTATCATTAAATAAAATATCATTTAACAATGGTGCTGTACTTCTTAGAGACAGGCAATTAGAAGGTGCCCCAGTTCTTCGTTCAAATGAACATTTGATTTACGAATACTTTTTCAGAACGTCTGAATTTGGAACGATATCAGCAAAAATCAATTCCTTACAAGTCGATAACGTAGAGAGAGAATATGTTGATCCTCGTGAAAATCTAATTCTGAATTTCAAAGGGCCTGAAGGATTTGAAAGGTTTGAAATAGACGGCTTCAGGTATTTGGACGGTTTTACAACCAATATTGTGAGGTCTATGGATATTATAGACTCCTATTCAAATTCATGGCACAGCTCATTTCTAATGGACAAAATATACAATACCTATTCTGCTATCTGTGATGCACAAGTTTATAATCACTTGTCTATTTATAGACCAACTCCCGATGATATTGGTTTGCCTCCCAACCGAATTAGTGGAACCATAAGAATGAAGGGACCAATAACGAATGATGAGATTTACCCATCTTCAAATAGCTCTTCTTCTACTAGCTATATACTTGCAAATGATCCATACGCATTTGCAGATATTCATACTGCTGATTATGTTCCGCAACAACAACTTATTTTGACAACATCCTATTATGCTCAAATGGACTATGAAAGGATGAAAGTCATTATTGCTGATATGAAAGCGAGGTTTGGGAATAATTTAAGGGGTTACGATCCAAATGAAAGAGAAACGTATTCAAATGATTATCACCGTACTGGTGTTCCACTTGCGGTTCGTACTAAAGTCACTTCATTTCTGAATACTCCTTATCAATTTATGTATTATGGACCATACACTATTTCCATGTCAGGAACATTCAAGTATTTCAATTATCCTCAAGTAGTGACCCTATTATTTCTAAGAACAAATTGATGAAAGCAACTCGAATTAACATACAGATTCTAAGTCTTTTGCTATTGGGCATTTGTTCATCAACATTTGCTCAAAAAGATTCGACGTTTATCCGAATTGACACGTGTCGTATAAAGATAATTTCACAGGTTAAATCAGATAGCATTGTCCTCCGTTGGGCACCCGATCATGCTTATACTTGGGAAATGCAACTAGCTAATGGATTCATTGTTGAACGTGTTGAAATACCAGATGATACAAGTAAACCAGTAGTTAAAGTTCTACTAACAAATGCTCCATTAAAACCCTTAGCTAAAGAAGAATGGCTTAAGAATTTTGGGAAAGATAATGCAATGGCTATGATTGCTGCAGCCCAGATGTATCCTGAACTTACGCCCTATGCTAATCCTGATCCGATTTTAATTCAACAAAACCAGAATAAGCTTCAAACGCGACATGGCTTTGCCTTGTTTGCAGCCGATAATTCACCTAAAGTGGCCGATGCTTCTGGACTTCGTTACGTAGATCGTTCTTTTGAAAAAGGAAAGAATTATTTATATCGAGTATTTTATTCTAAATCCATTGAAGGATTATTTTCTGACACCGCATTAGTATATATTAATTCCAGTGAATTATCTAAAATACAAATTGCTCGAGCACCTGCCATTATAGGTGGAGATAGAAAAGTTGAACTTCGTTGGGATGCTAGTCAGAATAGTGGTTTTAGCGCTTTTCATATCGAACGTGCTCCTTCAGGAACGAAACAATTTATTCGATTAAATAAAAATCCATTTGTCAGTTTTAAACCAGAATTCACAAAAGAAAATAATGCTTATTTCACCGATTCAGTTGAGAATTATATTTTATATGATTATCGAATTATTGGAGTAACCGCTTTTGGTGAATTAAGCTCTCCTTCGGCTGTTACTACAGTCATGGGCCGAGATTTAACGCCACCTTCTCAAGCTGTTATTACTGGAGTTAATTCGGAGAATAAAACAACAATTCGAATTAAATGGAAAATCCAACAAATTGATCCTGATTTAAAGAGCCTATTTGTTGCGCGCGGATATGATACGGATGGCCCATTCAAAACCATATCTGGCGAATTAGCTAAGGATGTAGACTCATTTTTAGATTCAATTCCCAATCCAAATGGAGGTAATTTTTATGTGGTAATTAGTAAAGACACGGCTGGAAATGAAATTAAATCGCTCCCATTTTATGGAATTGTGGAAGATAATTATGCGCCAGAAACTCCAATTGGATTAGCTGGTTATATTGATTCTTCTTCGGTTGTCCATCTGACTTGGAATTTAGGGAAAGAGCCCGACTTACAAGGCTATCGGGTTTATGTAGCAAATGCTTCTGATCACGAATTCAGCAATATTACACCTGCCATTTGGGGCGACACTATTTTCTTAGATACAATTACCAAACGCACCTTGACTAAATACATTTATTACAAAATTGTAGCAGTCGATAATAACTATAATCACTCGGCCTATTCTGATTGGATCAAAGTCCGCCGATTGGATGTTATTCCTCCTGTAGCACCTGTATTTGGTAAGGTAAGCGTGACTGATACAACCGTACATTTGAATTGGGTTAACAGTAGTAGCGATGATGTGAAAGAGCAGATTCTTTATCGAAAACCAGCTAAAGATTCCGTTTGGTTGGAATTAAAACGCTGGAAATTTCTAGACGCAGAAACATCTTTTACCGACCGCCATCTTCCTAAGAAACAGTTTTTTGAATACCTGTTAATTGCAGTCGATAGTAGTGATTTGCAGTCTGATAGCTCTTCACTAGTCTCTATTCGCACATATGATTCAGGTTTGCGAGAAAGAATTGCAGAATTAACGGTTGAATTTAATAAAGAGAAAAAGTCAACGGATTTAACTTGGAAATACAAGAATTCAGGAGATTTTTCCTTTTTAATTTATCGGGCTATGCCAGGAAAACCACTCACCAAATACAAAATGTTGAAAGGAACCGACCGCAGCTTTGAAGATAAAACTGTCTCTTTATCAGGAGAATATAGCTATGCTGTAAAAGTTATTTATACCGATGG
>ERZ795056.3748-NODE-3748-length-16103-cov-84.616899_pt1 | contig 16103 bp, 10 predicted proteins | sample MGYA00375140_ERZ795056 | MGnify/ENA primary metagenome ERZ795056 (study PRJEB30185, sample SAMN05720227) | activated sludge metagenome | isolation source: Anaerobic digester | place: USA | collected 2015-03-09 ... | reverse complement strand
ATTTTGCTGGTAGAATGGCGTTCAAAAGCCAGCATTGCATCATCAGCATTCATTCCACAACCGTTATCTATAACCCTGATCAGGTCTTTACCACCGTTTTCTATAGCTACAATTATACTATCAGCACCGGCATCAATGGCATTTTCTACCAGTTCTTTAACCACTGAAGCAGGGCGTTCAATTACTTCTCCTGCAGCAATTTTATTACGGACATCTTCTGCCAAAATATGGATATTAGACACTTTAAAACCTCAATAACGGAAGATACTGCCGTCCGTAAATTCTCTGATAATAGAATTATAGGGCACCAGGGAATCGGCAATATCTTTACAATTGGCAATTAAACCGGAAAGACGCTTAGCTTCCATATAGGCAGAAGAGGAAGGAGAAACGCCTAAAAGCAATTTCCAGGCATGTTTACGAATTACTCCAATCTCGTAAGTTAAACTGCTATTAAACATATAATCCGCATTTTCCTGATAGGGAAAAATGTTTTTATCTTCACCTTCGCGCACATCTTGCCAGCGTATTAATGTTTCTTCAGCGCTATAACCTCTATAACGATGGTCGCGAATAATTCTGCGCAGCAATCTGCAATCGGTTGTAGCAATTCGGTTATGATTATCTATATTCAATTGATTAAGAGCGCTAACATAAATTTTCACTTTCCTGCTGGCAGCAATGGAAGAAGTTAATGTTTCATTCAAACCGTGAATACCTTCCATAATAATTATACTGTTAGGGGCAAGTTTTACAAAATTATTGCTGTGACGACGCACACCTCTGGTAAAATCATAACGGGGCAATTCAATCTGTTCGCCTTCCAGCAATTGGTTCATTTGCATATTCAAATATTCCAGGTCCATAGCATAAATGGACTCAAAATCGTATTCACCATCGGGTTTGCGAGGAGTTTTATCCCGGGGCAAAAAGTAATCATCCATTCCAATAACTACCGGCTTGGCTTTACATGCCTGAAGCTGAACTCCTAATCTTTTGGCAAAAGTGGTTTTGCCGGAAGAAGAAGGACCCGCTATCAAAATAAATTTCACATCCTGTTTGGTAACTATATCGGCAGCAATTTCGGCTATTTTTTTCTCGTGTAATGCTTCTTCCACCTGAATAAATTCCGAAATTTCGTAGTTATCAATCAATTTATTGATATCTATAATGTTATGGACGCGTAAAATATCCAGCCATTTATCGTGTTCCTGATGCTGGGCAAAGAGTTTATGCGGAAGTTCAAAGGGTTTTATTTCCATCTTTTCATCCCGGCTGGGAAAGCGTAAAATAAAGCCAGGAGAGCGATAAACAATATCAAAGGTCTTTACTTTTCCTGTTCTTTCCACCAAAGGATGAACGAAACAATCGTAATATTTTCCGCAACGATAAATTGCCACATTTTCCTGATAGTGATATTTCAAATTTTTAATCACATCATTGCGACCCATAGCACTAAAGATATCCAATGCTTCTTCAGTTTTAACCATAATTTTTTCAATCGGCAAATCGCTATCCACAATATTCTGCATTGCTGTTTTGAGGCAACTGCAATCCGCTTCCGTAAAATTTTGCGTGTTGAAAACTTCACAGAAAACACCATCGGCAATGGAATGTTCAACTACCAGAGAGTGCGCTGTTCCCATCAAAGTATGCAATGCCTTAGCCATAATAAAAATAACGCTATCCTGATAAATTCTATAGCCCTCGGGATGAAGGTAGGTAATAAAATCTATCAATGTTTCCCTGTCTGGAATGTAATCTTCATTGACATATTCCCGATGATTAATTTTAATGGCTAATATAATGGATTGATTTATATTCGTTCTTTTCATTATATCTGCCAGTGAACAGGGTCTATCCAGTTTCAGCAGAGTGTGTTTGATTCCGTTTATGCGAATGTCTAAAATCATCTTTTGTTTCCTGTTGTTCCCTCAAATAATGGGGATGTATAATGTTATTTTTTCGTAAACCAAAGATTTAATGATTAAGATTTAGTCAAGAATTTAGGAGAGATAGAAAATGCCAAAGAATACTAAAATACAGCATCTGCAAAGAGAAGTAGGACGCTTGTTCGGAATCGTCTTTGCTTCCTTTTTTTTCGCTATGGGTTATTCCTGGTTTTTATTACCCTATAATATGGCTCCTGGAGGGGTAGGAGGTATTTCACAGATTTTATATCACTTTTTGGGAATTCCCAATGGTGTTTCAATGATTATTTTGAATATCCCATTGTTTATCATTAGTTTTATCTTTATCGGCAAATCCTTCGGTAGCAAAAGCTTGTATGGTATGTTTGTAAGTTCAATTATGACCGATCTTTTAAGTTTTCCTGCTTTACATAAAATGGGAATTATTTCCGATTTAAAGCCCTATACACATATTCTTAACGGTCATAAAATCTACGCTATGCTTGCTCCGGAAGATATACTTTTAAGTGCAATTGCCGGTAGTGTATTATTGGGATTGGGTTTAGGACTGATTTTTCGTTTTCGGGGTTCTACAGGGGGAACAGATATTCCTGTAGCACTCATTAAACAAAAAGCAAACCTTTCTATTGGAACGGGATACTTTATTGTGGAAACAGGAATTATCCTTCTGGTAGCTATTACCTTTAAAGCACCAAAACTTCTTATCTGGGGTTATGTAAATCTATTTATTACAACCAAAATAACCGATTTAGCAAGTGAAGGTTTACCTTATATTAAAGGTGCTTATATCATTTCCGATGATGTAGAGGAAATTCGCCTGCAAATATTTACTAAACTGGAACGCGGAGTTACCTATCTCAATGGAGTTAGCGGTTTTCATCAGAGAGATATAAAAATACTTTTTGTGGTGTTGAACCGTCGTCAAGTGCCTTTGCTTACAGATATAGTAAGAGATGTTGATCCTGATGCTTTTATGATTATTATGGATGTGTATGATGTTCTGGGATATGGCTTTAAGTCACGCAGTTTAAATTTGAGTGAGTGATTTTTAATTGTATTGCATACTCATTGCTTACCCATTGCTAATGCCATCAGTAATGGGTAAGCAATGAGTAAGCAATGCTACTTGGCAAAAGAGAATGAAAAATGAAGCTATTAATAAAGAAGAAGGGATAACATTTGCTGTCTTTAGGAAAGAATTGTAAAATATAAATCTGTGTTATCAGTGTTATCTGTGAGAGTTAATCTATATTATCTGGAAGAGTTAATCCGTAAAATCCGTTTAATCTATATTGCTATTTGGATATACGAATCCCCACGGGTCTATGATCTGAAATTGTAGAAGAATAGGTATTCCAGCTCAGCATCCAGTTCTCTGCCAAAATCGTTTTACAATAACTTCCTGCATTTTCAAAATCCGCAAAAAGTTCATTGGTAATCAAAATATGGTCTATATGGCTGAGTGAACTTGGATAAGAAACATTGGAATAGGTTGGAGAAAGAGCAATCGGCATATCGGCAAAGTAATATTCCTCCGGTTTATTCAGAAAACTAAGGAAAACATTATAGTCCTCCGGTTCGGCAATCTGATCGTTCATATCACCCAAAACAATCACTTTTTTATCCGATAGAGAGGTAGAAATATAGTTATCCAGTTTCTGACAGGCAAGACGACGACGCATTTCTTCGTCCCAGCTGTCACTTTCGTCAATATAATTATCTCCGTATGCTTTAAAGTGATTGTTTATAATAAAATAGTTACTGTTATTCCAGGTTATATCCAAAATGTATGGTGGACGCGGAAAAGGATTGCTGTCATTCTCAAAAATAGTGTATTGATTATTAACGGTAACTGACCTTGTATCATACAAATAGGCAAGACGATAAGTATCCGTGGCAGAATAAACACAAGCGTCATAATAGGGAATTTCTTCCGCCAAATCCATAAAGGCATTATAATCCATAATTTCCTGAAATGCTATAACTTCCGCATTCAAAGCGGAAATCATTTCTTTAAGAGTAGTTAAATCCGTCCCTTCCGGAAAGGTTCTTAAATTCCAGGTAACTACATCCAGCGTGTTTGAAGTTCCGAAATTGATTGCTGTAGGATCATTAGCATCAGGATTCAGAACTGTGTTTTTCCCGCAGGAGACCAACGCCAACAACGCTATTATTACAATTATTATCGTTTTTCCGTTCTTCATTTATTGTTCCTTAAACTTCCAAATATCTAGGTTTTCAAGCCCAACTTCGGAAGGAGTATATAATAATGCAATTCTTTTGCCAATTTCCGTAAAATATTTGAGAGCAAAAATTATTACCGAGGTTGGAAGGGTTATTGCATTATACATTAACTACACAATATAGGTGGAGGATAAATGAAGCAATATATAATAATCCTGATTCTGCTTGCCTGCAGTTTGTTAACAGCTACAACACTGCAGACCTTTTATACTAATGGTTCTATTTTACAGGCACATTTTGAGGGCTTGAGACAACAGCCGGTTTTGCCTGAAGAAATGGATGTTGAAGATTGTGAATCTGCTAATAGCGCTGTTATCACTAAAACTCTTGCCTTTCCTTTTGAAGAAGCGGATTTGCAAATTTCGGCTATGGTCTGGAATGTTTTTGATGCGGAAGGCAATTATTTATATAATGAACAGAAGTATTTAGAAAACGCTGTTTCTCTTGTGCAGGGTTTCACTTTTAGAGAAATGCGCGGTTATACGATTCGGATAGAAACTCAAATAACGGAAAACAATATAATCCGGACTTTAAAGGAACTCAATTTTTCCTTAATCGGTTCTTATCCGCTTCAAATTCCTGCCTTTCTTTCCCCCGCTTTTATTGATGCCTACAAAGCTTTGGCAGATAATTTTCAAGATTCCTATTTGCGGGATATACCCTTCAGCCGTCCTAAAATGCTGATTATTACTCACAACCAATTAACAAACTACCAACAGGACTATATTTCCTGGAAAAAATCAATCGGTTTTGATGTTTATACGGTAAATAAATCAGATATCGGTTCCACCGTTCAGGACATCAAGAATTTCATAGCCAATCATTATCAGACCTATAAATGCGACTATCTTTTCCTGTGGGGTGATGTGAATGGAACTTATGCCATTCCTACGAATTTTATAGTTTCTCCTGAATATGCTACAGAAAACGATGCGGATGATAATTATTACACAATGCTGGAAGGAGATGATTACTTTCCGGAAATGATTGCGGGCAGATTTTCCTTTGCCGATGCCAGCGAATTTATTACAATGATGAATAAAACCATTGCTTACGAAAAAACCCCTTTTATGACAGATACTAATTGGATGAAAAGAGCTCTCGCTGTTGCCGGAAATTATGCTGATGGGGGTTTAAGACCTACTACTCCTATCTCTATGTCTCAATGGTTGAGAGATAAAATGCGTAATTTTGGCTATACTCAAGTTGATACTGTTTTTTGTCCTCCAACTTATCCTGGAACAACTACTATTCAACAGTCCATCAATCAAGGTGTCCAATTTATCAGTTATCGTGGTTGGGGTGATGCTAACGGTTGGCATTTTCCTTCTTTTCACATTCCCGATTTGAACAATACTTTTAACGGTGCTAAAATGCCGATTGTGTATTCCATTGTTTGTAATACAGGTGATTTTGCCAATGCTGTAAACCCAAATTTCGGTGAAAAATGGATGCGTATGGGAACAATGTCCAATCCGGGAGGTTGTGTTGCTTTTGTGGGTCCTTCCGATTTACATACTAAAACCCGATTTAATAATTCTATTGCCAGTGGAGCTTTTCGCAGTATTATGGATTGGGATGTGCGTTGTTTCGGTTCCAGTGTTTTGATGGGTAAAATTGAACTCTACAAGAACTTCCCTAATGACCTTGCCCCCAATCAGTATGTTGCTTTTTACTTTCATGTGTTTAACATTTTAAGTGATCCCAGTTTAAATATGTGGGTTTTAGTGCCCAATCAGATTCCAGAAACCGTAATTGCCAGTGGACTTACTTTTCAGCAAAGTGACAGTCATATCAGAATAAATGCCCCTAACTTGAATAGCGGTATAGTATCCGGAACCAAAGACGGTATCAACTTCAGTTATGCTCCTATTGAAAATGGTTATGCTATTTTACCTATAGACCCTAATGTGGAAGGCAATTTAACCATAACCGTCAGCAAAAAGAATTATGTTCCTTTGGTGAAGCAACTAACTTTGCAACCGGATGCCACTATCGGTATTGTTTCTAATAATTTAGCTAATACTATTCTGGCTCCGAATGAATCATATTCTCTGGGCTTACAGCTTAAAAATTTCTCCAGCCAGGCGTATAATAATATAACTGTTAATCTTGCCTGTAATCATCCAGCTATTGTGATTGATAATCCTAATGCTACTATCACTTCTCTGAATCCGGAAGCAACTGTGTCTGTAAATTTCCTTTTTATTACCACAGGAGCTATTAGACCCGGTGCAATAATTGACTTTACTGTTACTTTGAATAATCCTTCCGTTACTTGTTTGTTTCAGTTAGTTGCTGGTGGAGCTAAAATTCAGGTGATCAATTATGAAGGTGTTTTAGAAATAGGACAGGCAAATAATATTACTTTCACGGTTACCAATCTGGGCAATTTTACTATGGAAGATATTGTTTTACAATTACAAGCACTTACACCTGCTGCCGTTGCTCAAAACAACCCTATTGCTCTTGGTTCTCTGGCTCCCAATGAAGTTAAACAGTTTACAGCAACAATAACTTTGATGAATGATGTCTTCCCCGGAAATAATATCCCTCTGCGTTTTGATGCCACTAATGCAGAGGGTTACAGTTACTTTAGTTTTTATGCAATTACGGCTGGCACTCCTGGAACTGATGATCCTACAGGACCTGATGAATATGGTTATTTTGCTTATGATTCTACTGATCTCGGTTATCCTTCAACTCCCATTTATGACTGGATTGAGCTTGATCCTGAAGGAGGCAATTTATTGGGTAATGTCTTCTTATGTAAGGATGATTCTGTGAAAACGGTTCCTCTGCCTTTCACTTTCCGTTTTTACGGTGTTGATTATAATGGCGTTACAATGTCTTCCAACGGTTGGATTTCTTTTATTCCTACGGATCAATCCGATTTCTATAATTGTTACATTCCTGCTGCTTTAGGTCCTTATGCTATGGTTGCCGGTTATTGGGATGATCTTAAAGGGATGAAAACAGGTGAGGATGAATCGGGTAATCCTATTTTTGCTAATATGCGAATTATCTATTGGTATGATTCCACTAATAATCGTTATATCATTGAATGGAACAAAGCATACAATCAATATACTATAGATTTGGGTCCCAATGCTTCTATGGAAAAATTCCAGATTATCCTCTATCCGAAACTGGAACAAGACGGCGATATCGTAATCCAATATCATACCGTTGATAATCCTGGAATAACTACCAACTATTGCACTGTAGGAATTGAAGACCATAATCAATTACGCGGTTTAACTTACACCCATAGTAATACTTATCCTGTAACGGCAACTCCTTTAACTCCAGGTTTGGCTATTAAATTCACTACTACCTGGCCCGATAATTATGTTGCCAATGAAGATGAGACCTTGCCTGTTCCCGTATGTAACTTACATAACTATCCCAATCCTTTTAATCCGGTTACAACGATTTCCTTTACCGCGAAACAAAAAGGGTTTGCTACCCTCAATATTTATAACTTGAAAGGACAGCTAATTAAAACCCTGCTAAAAGATAATATTTTATCCGGTGAACATAAACTGATTTGGGACGGAAAAGATAATCAGGGAAATAATGTTGCCTCCGGGGTTTATCTCTATAAACTGAATATGAATGGCAGTTCCCAAATCAAAAAGATGCTGCTACTGAAATAGATGAACGAACGGGTGAACAGTGAAAGGTGAATTCACCCTTCACTGTTCACTTATTTACTTTCCCAACTATATCTTTCAGGTTAAGTTGTTTTTCCAGACAAAAAGAGGATAATCCCTCATAAACCTTATCCACAGCTAAAGGGTCTATAAAATTTGCTGTTCCCAAAGCAATCATAGATGCCCCAGCCCAAAAGAACTCCAAAGCATCCTGCCAATTATAAATTCCCCCCATAGCAATAACAGGAATTTTAACAGCTTGAGCAGCACGATAAGTTAAAGCCAAGGCTAAGGGTTTAATTCCGATTCCGCTATAGCCACCGATTCCTTTTTTAATCCTTGATTTTCCATTACAGTAGTCAATTGCCATTCCCCAAATAGTATTGATTAATGATATTGCAGTAGCACCCCCTTCTTCAGCAGCTTTAGCAATAACAGCAATATCCGTAACATTGGGACTTAATTTTACTATAAATTCTCTTTCCGTTAAAGGTGAAAGAAGTGCACATAGTTTATTTACAACATCGGGATCAATTCCGAAAGCTATACCTTCATTTTCAACATTGGGACAGGATACATTCACTTCGTAGCCAGAAATTCCCTCTTGTTTTTCCAAACATTCCAGCATTTGAGTAAATTCAGTTAACGAAGAGCCGGAAAAACTTACAATTAATGGAACAGTAAGAGTTTCACGCAAAACAGGCAAGTCCTCAGCAATAAACTTATCCAACCCAGGATTTTGTAAACCGATGGAATTCAGAAGTCCTGCTTCAGTTTCATATAAACGCGGAGGCGGATTTCCCTTTTTCGGATAGCGGGTAATAGTTTTACAAACATAAGCCCCTAAATGTTCCTGAGCAATAAAATCCAGGTTTTCCAAAGCGAAAGTTCCGGAAGCAACAGTAACAGGACTATTCACTTTAAGCCGTCCCAAAGAGGTCTGCAGCGGATTTAGAATTTGTTCCATAATACCTCCCTGGCATTAAAAACGGGACCTTCTTTGCAGACCCGTAAATAATTCCAGTCGTTTTCTTGACCAACAGGAATGGCACAACCGTAGCAAACACCTATCCCGCAAGCCATATATGCTTCTATTGAACAATAATGTTCAATATTCAGTTCGGTAGTTATAATTGCACATTCCTTCAGCATTGGAACAGGACCGCAGCTATATACTATATCAATCTTCTTTTCTGCAATCAATTTTCCCAGTCCTTCTGTAACCATTCCTTTTTTACCAAAACTGCCATCTTCTGTCCAGACCTCATCACAAGGAAAAACATCACTTTGTCCAGAACCGCCATGCACCCAATAAAGCAAATTATGTTTAATTAATTTCTTTTGCAAATACCACAAAGGAGGATAGCCAATACCTCCACTAACCAGTAATATTTTTCTCCCCGTAACTAAAGGAAAACCGTTTCCCGAAGGACCTATAAGCTCTAAAAGGTCACCGGCTTTCAGTTTATAGAGAGCATTTGTTCCGGCACCCACTTTTTTAATAAAGAAACCAATTCTCCCTTCAGCATTGTCATAAATGGAAATAGGTTTAAAGAGTTTAGGCAGAGAGCGTGTTTCTTCCGCATCGGCAATACTATAGTGAGCTCTGATTTGGAAGAACTGTCCCGGCTGGCATTTTTCCCCCAATGCCTCATCCCAAATCCACAGGATAAAATAGTCCCCGGAGAGTTCTTCCTTAAAGTATATTGCTCTTTCCAGAAATTGTGGCTGGGATTTATTCATTTTCACTATCCAGATAAGTTATTTTGCCATCACAGATAGTACACATCACCCTTCCGGGAAACCATTGATTGAGCCAGGGAGTATTTTTGCTTTTGGAAAGTATATTTTCCGCGGAAAAAAGAGTTTCCTTTTCCAGGTCTATAATAGTTAAATCGGCTGTTTTTCCTTCCGCCAAAATTCCTCCAGGCAAATTTAGGATTTTGGCTGGAGCAATTGTTAATGCCTCAATTAAACGGTTGAGGTCTATCTGCCCTGTCTGCACCAAGTTTTTATAGAGCACAGGAAATGCTGTTTCCAAGCCAATTATGCCAAAGGGAGCCAAGTCAAATTCCCTTTCTTTTTCAAAATCCGCATGGGGAGAATGGTCTGTAGCAATGCAATCAATTATTCCTTCTTGCAATGCCTGAACACAAGCCCGACGGTCTTCTTCACTCCGCAGAGGAGGTTTCATTTTAGTATTAGTATTAAAAGTTAAATTTGCCTCTTCATTCAGCACCAAATGATGAGGCGTTACTTCACAGGTAACAGGAAGTCCTTTATCTTTGGCATTTTTTACCAGTTCTATAGAGCGCGCCGTAGAAATATGGGCAATATGTAATTTAACTCCAGCACTTTCAGCGAGCATAATATCCCGGGCAATTATCACTTCTTCTGCCAGACCGGGAATTCCGCTAAGTCCAAGTTTGGTAGCAACTTTTCCGGAATGTATCTGTCCCTTTCCGGCTAAGAAATAATCCTCAGGATGAATAATTACCGGCAGACCAAAGTTACTGGCATATTTCATACAGGAAAGCATTAATCGTGCATTTTGCACACATTTACCGTCATCGGAAACAGCTACAATACCTCCTGCTTTCATTGTTGCCATTTCAGCAATTTCTTCACCAGCTGACTGTTTCGTAATAGCTCCAATTACATATACCTTGGCAGAGCCATAATCTTTAGCCCGTAATTGGATATATTCTACAGAAGCAATATTATCGGTAATAGGTTCAGTATTTGGCATTGCGCAAACAGCTGTAAATCCACCATGCGCGGCAGCTTTAGTTCCTGTTACAATATCTTCTTTATAGGTTTGTCCCGGGTCGCGTAAATGAGAATGCAGGTCTATAAAACCAGGAAACACACAAGCACCTTTGGCATCTATAATTTTATCCACTTTGTTTGCTGTGTAGTCAGAAGACGCCATTCCTTTGCTTATTTTTATAATCTTCTTTCTCTCAATTAAGATTTCCCCTGGGGTGAACTTCCCATTTTGAAAGATATTGGCATTTTTAATTAAGGTCTTCATTGTTTTTTTCCTCCTTATGCTTTTCCACCTAAGATTAAAAACATCAAAGCCATTCTAACCGCAACTCCATTGGCAACTTGTTCCACAATGATACTATGATTGCTATCTGCAATTTCCGGCAGAATTTCCACTCCTCTGTTCATAGGACCGGGATGCATAATTAAAGCATTCCTCTTGGCATATTTCAAGGTTTCTTTGGAGAGAACATAGTGTTTGCTGTATTCTTCCAGAGAGGGGAAAAGCCCTTCCGTCATCCGTTCCAACTGCATTCTTAATCCCATTACAACATCGGCATCTTTTAAAGCTTTTGCTAAATCATATTCTACACGGCAGTCATAAACACTTTCCATATTTCCTGGCATCAAAGTTTTAGGTCCGCAAACAGTTACTTTGGCACCCAGTTTTCCCATTCCAATTAAATTACTACGCACTACGCGACTATTTAAAATGTCGCCTACAATGGTTATTTTCAGCCCTTTCAGGTCACCTAATTTTTCCCAGATAGAAAAAATATCCAGTAGTGCCTGGGTGGGATGTGAGTGTCTTCCATCTCCTCCATTAATAACTGGTTTACCGGAATATTTATTTACCAGTTGCGGACTTCCGGGACTGCTGTGACGAATGCAGTAAAGGTCTATACCCATTGCATTTAAAGTGTAAACCGTATCCTGTAAACTTTCTCCTTTCTGCAGAGAGGAAATGGAGGACTGAAAACTAACAACATCTGCACTTAAACGATTGGCAGCCAATTCAAAACTCATTCGCGTGCGGGTGCTGTTTTCAACGAATAAAGTGCACACTGTTTTTCCCCTTAAGGTAGGAATCTTTTTGTATTCCCGTAAGTTGATTTCTTTCATTCCCTTGGCTGCTTCCAGAATGAACATAATTTCTTCCCGGGAATAATCATCCAGGTCAAACAGAGAGCGTCCTGCAAATTGTAGTGTTGAGGCCATTTTTACTCCTTTCCAGCTCACTGGCTGTGATTAAAGGTTTTTTCCCTTTTATTAGAAATCCCAATTTGGTCAAGTGAATTTTTTGATTATATTTTATATTGTAATGGTGATTTATTCTAAGATCGTCCTCTGGGAATAATAGTTAATTCGTATTTGCCGAAGAGGAAGGTTTTAAATTAAAGAATTAATTTTTTTAAAGAACGGAGTTGTTAATATGAAAAAAGAAATTTTATTCTTTATCCTACTCCTATTTATTTCAGAATTACTTGGTTTAGAAGTTATAATCGGCTGTGGAACTTCTGTAACGGGAGATTCTGATGCATCACCTGTTAATGTATGGTTTAAAAGTTTACACGGTCAATCCGTTTATACTAAAGCAGAATTAAATGCTGCTGGTATCTTCGGTCCTGTAAATATTACCCAGCTTGGTTTTAATATAGTTGGTTTACCCTTAGTTTCAATGCCTAATTTCGTCGTCCGTATGAAACATACAACTGCAGAAAATGTCAGATCATGGATTAGTGCAGATAATTTGGTAACGGTTTATTCTAATCCCAATTATTTACCTACTGAAACCGGTTGGAATATGTATAATTTTTCCATTCCTTTTGAATGGAATGGAGAGGATAACCTTTTAGTAGATACTGCTTTTGGAGTGGCAAGCAGTTATAATCGTTCAGGAACTGTTCAATTTACTTCAATAGGAAATGGTTATCGTTTCAAAAGAAATGATAATAACGATCAGACCAATGTTTTTTCAGGAGGAGAAACATCTTTTCAACGCCCCAATATTAAGCTTATTGTAGAACAAATTACTATCGGTCCTCAAATTTCAGTAAACCCAAGTTCTCTTGATTTTGGCAGTATTCCTGCAGGACAAACCCAAACCAGGCAATTTACTATCCAAAATAATGGTAATGAAACCTTAAGCGGAACAATCACAACTCCCGAGGGTTTTACCGTTGCGGATAGCTTAAGGATAAATTTACTGACAGCGGATAACAATGCTTTTAGCCGCAATACACTTAGTTTTACTATCCCTGCCGGTACATCCAATACTTATATTTTAAATTTTTCTCCCCTTACGGCAGGAAGTTATAATGGAAATGTAATTATATCCAGTAACGCTGAAAACAATCCTCTTATTAATTTACAAGTTACCGGCAGTGCATATCTTCCTCCAGCAATAGAAGTGAGTACCAATTCATTGACAGCAACTTTGGATGCAGGCACCCAGACAAATCAAACCTTCACTATTTCCAATACGGGTGGTTTGCCCTTATCTTATCAAATCTCAATAAGCGAAGATAGCGTTTATACTCAAAAGCTTACCCAAGCTGATAAAAGTATTACAGGCAGCACCTTAACATTGAACTACGCTAATTATGAACCGGGTGCAACTTTGGATTGGACCTTCTCTCTTTGTAATAACAGCACTGATGTTGAATGGCTGAAAGATGTGTATGTAACTTTCCCCGATGGAATTATTGTCAATTCCGCTACCAATTTTACAGGCGGAACTGAAGATATGCTTCCTAATTTAACTTCCGGAAATGGAATCACAATTCACTGGCACGGACAAACAACCGGTGGCTGGGGAGTTGTTCAGAGTGGACAAACTGTCACAGCAATTGTAAATGTAACGATTCTTCCTGTCTTTTATGGAGACCTTATCCTGTCTTATACTATTCAGGGTGATGTTTATGGCAGTGAGCCACATCAAATAGAGGGTCAAATTGCGCTTAGTCAAATCCTTACTCCCATTCCCTGGTTTTCTCTTGAGCCAATGCAGGGGGAAGTTCTTCCAGGTGAAAATGCCACCATAACCTCGTATTTTTCTGCCTTAACTACCCAACCCGGAATATATAATGCCCTCTTAAAAATCGTTTCCAATGATCCTTTTCAACCACTTACAATCCTATCTGTTTGTATGAATGTTCTTCAGCCCAATCATCCTCCGGTGATAAATTTACCGGATAATCTCTCTTTCAATGCCAATGAATCATTATTAGTGGATTTTACTCCTTATGTAAGCGATCCAGATAACGATCCCTTAACCTTAACTTGTAGTGGAAATACCAATATCAATGTTACCATCACCGGTTTGCAGGTTAGTTTGAGCTCTTTGCATAACTGGTATGGAACTGAAATTATATTTTTTAATGTTTCTGATGGTATGTTTCAAGCCAGCGACTCTTTAACCGTAATTGTTTTGCTGAATATTACTACCGGAGTAATTGTGGATTCGGACAATTTACCGACTAACTGGACGGTTGATAATTCACCTTTTAATATTGTGGAGCCAATAGTAATTGCTACCGATCAGAATATAACTCTGGAACCAGGGATTGTTGTTCAAATATGGAATGATGAACCTATCAATGTTCTGGGTTCTATCACTGCCAATAATGTCACTTTTGCACCTGGCTTTCCGGATTTGCTTTGGGGTGGTTTGGAAATTACGGGAACGACAGGAAACCGAACAGAAAGCAATATTACCAACTGTGAAATCCTGAATGCTGTCAATGCTATTACCGTAAATAATTGTAGTCCTGTTATTAACACTGTCTATATAGCCCCCATAGATACCACTGCTTTAATTAATGGCACAGGAATTACTATTTCGGGTATTTCTAGTCCTCCCATAAATAATATTACCATCTTAAGCTATCAAACCTGTATCCAGGTTATACGCAGTGCCAATTTCCTTCCCAATGAACCGGTTATCAATAATCTAATGTTACGAAATTCTTCTGTTGTGCCTCGCCAGGAAGAGGAAAATACGAAGGGTATAGTAATTGAGGGTAATAGCAATGTAATTATTTCAAATGCCGAAATAAAGGACTATAATACAGCTATCAAGGTGGAAAATACCAATGTTCAGCAGTCCGCAACTCCTTCCCTAAGCAATATCCGCATTCGTAATACAAGTAGTACTTTACGAAATGAAGATAAATGCGGAATTGAACTAAAGGGCAATGAAAATGCTGTTTTATATGATGTCAGAATTGAGGAATGCAATAAAGGAATTAAAATAGAAAATACTGAAACGGGAGTGTCGGCAACTCCTTCCTTGGATTTTATTCGTATCCGCAATACCAGCAGCACTTTAAGGCAGGAATTGGAGAATATCGGAATTTTGGTTGAGAGTAATGTAATACCTGTTTTGCGCGATGTTCAAATTGAAGATGCGGAAACAGGTATACAGATTAACGCCGGAGGAAATCTGGATCTGAAATATTCCCTTCTTCTGAATTGCCAAACAGGGCTGAAAAACTATAGTACGGAACTGATGCCTATAACCCGTAATAGCTTTGTTATTGAAGAAGACCAAGTGCCACCTGATTTTTTACAGAATTGTGTGGCTCTCTCTCTTAATGATATACTTAATTTTGAATTTAGCAATAATACCCTCTACGGTTATCCTAAAATTGCTGCTGTTAATTCTGCCCATCTGAATTTTATCAATAATATTGTCTGGAGCAATTCTGCCCTGAATAATCCCTTTGAATGCGTAAACGGAACTTATAATGTTACTTACAACGATATTAACTATGGCAGTCAGGTCTTTCCCGGAACTGGTAATATCAATGCTAATCCAAATTTTGTGAATGCTTTGGAGCTTGATTTCGCTTTGCAATATAACAGTCCCTGTATTGATGCCGGGTGTCCTGATGCGGAACCAGACCCTGATGGAACTATTGCCGATATGGGATGCTACTATTATCATCATTGTGCCGTTTTTGAATCGCCGGAAGGTCCTTTCTATGTTCAGCAACCTATTCAGTTTATCAATAATTCCCTTGGGCATAACACTCCCGAAAGTTATGCTACCTGGCTTTTGAATGGAATACCTGTTTCCAACGACTATAATCTGAACACGATTATTGATACCTGGGGTAACTATGATTTGCAGCTAGTAATGACTTCCGGACCCCTTGTGGATAGCAGCAGTGTTTTTCAATTTGAGGTGATAGATGAAACACCACTATCTCCGCAAAATGTTGTTTTAGAGTTCTCGGAAAACAACTATATTTTACGGTGGGATGCTGTTACTCTTTCCGTATCCCAAACTCCTATTACGATTACTAATTACAAAATTTACGCCAGTGAAGACCCCTACGGAACTTATACCCTATATCAAATAGTGCCTGCTAGTAGCAGACAAATTAACCTGAACCTGTCTGAACTTGGCTCTAAACGCTTTTTCAAGGTAACTGCCGAAAAGTAAAAAATATTATGTAGTAAACGGAAAATAAGGTTGAGAGGGTTAAGGAGGTTGAGA
>ERZ795056.3745-NODE-3745-length-16107-cov-5.917020_pt1 | contig 16107 bp, 11 predicted proteins | sample MGYA00375140_ERZ795056 | MGnify/ENA primary metagenome ERZ795056 (study PRJEB30185, sample SAMN05720227) | activated sludge metagenome | isolation source: Anaerobic digester | place: USA | collected 2015-03-09 ... | reverse complement strand
TTCCGCCAGTAGGCGGACAGGTTCTTGAATCCTGCTTGAATTTTTTTATCCTTTAACCTTTATCCTTTAACACCCACTTATAATTCCAACAACATTCTGCCCACCCTGTGGATTTATTCAGATTTTTCCTATTTTTAGAGTTGATTGATTTTTAGCTGTTGCTATGAGTAGGCTTGTTGTTTATAGGGCATCCGCTGGTTCTGGAAAGACTTTCAGGCTGGCTGCCGAGTACATCCGCATGGTGGTAACTAACCCTTATGCCTACAGGATTATACTAGCGGTAACATTTACCAACAAGGCAACCACCGAAATGAAGGAGCGCATACTTTCGGAGTTGAACCAGCTGGCTGGTGGTGCCAGCACCCCGATGCTCGAGGTTATTATTTCAGAATCTAAATTGTCCGAAACCACCATACGCCAAAATGCCAAATCGGTTCTGCATGCTATCCTCCACGACTACTCCATGTTCAGCGTTAGCACCATCGACAGCTTTGTTCAGCGTGTCATTCAAAACCTGCTCTGGGAGGTAGGCTTTCATAGCTTGGGCGAGCTCATGCTTGAGCATGATGCTATTCTCGACAGGGCTGTTGACAGGCTGCTCGACAGCACTAACGGAGATTCAGAGCTATTTACTCACTTAAAATCCATGATCTTCTATCAGCTCGATCAGGGAAAAAGCCCTGATATTAAGAAAAGTTTGGTAGAGCTGGGCAACCTGCTTTACTCCGAGCAGTACCGGTTGCTTACCGACGAGGAAAGAGCCAAAATGGGCGATAAATCGTTGCTGGTCAACATTACCACTCAGGCCACGGAGAGGTTAAATGCCATAGTTCAAACAATTTGCAGCATGGGCAAGGCCTTGATGCAGGAGATCAGCAGCAACGGCTTTACTGTTGATGATTTTAAGAATAAGTCGGGCGGCGTTTATGGAATCATTGAAAAAGCTGCGAATTTTCAACTAGGGTTGAGCTACATTGAGGTTGGTAAAAGGGCCGGAGATGCCTCACGGGATAACTCCGTAAATCAATGGATGAGCATGGAGTTCATCAAGGCAAATCCAGGCAAATCATCGGAGTTGCAGCACTTAGTTCAACAATCGTTACAGCCCGGGTTGGCCAGGCTGGTTGAGTACATTGAGGACAACCGCTCAATGTTCAACACAACCACGGCGCTACGTTCCAATCTGAATAGGCTCTACATAGTCAATGAGATACGAAGGTACATCAAGGAGATTCAGGCAGAGGATAACGTCATGGTGCTAGCCGATAGCGGACCATTGCTTCGTGAGTTTATTGGGGAGAACGACGCACCGTTTGTTTATGAGAAAATCGGTACCCGCTACGATAGCTTTATGCTCGATGAGTTTCAGGATACCTCGGTTATTCAGTGGCAAAACTTTAAACCTCTGGTTGGCAATAGCTTGGCTCAGGATGGTTTTAGCATGGTGGTTGGCGATGTGAAGCAGGCAATTTACCGCTGGCGTAACAGCGATTGGCGAATACTGGCCTCGCAGCTTGAGGAAGACTTTGAGGTGGAACCCCGCAATTTGTCCGTAAACTTTCGCAGTCTTCCCGGGATTGTGAACTTTAACAACCAATTCTTTGGTAAAGCTGCAACATGGTTGAAGGGTTGGGTTAATCGGCTCTTTGAGGATAATCCTCCCGAAGACCTTTTGAAAGTAGTCGAAAAGCTGTATGGAGGTGCAGCACAGGAAAGCAAATTTCATGAAGCCATAGGTGGACTTGTGGAGGTATCGTGCTTACAGAATATTAAAGCAGGTAGGTATGATGAGTTTCTAAAACGCAAGTTCTCAATGCTGATACCCGACATCTTGAAACGTGGGTACAGACCCGGAGATGTAGCCATCCTGGTTAGGAAACACAGCGAGGGCAAAAAGATTGCCGACATGTTGCTATCGCTCAAAAACGAAAATCCTGAATGGGCGGACTCCTTTAACCTGGTAAGCCAGGATGCCCTGCTACTCGACTCATCACATGCTATTAGGCTCTTTATTTCGGCCCTTAAGCTTATATTAAACACCAACGATGGCGTGTCAAGGGGCGTTTTCTGCAAGGAGAGCATGGTGGTAGCTAAAATTTCAACCAGCTGGGAGCATACCTTCGTTGGAAGCGATATTGATGACGAGATTGCCTGGCTTACTGGCCTTAGAAATCTTCCACTTTCAACCATTTTTGAGGAGGTTTTACTTCGCTATAATTTGCAGGAGTTGAAGCAGGAGTTGCCCTATATAGCCCTGCTCAACGAGCAGATTTTGAACTACTCTCACGGGAACTTGGCTTCAGTTGCTGGCTTCCTGGAGTGGTGGGATGACCGTGGACACGAGGTTTCCCTCTCGCTTCCCGACTCGGCTGATGCAATCAACATTTTAACTTTTCATAAGTCCAAGGGGCTTGAGTTTCCGGTTGTGATTATCCCCTACGCCAGCAATAGCATCTTTAAGAACGACAAGGAGAAAGCATTATGGGTGTCGTCTGCTACTGAACCATACTGCGATTACCCGAAATTCCTGATAGGCATGGCCGACTACCTTAAGGATAGCGATTTCAGAGACGACTACCTTGCCGAGAAGTTTCAAACCATGGTGGATAACCTAAACCTGCTCTACGTAGCCTTTACAAGACCTCAGAACGAACTTTACGTCATGCTTAGCCACCAGGCTGATGAACCCAAAACGGTGCAGGATACCGGAGACATCATTCTTTCCATTGTTAAAGATATGGATGCCCCTGAATTTACCGATGACAGGTTTGCCGATATTTCAGCATTAGCTGTTTACCAGTTTGGGCTGGTTGCTCCAATACCAAAAACATCCGAGAGTAAGGTAGAGAATCGCCCCGATGTTTGGCTGATGGAGCAGTACCCTGTTGGAAAAAAAATTCCTTCCCTGGCAGGACACCTTGAGGCATCCGATTTTTTTAAGGATGAAGAATTAACCGTTACCTCAGGAGTAGAGCACGGGAGAATTATGCACCGCCTGTTTTCAATGATCAGGGGAATAGGTGATGTGAGTATGGCCGTCAGCCGACTTGTTGCAGAAGGCCTGATTTCTCTCCAGCAAGCTCCTGCGTTGGAACAGCATGTCAGCGAAGCTATTCAGAATGATGCTGTAGCTGACTGGTTTTCAGAAAAATGGCAAGAGTTGAAAGTTGAGGCTTCCATCCTCACCCCAACCGGGCAAACCTATCGCCCCGACCGGGTGATGGTTAGCAATGGCCATGCCGTGGTAGTTGACTTTAAATTTGGCGAGCAGCAGAATGCCCACAAGAAGCAGGTGGCAGGGTATTCGGAACTCCTGTCGCAAATGGGTTACCCCAATGTGACAGGTTACCTTTGGTACTTCGATTCCGGTTCCATAGTCCGGGTGTAAAAGCTAACTGCTGGCAGCTCACTGCCACTTTTATGCTGAAGCAATTGAGAACCCCGCTACAAACGTGAAATTTGTAGCAAAAGTACAATTTATTGAACCCGGAGCTCGTTTGAAAAATTGACTATCTTTGCTCGTAGAGTTTTTTCCGGAATTTATAAATTGATTGGGGGATGAAAAGAATTACAGCTATAATGGTCGTGTTTTTACTGGCAGCTCTAGGTTTGGCTGACCAGGCGCAAGCGCAGCGATACCGCAAAAAGGAAATTTCGCTAATCTCATTCAAGCTATACGTTGACCCCGACTATCGGGCAAAACTTGAAAGTTATAGCAACCTGTTCCCCGAGCCTCAGGCTAGCAGTAAGGTAAACAAGATTGACAACCTTATACTTTACACTTCGTGGGATATAATAAAAAGAAGGCTCGAGGGTGAGGTAGGTATGATTATACTTCCCATAGATGCCTATGGTGATAAGTTTTCCTACGATATGTACGGATTTCCGGATATTAGTATAAATAAAGCCCTTTCAAAGGGAAGATCAAAGTACTATATTAAGCTAGATTTGGAATTAGTTCCGGAGCACTCTGCTAAGTACACCACCCAAAATCACGTTGATTCTGCTAGGAAAATCGTTCAGCTTAAAGAGGATGAGATTAAACCAAAAGTAGTTGCAAAGCTTACCATATACTCCGATAAGGGAGTTATACCGGTGGCAAATTGTGTTGGGGAGGCTACAACAAAAAGCATTATTACCCTTAGCAGCTCCTTTTTCGACGGCGTGGTGAACAGCAGCATCGATCCTTCTGCTGAAACGCTTTACAACTTGATTGATAAGGCCTCGCAGCAGCTGATCATCAGCGTTTACGAGAACAAGTGATGGTAAAGCTCTTCAACAAAAATCCGTTGAGCGTAGTTGGTGTAATGTCTGGAACCTCGCTTGATGGTTTGGATATTTGCCTAGCTCATTTCGAAAAAAAGTCAGATTCGTGGGCCTACACCATTGAAGCAGCCAATACCGTCCCTTATAGTGCTGAAGTAAAAATCAAGCTAAGTGATATTGAAAAGCTGACAGCGTGGGAAATATCAAAGCTCGATTACGATTATGGCCACTTTATTGGGAAGGAGGTTTTTAGTTTCCTGAAGCAAATAAACCGCCATGCCGATGTGGTTGCCTCGCATGGGCATACTGCTTTTCACAATCCTGGCATGGGCTATACCTTTCAAATTGGCAAGGGTGCTGCTATAGTTGCAGAAACGGGCATTCCGTGCATTTCCGATTTTCGCGCTGCTGACATTTGTCGAAATGGACAGGGTGCACCCCTTGTTCCCATTGGTGATAAGCTGCTTTTCACCAGTTATGACATCTGCCTGAACCTTGGAGGAATAGCCAACATAAGCTTCGACAATGTTGACAACGAAAGGGTGGCCTGCGACGTTGCACCATGCAACATGCTGCTCAACTTCCTTTCGCTCCAGCTGGGAATGGAGTATGATGCTTATGGCAATGCTGGTGCAAAAGGGATGGTTAACCATGACCTGCTCAACCGGCTTAATGAGCTGGAGTTTTACGGGTTGCTCGGGCCGAAATCACTCGGTAGGGAGTGGTTTGAGCAAAAGGTAGTTCCTGTTTTTGCAAGCTGCAATGCATCCCTTCAGGATAAGCTACGTACAGCCTACGAGCATATTGCCATTCAGATTTCTAAATCAACAGCAGAAATTAGTCCAGGTGCTATGCTGGTTACCGGCGGTGGCGCCAGGAATAGATTTCTTGTGCAGCTCATTACAGAAAAAGTGAAACATCGCGTGGTAGTTCCAGAAAACATGCTGGTTGATTTTAAGGAAGCTTTGATTTTTGCCTTTCTTGCAGCCCTTTTCCTTAACGGTACCCCTTCGGCGCTTGCCTCATCAACCGGTGCTACTGCCGATTCCATTTCCGGATGTCTATACCTATAATTCTGATGGTGAAGAATATGGTTGATTAAACCTTCATCATGCAGAAAAATCGAAATAAATGCTAGGTTTGCAATTTGCTAATTCTTAAAATGACAAGCTATGAGAAAACTTGCTGTTCAAATTTTTACTCTGGTATCCTTTGCTTTTCTTGCTGATACGGGGTGGGCGTGCACTAACTTTTTGGTAACCAGGGGTGCCTCAACCGACGGGTCAACCTTTATTACCTACTCTGCCGATTCCCACTACCTGTTTGGCGAGCTTTACTTCCGTCCTGCGGCCGATTACCCTGCAGGCACAATGATGAAAATATACGAGTGGGACACCGGTAAGTATTTGGGTGAAATTCCCCAGGTTGGCCACACCTACTCGGTGGTAGGAAACATGAACGAGTATCAGGTATCCATTGGTGAAACCACCTACGGGGGGCGCCTGGAGCTTCAGGACAGCACAGCATTAATCGACTATGGATCGCTGATGTACATTGCCCTGCAACGTTCCAAGAGCGCTCGTGAAGCCATCAAGGTTATGGCAGAGCTGGTGGAGCAGTACGGGTACTACAGCGAGGGGGAATCGTTCTCTGTGGCTGATAAAAATGAGGTATGGATTTTTGAAATGATTGGAAAGGGGACTAACCTGAAGGTTGACAAGAAAACAAAGAAATCCTACAATGCCGATAAGGGAGCTGTTTGGGTAGCCATTCGTATTCCCGACGGCTACATCTCGGGACATGCCAACCAGGCCCGCATCACCACCTTCCCACAAGAAAATCTGAAAAATTCTATAAGCTCCAGGAACCTTGACAAGATTTTCGATCCGGGTGTTGAGGTGGTTTACTCTTCTGATGTCATTGACTTCGCCCGTACCAAGGGATACTATACCGGCACAAATGAGGATTTTAGCTTTTCCGATACCTATGCTCCGCTCGATTTTGGTGCTGCCCGTGCTTGCGAGATTCGGGTATGGTCGTTTTTTAAGGAGGTAAACCAGTCCATGTGGGATTACTTCGACTATGCCAAAGGGCATAACCTAAAACATCGTATGCCGCTCTACATCAAGCCCGAAAGGAAGATTTCCGTTAAGGACATGATGAACTTCATGCGCGACCACCTGGAGGGAACGGAGCTCGACATGCGGAAGGATCCTGGAGCTGGCCCTCATGCCATGCCATATCGCTGGCGTCCTATGGAGTGGAAATACGAGGGTAAGGAGTACGTTAACGAACGCGCAACCGCCACCCAGCAAACTGGCTTCTCGTTTGTTGCACAGGCTCGGAACTGGCTGCCCGACCCAATTGGTGGTATTTTCTGGTTCAGCGTTGACGATGTGGCCTCAACCGTTTATTTCCCGGCATACTGCGGTATAACAGCTGTTCCCGAATCGTACGCCGAGGGTAAGGGCGACATGCTCACCTACTGCGACCATTGTGCTTTCTGGACTTTTAATAAGGTTTCCAACTTCGCCTACCTTAGGTACGACCTGATGAGCCAGGATATTAAAAAGGTGCAGGACGAGCTGGAGGGCAGGTTTATTAGCAACACCCAGGTTGTAGATGCTACCGCTCTTAAGCTCTACGAGCAAAACCAATCCGAGGCAATCAGGTTCCTTACCGACTACTCCGTTAATACTGGCGACTACGTTGTTACGCGTTGGGAAAAGCTTTTCCAGTTCCTGCTGCTGAAATACATGGATGGGAATGTGAAGCAGGTTGACGAGAATGGTCAGTTTATTTACAACGAGTACCACCAGTGTCCAGCACGGGTAAGCAATCCTGAATACCCCGACTGGTGGAAGAAAGCAGTAATTGATGCTACCGGCGATAAACTTCTTGTACCTGAAAACAAAGGGGGGCACTAGTATTATTGAGCCACCTAGCTATGCGGAGGAAAATTTTTCCTCCGCATTTTCTTTCCCCTCAAATGCACATTTTTACCGGTTGACAAAAAGGTCGCGTTAGATGTTTTTGATGTTGACTATCTTTCGGATGAGCCTGGTTGAAATCGTTGAGGGCAAGCGTTTACTCCCCTTATCATCCCCGCTAGCGGTTTGCCTACTCAGAGGTGTTTCAACATATGGTTCATGAAAAAAATCAAATTATTGGCTTTAATTTACCTGTTTATTAATATTAATTTTCTAAATTTGCGCCCAATTTGAAGTGTAATCTCTTACCAGGACATGGGTGCCGGTAATATTGCATTTCCCAGTTATACTTAAAAATCAAACTAAAATGGACCTCATTAAAGTTGCAGAAGAGTCATTTGCCTCTAAAAAGGAGCATCCTTCCTTTAAGAGTGGTGATACCGTTGTCGTTCACTACAAAATTGTTGAGGGTAGCAAGGAGCGAATTCAGAATTACAGGGGCGTCGTAATTCAGAGAAGAGGCGTGGGGGCAACCGAAACCTTTACCGTAAGAAAGATTTCAGGTGGTGTAGGTGTTGAAAGGATTTTTCCGCTTAACTCCCCATTTATCGAAAAAATTGAAGTGGCTAAGGAGGGAAAAGTTCGCAGAGCCCGAATATACTACCTGCGCAACCTCACGGGTAAAAAGGCACGCATTAAGGAGAAAAAACGCAAGCTCGATATTGGAGAGTAAGCTGATAAAATCCCCTTTAAGTTGGGGATTTTTTATTAACCACCCATGCTTAAACCAATTTAATAGCTCCCATATCCCTTCTGAATATCAGTTTGGGTTTAATGCGCAATTTGTTGTAGGCAGGCGTTTGCAAGTGGTTGCCTTTATTGTTTTGATAATTGCCTGATTTGTAGTTAAATCAGCCGGTTAACGCTTTGGTAAGGAGTAAATTTTACTGGTTGAAATGACGGTTTTTTATTTTTTTTCAGCAGGAAATGGTTGCATGGTATGGAAATATTGAATAATTTTGCACTTGAAACACAAGGCCCCGTAGCTTAACTGAATAGAGCATCTGACTACGGATCAGAAGGTTGGGGGTTTGAATCCCTTCGGGGTCACAACAAAAAAAGACCAATACGCGTATTGGTCTTTTTTTACTTTTCAGTAATCTCTCCCAAAGTTATTTGTTGAACAGCTTATCCTCCTTGAGTTCAATCACTTTTCCAAACGATGACAGCTCCTTAAGGTTGATTTGCTTTTTGTCGCCAACAATCATGTAAACAGCCGGCTTACCCTTCATCCTGTCGGCATAGAATTGCTCTATAGCCTGCCATTTAAGCAGCTGGTAGGCAGGTAGCTTAACAAAGGCAGGGTCGGCCTCAAAACCCTGGTCACGCCACTCGTCAACCCTTGAGGCCAGCTCCCTGAAGTTTGGTCGGTCGGTTTGCGCCAAAAGTTCGAGGTGGCTTCTTATAAGGCCCATACGTTCCGGCTTTTCGGGCATCTGGCGCATCAGCCCGTTGAATGTTTCCATGGCCGTCAGGGTTTTATCGGATTGTGTTCCAACGTAGCCTATAAAATCAGCTGGATTTCCTTTTTGGCGGGGCAACTTAAATTTTCCTCCGGCAGAGTAGGCCAACGAGCGGTATTCCCTTATTTCCTGAAGAATAAGTCCAGAGAACCCTCCTCCGAAGTAGTCGTTAAAAGCATCTATTACAGCTGCATCTGCAGGTGTAAAGCTTTGGCCGTTGATAAATACAAACACCTTGCTTTGTCTGGCCTTTGGCTTATCAACCAGGTAGATGGTGTTTTCATTGTAATGCTTGGCCAGCCTGTCCTTTGAGTTGGTATCGTGTTTTGGGTTGGCAGCCAATGGGACATGCTTGCTCACCTCTGCGGCTACATTTGATGCGCCTGTCTTTCCGCAGTAGTAAATTTGAGTGTTGTACTCCGTTGCTTTTTTAAAGGTTGATACCAGTTCTTCGGCCTTCAAGTTCTTAAGCTGCTTCGACGATAGGCGGTTTAGGTAGTTTGAACTATCGCCATAAAGGGTGTACTCCAGTAGCGCCTGAGCTACATTGTCGGGCTGTGAACGTTCAACTTTTCGAGCGGTAGTCTCCCCGTCAACTATTGTTTTAATTTTCGACTGCTCAAGGCGGGGGTCGCCTACCAGCATTCCTACAAGCTCGAGCGCTCGGTCAAGTTCACTTTCCACTCCCTGTAGTTCAATAGACACGCTGTAATCATTTGAGGTGATGTTGTACGATGCGCCAATTCGGGCAAACTCCGATTTCAACTCGGTTACGTTATAGCTGCCGGCGCCGCTAAGGCCCATTCCCTGTGAGGCCAGGCGAAGCAGGGGCATGGTGTTTTCCCCTATCATGAAGTTTATTGTTAGGGAAAAAATATCGTTGGCGGGATTCTGAACGCACATCAGCTTATGCCCATTGCCTATTTCAACTGTTTCAACATCCCTATCAAATACAATGGGGTTGAAATCAGGCTTTTTGGATGGTAGGTTGAAGAAATGCTTAGCGTACTCGCTTTTAGCTTCGGTGTTAGCCAACAGGGGTTTAAAGTCTGGTTTTTCTATTTTTTCCTTTTTGGGGAAGCCCATTTTAGAGTAGAAGGCCAGATAGCTATCTCCGAAGATTTGGTTAGCTGCAGCAACCACATCATCCTTGGTAAGCCTCATTATTTTATTAGGGTAGTCGAGCGCTTCCTGAGCGGATTGCCCTTTGGCAAAAGCTTCTCCCAGGTAGAGCGCACGCCCATCAATTTTCTCCATGGTGGTAACGTGGTTGCGGTAGAGGTCGAGCTTAACAGCCTCCAGCATCCAGTCGTCAAATTCGCCTCGTTTAAGTTTACCAAGTTCATTATTAACCAGTGATTCAGCATCCTCAAGGCTTTGGCCAAGTATCTTTGGAAGCATAACCACAATAACGGCGCCATGGTCGAGGTAGGGCATTTGCAAAGCTTGAGCGGCCAGCAGCTTTCCATCGAGCGTTAGCTTGTCGAGCAATCCGGTGGAGTAGCTGTTGTTGAGAATGCGGGTAGCCACCTCTGCTGCCAGGAAACCATCGTCTTTAGCCGACGGAGCTCTGAATCCCAGAAGCCCCATTTTCACCGGGGAAAGCTTGGCCTGGTAGAACTCCCTTCCGTTAAATGGTTTTTCTGTCCAAATCTTACTTTCTGGTAGCTCATGCTCCTTCCATTTGCCAAATTTTTCTTCGATAACGGGAATAATCTCGTCGGAGTTGAAATCGCCGGAGAGAACAAGTGCCATGTTGTTGGGGACATAGTAGGTTTTAAAAAAATCGTACATCTTGGTGAGCGAGGGGTTCTTCAAATCCTCAATGGAGCCAATGAGCGTTTGCTGTCCGTAGGGGTGATTCTTAAAGAACTGCTTTTGGAACTCCTCCAGCAGCTTGGTGAAAAACTGGTCGTTGTATAGATTCTTTTCCTCGTAAACCACCTCCAGCTCTGCCTGAAAACCCCTGAAAACAGGTTCAACAAAACGATGGGCGTAAAGGTCGAGCCAGCGTTCAATCTGGCTTGAAGGGAACATGTTGTAGAAAACGGTGTAGTCGGGGCCGGTGCCGGCATTGAGCATCGAACCGCCTATTTCGTTCACCAGGTTGCTAAACTCGTTGGGAATTGCGAAGCTGTTTGCCTTGAGCGATGCCTCGTTTATTTCCTGCTGAATTTGCTTGCGCTTAGCTTCATCGGAAGTTTTACCCAGGGAGTCGTAGAGTTGAAAAATTTTATCAATGTAAGGTTTTTCCTCTTTCCAGTTGATGGTGCCAAGGGTTTGAGTGCCCTTAAAGAGCATATGCTCCTGGTAGTGTGCCATTCCGGTGGCATCGGCAGGGTCATTCTTACCGCCCGCCTTTACCATAACCAATCCAAAAACCTTGGGTTGAGCGTGATTCTCGTCAAGTATTACGGTTAAACCGTTGTTCAGCGTGAGCTGCTTTACTCTGCTATTGTCCATTTGAACCTCCTGTGAAATTCCAGCCAGAGAAGCTGCAATCAGCAGGCTTCCCATCAAAATTTTTGCTTTTAGCATGGCTTGTTATTTTAGGTTGTTGCATTGTTGTTGTTCAATGTTGCACCCTGGATTATTTGGTTTTTTCGAATTAAGGTTAAATAAGAGCTAAAGCTATACCTCACCCAAATCGTCATCCTCATCATCAACAATAGCCGATTCGGATATTTCGGGAAGTATGCTTTTGGCTTCGGCCTCGCTTAGCGCCTCCACACTTTTCAGTTTTTTCTGGATGGCGCGGGTGCGCTTGCCCATCACGTCGTCCAGCTGGTTCAGACCGGTTTGGATGTTCTTTTGGGCTTTCTCCATCAGCCCGCCGAAATTCTCAAATTCCCTCTTAACAGCGCCCAGCACCTGCCAAACCTCGCTGCTACGCTTTTGAATGGCCAGAGTTTTGAAGCCAATCTGCAGGCTGTTGAGAATGGCAGCCAGGGTGGTGGGTCCGGTTACAATCACCTTGTAGTTTCTTTGAAGGTCTTCGAGCAGGGCGGCCTTGCGAACAACCTCGGCGTAGATTCCTTCAAATGGCAGGAACATGATGCCAAAATCGGTTGTATCGGGTGGGTCGAGGTACTTGTCGCTGATATCCTTTGCCATCTTTTTAATGGTGCTGTCCAGATTTTTCTGGGCGTTCAGAATGAGGTTCTGGTCGCCGGCATCGTAGGCATCCTGAAGCTGCTCGTAGATGTCCTTAGGGAACTTGGCATCAATAGGTAGCCATACGTTTTTCCCGGAGTCGTCTTTTCCGGGCAGCTTAATGGCAAATTCCACCAGGTCTGCGCTGTTCTGTTTGGTTTTAACGTTGGCTTCGTACTGGTCGGGTGCAAGAATCTGCTCCAGCAGCATGGAGAGCTGGATTTCACCGATTCCCCCACGCATTTTCACGTTGCTTAGCACCCGTTTTAGTCCCCCCACATCGGCCGCAAGGTTTTTCATTTCGCCCAGCCCCACCTGTACGGCTTGAAGCTGCTTGCCAACCGTTTCGAATGACTGGCTAAGCCTGTCGTTAAGTGTTTTCTGCAGCTTCTCATCAACTGTTTTCCGCATCTCGTCGAGCTGGTGGGTGTTGTCCTCACGAATGGATTTCAGCTGGTTATCAACCGATTGCTTCACGTCCTTTATGTTTTCCGTCAGCTGGCGGTTCACCTCGGTCTGCTGCTGCGAAAAGTCGCTGAATTTTTGACGAAGCAGCTCGTTCAGCTCCCGGATGTTCTCGGTAAATTTTGTCTCGAACGATTTAAGGCTGTTTGCCAGCTCCTCGCGGTTGGCCTTGTTGGCATCGGAAATCTGCCTGTTGAAATCGGCCTGCTGGTTCCGTAGCTCATCATACTTGGCTTTAAGCACGTCGTTAAGCTCCTTAACGCTTTTTTCAAAAGTGCTGCTGAAGGTATCGAGCGATTTGGTAAGCTCCTCCCGGTTGGTTTTTGAAATTTCGTTGGTTTCCGCGCGGTTCCGCTGAAATTCGTCCTTTATGGATTTCTCTACTCGGTCGAGGGTGGCGCCAAAACCCACCATCAAATTTTCAACCTCACGCAGCTGGGGCTTAATATCCACTGTGGGCTTCCTAATCAGCAGTATGGATATGCCCACCACAGCCAACACCACCAGAATTCCAACCAGAACAATTCCTGTCATAGCTTAATTTTTTAAAGTCAACATGTATGCCTGAATACCCGTAGCAGGTTGTTACGGTAACCTCCACAATTATCGCCGGCTTAAAGGTATAAAAATAAGCCCTTGGGCGTATTCTAAATGTCGAATTACTTTTTACATGACAGCTAATTTTGCAGGCGGGCATGTGAAAGAGGTGGGTGCCCATCGTTCGGCTTATGCCCTTGCTAGGCTTAGGTTTTAACTTAAGCCGAAAATTAACAAACAAGCTTCAGCCTGCTAGCAGGGTGAACCGGACGTTAAAAACAATAATCAATAGAAATGCCGTGTAATAGTAACGACCCATGCGGCTATTTGGAATGTCATGAAGCATGGACACTCCTTTCCATGTGGCAATCCTGTTGACTGCTGGAAAAACCGCTCACTTTTAGGCGGATCTTAGCATTTCATTATCGGCCATCCTGCCCTGTCTAGGTAGCAGCTGCGCCACCAGGATGGTTTAAGCGGTAGCCGATTTGCGGTGCATTCAAAAATCATTCATTGCCAATGATTTAAAAGACCACAAAAAGTTGAAACCCACGTAAGCAAAAGTTTAACTAAAGCCAGCGGCACATCTGGAGAGTTGTTAATAAGTAAATGTGTTTGGTTTATTATTAAATGAGATTTTATATTACTTTTGAGTTTAAAGGTAAGACACCACATTATAGCGTTTATACATCCAAATGTGGAAGTTAGACGCTGTAGAGTGGCGGGTATAAATGAGTTGGGTGTAACTATATGAAGACATCCTAATAACCCAATATACTATGAAAAAATGGATAATAACTGGTATTTCTGGTTCTGGAAGAATTGAATTACTAAATGAGTTAGAAAAATATGCAAATGATAGAGGAAGAAAAACTCAAGTTCATGATGTTGGAAGATTAATCTATAATGAAGCAAGTAAACTTGATATTCAATTGACTGATAACCGAGTGCTTGACATTGATAGAAATTTGTTAAGTACATTACGTGAAAATGCATTAAAAGAAATCGAAATACTTAAGTTAAAAAATCCTGAAGTTGAATTACACCTAATTGGCATTCATGCTACTTTTAGATGGAAACATAGAATCATAGAGGGGTTATCATTCAGAAATCTTTCCAGATTTAAGATTGAAGGTTTCATAAATATAGTTAATGATGTAAAAGAAGTTTTTAGAATAAATTCAATAAATCCAAAATGGGATAATGACACACTTCCAAATCTTGAAGAAACACAAAATTGGATGATTGAAGAAGAATTTGTTACACAAGTGATAGCTGATTTCTTTAATAAACCCGTTTATATAATTGCTAGAAATCATAATATTCACAATCTATTTGATTTCTTTTATACGAACAAGAAAAAAATCTATTTAAGTTATCCAATTACAGCAATAAAAGATTCAAATCCTGAATTGTTAACTCAAATTCAAACAGAATTTCTCGAAAAACTTGAAAAACTATTTGTAGTATTCAACCCTTTAGCAATAAAAGATATGTCTTTGACTTACGGTAATAAAATTGAATTACCCAACACTATTGCTGATGTGACTGATACAGCAAAGAAAATTATTAAAGCTAGGACAATTGAACGAGATTTTAGGTTTATTGACCAATCAGATGCTACAGTTGTAATTTACCCGACCGATAAGTTGTCACCAGGAGTATTAGCTGAAATTATCTATTCCCACAATAATCAAAAACCTGTTTTTGTCTACTTTAGCGGGAGTAAAAGCCCATTCTTAGAAAACTATGCTTCTTATATGACGTCTGATTTCAATGATTTACTTACAAAATTAGATGATTTTGCTAATGACTAAAATAGCTGCACACAACACGTGGTTTAAGGCAATGGGGCAGATGTGGTTATGGAATTATTTTGTATATTTGGTAAAATTATAACGTGGGATGACGGAGCTGGCTACTAAATCCCCTGTAGTTGTAACCACGGAACCGTTATGCCCAATTTTAGATTGATGAAACAGACGTCTTTCGATTAATAACATAAAAACTTTCAGTTATGGAATTTAAAGACCAAATAAAACAATTAGGAGAAAAGGTTTTAAAACTAAGAGACCAAATCCTAACAGAAGAAGCAACAAAAAGTGCATTCGTTCTCCCCTTCATTCAAGTTCTTGGATACGACGTTTTTAATCCAATGTAGGTTGTACCCGAATTTGTAACTGACTATGGCGCTAAAAACGTTGAAAAAGTTGATTATGCAATTTTAAAGGAAAATCAACCTGTGTTAATAATTGAGTGCAAGAATCATTCTGAAAACCTAGAAAAGCATTATACTCAATTACACAAGTATTTCCACTTAACTAATGCAAGATTTGCATTGTTAACAAATGGTGTTCAGTATCTATTTTACACTGACCTCGATTCTGCCAACAAAATGGATGAGAAACCATTTTTTAGTTTTGACATCACGAAAATAAAAGACCAACAAATTAAAGAACTTATCAAGTTTCATAAGAATGGATTTGATATTGGAGCAATCTTGAACACTGCAAGCGAATTAAAATATTCAAACGCAATAAAAACAATTTTAAACTCTCAACTTGCAAATCCATCTCCAGAATTTGTGAAGTTTTTCGTGAGCAGAGTTTATGACGGGAAGGCAACAGAAAAAGTAATGATTCAGTTTACTGAAATTGTTAAGAAAACGGTTGAGCAAACATTCAATGACACCGTAAGCGACAGGCTTATGAATGCAATTAATCAAACAAAACCTACTGAAGACAGTACGAAAGCAAAAGAAAATGAAGAAGAATCGGACGAAAACAAATTAATTACAACGGAAGATGAAATTAATAGTTTTTACATTGTTAAAAGTATTCTTAGAACTAAAATTGATTCTACTCGAATATTCTTTAGGGATTCGCAAACATATTTTAGCGTAATATTGGACGATAATAATCGCAAACCAGTGTGTAGATTATGGCTAAATGGTCAATCGAAAAAATACATTGTATTATTCGATAAAGAGAAAAAAGAGACAAAACACGAATTGCAATCGCTCGATGATATCTTCAACTTTACGAATGAATTATTATCGACAGTTGAATTTTATAATAACGAAAAATAAAGAACTGGGCATAATAAGCAGTTCCTGTCACTGTGGTTGATATTGCTGATACGGAATTTTTAATACCTTTAACTAATCTTTAACGGCGGATAACGCAGCTGGATGTTAACTCCCCAGCAGCCCATACCCCAATTGCATTGTGTAT
>ERZ795056.3743-NODE-3743-length-16112-cov-4.426605_pt1 | contig 16112 bp, 15 predicted proteins | sample MGYA00375140_ERZ795056 | MGnify/ENA primary metagenome ERZ795056 (study PRJEB30185, sample SAMN05720227) | activated sludge metagenome | isolation source: Anaerobic digester | place: USA | collected 2015-03-09 ... | reverse complement strand
CATATAATTAAGAGTATTAGAAAGATTCTTGACGCTCAATGAAATAATACTTAATTTCCTCAAAATGATAATAAATGAGACAAAAATCCAACAAAATCCCCATATTCCGATCATGGTTCATGAAATCCTTGAAATGTTTTCCCATCAAGGAAATCAGGATCTTCGCTATTTAGATGGTACCTTTGGCCGAGGAGGGCATTTTTCAGCTATAAAACAGGCCTATCCAGGGCTTCACTGTGAGGCCTTCGATCAAGACGAAGAAGCCATTCAATACGCTATTAATAACTTCTCGACAGAGGTCCAGAGCGGCCAATTAAAAATACATCATGATAACTTTTCTAAAATTAAATGTTACAATCTAAAGGAATTCGATTTTATTTTATTGGATTTAGGGGTTAGCTCTCCGCAGCTCGATCAGGGAGAACGGGGTTTTAGTTTTTATCATGATGGACCATTGGATATGAGAATGAATCAAAAACAAGAGTTTACAGCCGCAGATATTATTAATGAATACAGTGAAGAAGACTTAATTACTGTTTTTCAGAAATATGGTGAGGTTCGAAAACCTTATCGTGTGGTTCGAGCCATAGTTCATGATCGAAAAACTAAGCCCTATAGCAGAACCAGGGAAATATCCGAGCTCATTGCTCGAGTGGATGGCTGGCGGATCAAGGGTCAGCATCCTGCAACTCAGTATTTTATGGCTCTGCGGTTGCATGTGAATCGAGAGCTGGACGTACTTAGTGAGTCTTTAAGGAGCCTTATGGAGTTATTAAAGCCAGATGGAAAAATGGCTGTTTTAACTTTTCACTCTTTAGAGGATCGTATTGTTAAAAATATTTTTAAGGATTCCAAAGATTTGGGGTCTCTCGTAAATAAAAAAGTAATTGTTGCCTCAAGGGATGAGGCACTTGCAAACCCACGCTCTAGATCTGCAAAGCTGCGTGTGTTTCAAAGGAGTACTCAGGATGAGTCTACATGCGATAAAGCAACTTAAACCATTTTTAAGCGTTTTATTTATTATTAGCACTTTGTTTACCTTAGCTTTTTTTCATATTGAAGAGCGACGGATTGGCTATTCAATTTTAAAAGTTCGAAAAGAATTTAAACGTTTAAATGAAGAACTTAAAAAGAAAGAGGTTGAGCTCGCACGACGGACTCAGCCCCAGGTCCTTGATCAAATTGCTCAAAATCAACTGTCACTTAAAAAAACTCAAAGTGGGCAGGTGATTTATTTGACCGTGGATCAAGAAGATTTAATAGAGTAGTTTATTGATTTTTAAAATTCAAGGGAGTGAATTTGAAAATACGTATAGTCATTTTATTCTTAGGTGTACTTTTGTTATGGATTCTTTTGTTGTCTCGGGCTGCCTATTTGCAGATATTTCCAGATCAACGATTAACACAATTAAAAGAGCGACAATATCAAACTTTAGTGCGTATTCAGCCTCGTCGTGGAAGTTTATTAGATAGAAACCATCGAGATTTAGCTGTATCTGTAAAAAAATATTCAATTTATGCCGATCCCAAATTAATTGAAAAGCCTAAAAGAGTTGCTAGAAAGCTTTCAAAACTTTTAAAAATGAATGAAACAGAAGTTTTTGAAAAAATAAAAAATGAAAACCGTCGTTTTGTTTGGCTTTCTCGAAGAGTTGATGATGCCATCGCAAAAAAAATTGAAAATCTTAATGAGTCAGGTGTTGGTACAGTCGAAGATTGGAGTCGTATTTATCCAAATGAAAGTCTATTGGGTTCAACATTAGGTGCTGTCGGGGGAGAAGGGCAAGGACTTGAGGGTTTAGAACTTAAATTTGATCATGTATTAAGAGGAGAAGAAAAAAAACTCATGGTTCCTCGAGATGCCCGGGGGCGACCTTTGTTAGAAAAGGAAATGTTATTTGCAGAAGAGCAAGATGGTAAAGATGTAAAGCTCACCATTGATTCTGAGCTTCAGTATTTTTTAGAAACAGAACTTAAAAATGTAAAAGAGACTTATGGTGCAGAGTCGGCTCTTGGGATTGTTCTTGACCCAAAAACTTCTGCCGTGCTCGCCTTGGCAAATGTCCCTGGATATAATCCCAATCAAATATCAAAATTTACAACATCAGAGCGTCGCAATCGATCTATTACAGATATTTTTGAACCTGGAAGCACTTTAAAACCCATCGTTGTAGCTGGAGCCATGAATTTAGGATTACTCGAGCCCAACACCCAGTATTTTTGTGAAAATGGAGAATTTCAAATTGGAAAAAGGGTTATCCGCGAAGCTGAAGCTCATGAAAAGTTTAAATTCTTAACTGTCTCAGAGATCATTTCTTTTTCTTCAAATATTGGGATGGCCAAAATGGCTTTGCAGATGGGAGATGTGACTTTAAATCGAGTGCTTTCAGATTTTGGAATGGGTCAAAAAACGAATGTAGACTATCCCGGAGAAGCTCGCGGGATAGTCCAACCTTTACCCTGGCCACCACATACGTTGGCTACAAATTCTTTCGGTCAAGGTATAGCGGCAACACCTTTACAAATTGCAAATGCCTACGCCGTCATAGCGAATGGTGGAATTTTACACCAGCCCTATTTTGTGGATTCGGTTTTAGATATAGATGCCGAAGTGGTTCAACAATTCTCTGCTCAGCCTGTGAAAAGAGTTGTTTCCGAAGATGTTGCTAGAAAAATGAGAATGATTTTGATGGCCGCAACCTCAGATCAATCGACTGGAAAGTCAGCTCGAGTTCCAGGATACCTGGTGGCTGGAAAAACCGGAACAGCTCAAAAAGTAAAAACCGAAGGACGAGGTTATGATCCAGGTAAATATATATCCAGTTTTGCTGGATTTGCTCCCGCGAATGATCCTCAATTTGTTATTTATGTGGCTGTAGATTCTCCTCAGAAAGAATATTATGGTTCCGTCATTGCCGCTCCGTTGTTTTCTAAAGTGGCGGCCTTTGCTCTAAAAAAATTCAGAATTGCTCCTTCGGAAGTTCAATCTCATGCTCTTCCTTTGGCCGAGCAAAGAATTAATAATTTTATAAAAACAGATTTTATAAAGCCCCCTGGATTAGACATGATCAAAACAACATTTGAAGTTAAATCCAAAACGATGCCTGAAATTAACCCAGGGAAAAGCGCAAAAAGCGCCAGTAGCGCGAACCGCGTGAATTAACCACAAACTCTCCGAATAGATGGCTCTCCATTTTACCGAGGGCTACTAACAAGGATATACTAAAACCGAGGAAATTTTTTGGAGAGTTCAAGATCTAAATAATTAAAACTATGTCCAAAAAGTGGATTGGCAATACTTAGACCTGTATAGGTTTTAGTAAGACCATGGCGTCGCAGAGTGTAGCCAATAAATTTAACCGGATTGTCGCTTTCTGTACTTTTTAAAAAAACATAATCATATTCGTGGTTGAGTCTTGCTTGCTTTACCATTTGGACATCCAAAAGTTCACTCAGATCTGTGAGCCCCCAGAGCTTTGAAACTGAACCTAAATCTATAAATTGAGGATCGTCCATGGTCGCGTACTGGATTGAGGATTTAAATTTTTTTGCATCTTTCAGGGCCAGCTTTTTTAACTGAGCCCATTCAGGGATAAAGTATTTCAAAAAAATTGACCATGTTGAAGTATCAATAACAGAAATGGTCATGGCACTTTCAATTACGTTGTGACTTTGTTGACCCTTTTTTGCTTTAGAGTAAGAAAGCACAAAATCTTCAGCCAATTGAAAGGCTGCTTGTTCAGGAGATTGTGTTTTCAGAAGTCGCAAAAGAGAGTTGTAGGGAATTCCAGAACTGATTTCAGAGTCCTCACTGGCTAATAAATATCGATAATATTTTCTCAGTTCGTAGGCCACTTCCAGGTTGGACATAAAACATGAATCCAGCCACAGAATATCCGTTGGCACTAAGATTTCTTTCAACTCTAAAATTGAAAAGGGGCCAAGGCCATCATAGGCTTTTCCATGACCATAGATAATAAATAGAGTTTTTGTCGACCCAGTAGAAGGGCTAATAAAAAACTCTTTAATTTCCTTTTTTATTTTTAAAGCCGATTCAGAAAATGATTTTTCTACAGAATATTTGGCATGAAGGACCTTCAGCTTCATTTTATCTGAGGGGAATTGCTTTTTAATGCCCTGAACTTCTTTAAGATTTTCTAGAATGCTGGTTTGAAGTTGTGGATCCTCGGGTGTATCTAAAAAAAGAATTGCCACCTTCCATAAAGAAGATGAATCAGAATTTTTAATTACAGCCAATGCAGATGAAAATGTTGAAAAAGTCAGGAAAAGAAAAAAAAATAAATTTAATTTTTTCATGGGGTTTTTGGATTATCTTCATCTCCATTAATGCCAAATAGATTTCCACTATCTATTTTTTGGGCGAGTTGTTGATAGCTGATCACAGCTTTTCCTGAAACCCAATACTCAATGGCCGTCACCAATGCCAAGCTGGAATCCTCCAAAACACTAAAATAAGTGGCCAAGCCATTGGTCAAAATATCTAAGTTCAAGGTTCCTTTAGGGTCTAACACAGATTTTTTTTGTTCAAAGAACATGGTATTGTAGTAGGGATAAGAGCTACAGCTATTAAAGTAAAAAATTTGGTATTGATTTTGATTAAATTGAATTTTAAAATTTTCTAAGGACTCAATACTCCCTATGTCGAGGTGGCCCCCAAGCCCCGAGTGCCCATCGTAAATCAAAACAGAACCTGCCTCTATAGAGTTTTTGAAAAGATAATGAAAGGTTTTGGAACTCTCTTGGATGCCGGTGGGGCCAAAGTAAAGTTCAATTGAAATATCAACTTTTCGACCATTATTAGAAGTTAATGTTTTACGATATTCCTCTAGGTAGCCCATTTTATTGCGTTTAATATTTTGTAGAGCGGGGTGAGTGGATAATTCGAGTCCTGTTTTTTTATATTTATTGGTGATTAAGAAATTACGAATAGTTAAAAATGTCCCCGCATTAATATCCTTAGATTGGTTGGGGTTTTGTAGATTTGTCGGATCGTCCATGCCTAAAAATATACGGATAGGGATTTCGTAATTTTGATCCTTCGTCGATCTCAAAAGGCGAGCATAGTCAGGAAAGGAATTGGATTGATTTGTTTTTCGAACAATTTCGGCCTTAATTCTTGAAAAATCATTTTCTTCTTTTAGAGGGCAATCTTTTTGAAAGGGGTTCCAAAAGTACCAAAAGTCCCCCTCGGCTTGATAGTGTTCATCTGTGCAGGGGTTGATTTCACCACTAAAGCCTTTTTGATAGATTTCATCTGGATTATTGGGAAGTAAAATTTCATAAAACTGGTTCGGTCCATTTTTTAAAACAATCGTTCCAGAGTAATTGTAAGAGATGCGGTAAGAATCCTCTGCAATCATTTTTGGTTTATAAATTCTTAACTTGTGATCTCCTCGTGGAACGGCGGGATGAGGGTGATTGCTCATTGGACCAAAAAGATGAGTGAGCTGCCTTTCAATTTGTTCACGTGCCATTTCTGTCGTGGGTGGTCTCATCGACTGCATTTCGACCCAATGCGAGAACTTCATGGTGGCTTCACTAGAGTTTTTTGCAGTATAAAGTTTGTGTTCGCTATTCTGAGCTGGTTGCGCCATTGAGGCGGAAAGAACCATTGTGTAAGAAAGAATTAAGTTTATTAAATTCATGTATACCCCCCCCAGGATTTGTCTACGAAACTATTTCTGGTTCGTATATGCGTTGATTCATTCCGGATTGGCAAGTTTTAATTTGAAAAAAAAGTAACTAAAATGTGAATTCATTCATTGCTAAAGTTTAACTTAAAAGTAGTCCATAAGATTTTCTAATGTATTAAATCAAAATATATAAATAGTCTTTAATTGAAAGTTCTAATATGTAGGGATCTATAAAAGAAGTGGGGGTCAATAATGTTACAAAAAGTTTTTATATCTCTCTTGATTCAGTTTTTTGCTTTGGGATCTTTTGCGAGAAGTATTTCTTGCGATAAAATCAATCTTCAAGGCAGCTACAAACTTAAAATTGATGAAGGTGTCTTTACAGACTTTTCTGATTATGCTGAAAAGTACTTTGAAAGTGATTATGTTCGATTTTCTGAATTAATAGATACTGATACAAAAATTATCCAATTTTATCCTGAAAATATTCAAACAGCTTCTCGTGAAGGCATGACAAAAATCAAAACCAATGTGGCTCGAGAAGAGCTGCAAAATATGAAAGCAGAAATTGTAGGCGGAGTTCGTGGGGATTTTTGCTCTTTAGAAGTCTCGGGCGTTAAAACAGTAAATGGCCAGTCGGTGGATTTTTCTGAATATTATTTGATTTTAGCGATTAACTTTAAAGGTGAGAACTTTTTCTGGTTGGGCCACCCCAATGAAGCAGGAAAGCTTGTGGCCTATTATAAATTAACTAAAATGAACTCTAATCTAGTGGCTTTATATCCTTAGAATACTTCTTTAAGTTTTAGATTTCGTTTCTTAGAGGGCATTTTACGCCCTTTTTCGATAGCCGCTTTTTCAATATTTTTAACTTGAGGAAGGTCTGATAGAAAAATTCTAGAACAAGCGACGTCATTTAAAAGCACATATTGCCCGGGCTTTAAAGAATCAAGTTTAAGTCTTCCGATGCTGATCCGTTGAAGTTTCAAGACATCATAACCAATTTTTGAAAACATTTGTCGAATCTGTCGGTTCTTCCCCTCGCTGATAATGATTTTATACCAATCATATTTTGATGAGCTTTTTCCCTCTTTTACAGAGGTCTTTTCTATATGTTTGGCGGCCACTCGGCCCCCAATAATGCTCACACCACGGCGTAATTTTTCAATTTGTGCAGGAGTGGGTTGTCCATTCACTTTCACTAAATAGGTTTTGGTAACCTCCGACTTCGGATGCATAATTTTTTGAGCAAAATCACCATCATTGGTGAGTAGCAATAAGCCTTCAGAATCCCAATCCAATCTTCCCACAGGGAAAACGCGAAAAGGGATATCTTGAACAAAGGACTTAATTGTAGGTCGATCCAAGGGATCCTCAAGTGTGGTTAAAAAACCTTTGGGTTTATTGAGAAGAAGATATAACTTTTGAGTGACCGGCTTTATGAGTTTTCCATCCAAAGAAATCTGATCTTTATTTGGAAAAATACGGACACCCAATTCATAAACTTTTTTTCCATTGATGGTCACTCGGCCTTCAGAAATAATTTTATCAGCTTCTCGTCGAGAGGAGACCGAACAATCCGAAAGATATTTATTCAATCGAACAGATCCATCATCGACTCTTGCAACTTTCGGTGTGGACTTTCCTTGGGGACGTCGGCGTCGAAGTTTTCCTTTTAAGGTACTATGGCGCGGGATTGGTTTTGAAAGTTCTTTGAGTTCTGGTTTTCGAGGGGACTGAGGGTGAGGCATTCTTCAAGGTCTCTTTTCTTGGAATTGGTTTCTGATCTGAGGTCTCTTATCAGGATCCCTAGAAGTTTGTCATCTATAAAAGCAAGTTCATAGGCGGTTTGAGCATTCTCTAGAAGATTTGGAGCCCAGGAAAGGGCCTCTCGATCTCCTGCTTGAATCAGTTTTACGGTTCTTTCAAGCTTTTGAGTGAGTTGTTTGTAAAAAGAGTCACTGTTTTTATCAAGAAAATACTGTTCAATGCGTTTTAAAGGGTAGAGAAGTCGCAATTCTGTCTCTAAGGGAGTGAGGTTCCACTCATGCATTCGTTGAAACATAAATCCTCGAGAGATTCCACCTTTGATTTTTCCAGAGTCATAGTTAAATTGTCCTAAAATATAGGGGGAAATCTCAACTTTATGAAAAAAATGCTCACTCAATTCAAGTGTGGGCGTATAGTGAAGGGTTAAGTCATCTCGTAGTGGGCGTAGCATCCCTTCATCGATAATAAATTTTCGATCAATACTTGTAACTGAAACAGAACCATCCTCGTGAAGAATAAAGGCCAAAACTCTTTTGTTTTGATCGTTTACGAGCTTAAGTCGTTCGTTTTTGGATTTTAATTCGGAAAAATAATTTTCAGTGACAGTGAGAAGATCCTCTTGGCGTTCAATCTCGATCAACTGAAGTTGATTGGGCCATCGAATGGCCTGGGTGGCAATTCTCAATCCATAGGTTTTATTGAAATTTTCGATTATAGATTCAATTTCATGGCTGAGTTGTGTTTTATGATCTGCCCAGTGGGGGAAAATTAAACAATGGCGAAAAAACTGATTGATCAGGTTTTCGTCAACGGGCTCATGGGGCGGGTGAAAACTTTTAAGGTAATTAAAAAAGGTTAACTTCACAGGAGAGGTCTGTGGCTTCAGTTCATTTACAAATTGAATCAATTGAGAGTTTTTAACCATATTTAAGTGTAAAAACAAATTGTGCTTCTAGTCTAGAAGAAATATCATTATTTTTAGTCTTAGGATAACTTTTTTGCTGGAGGTGGATATGGAAGGGTTAAAGCGACAGATGAATTCTGATTTTTTTTCTGGAAATAATATTGCAGGAGCGGGTTCCGTTGGGGGAAATTCTTCTGGGTCAATGGGGCCTGTGGTGGATTCCAATATATTAAATTTAGATCGTCAAGTGTTTGAAATGAAAAAAAAACAAGAGCAGGTTCATGAGCAAGTAAATTCTTTAATGGCTCAATTTAACGAAGCTCAGAAGAATAATCTTCTTAAATTTGATCGGTTGACGGGGGCTTTGGTTAAAATTGAACAAGGTCATAACACCTTGGTTCTTGAGGCTGGACAAAAAATCACACAAATGAATCAAAAGTTAGTGGATCGAAAATCCTTGGATCAAAAAATTCAAGAAATGATGGACCGTCATAATAACGTGATAAAAGGTTTTGAGGTTCGATTGAATCATTTGCAAAAGTTATTGGCCGATAAAGAGGCTCAGCTGCAGGCGACACAGAATCTATTGAATGAAACTAAAATGGAAATTGCTCGATTGCGACGAACTTATTAATAGGGACTTGCCTATTTCAAATTAAATCAGTAGAGATACGCCTCTATGATTAGTACAAACAATGTGAGCCTTAGATTTGGTGGAAAAAAGTTATTTGAAGATGTGAATGTTAAATTCACACCCGGAAATTGTTATGGGTTGATTGGCGCGAATGGTGCCGGAAAATCTACTTTTTTAAAAATTTTATCCCGGGAGCTTGAGCCCAATACGGGAGAGGTTGTAGTTCCAGGAAACCTTCGTCTGTCCGTCCTTAAACAAGATCATTTCGCGTTTGAAGAAGAAACCGCTTTAAATACAGTATTGATGGGCAATGAACGGCTTTATCAAATCATAAAAGAAAAAGAGATGCTTTATTCTAAGCCTGATTTTTCAGATGCTGACGGAGAGCGCGCGTCTCACTTAGAAACTGAATTTGCCGAACTGAATGGCTGGGAGGCCGAATCTGAGGCCGGTGTTCTTTTAGCTGGTTTAGGTATTACAGAAGTTCTTCATCAAAAACTAATGAAAGAGCTCAATGGGGGAGAGAAAGTTAAAATTCTTTTGGCACAAGCTCTTTTTGGAAAGCCGGATGTTTTATTACTGGATGAACCAACCAATCACTTAGATATTTATGCTATTTCTTGGCTTGAAGACTTTTTGTTGAATTTTGAAAATACGGTGATTGTCATTTCTCATGATCGCCATTTTTTAAATAAAGTTTGTACTCACATTGCAGATATTGATTTTGGAAAAATCACAACTTACACCGGTAATTATGATTTTTGGCAGCAGGCCAGTGAGCTTCACCAAAGGCTATTGTCGGATCAAAACAAAAAAAGTTCAGATAAGGCCGAGGAGTTAAAAGCCTTTATTGCTCGATTTAGTGCCAACGCTTCAAAATCAAAACAAGCATCGTCTCGTCAAAAACAATTGGAAAAATTAGAGTTTAATGAGCTGCCGGCCTCTTCTCGAAAGCAGCCCTATATTGGGTTTGATATTAAAAGAGAACTTGGAAGCGATGTTCTTAATGTTGAAAAACTTTCTTATAATTATGAAGGGGTAAAAATTCTAAATCACATTTCTTTCAATATTAGAAAGGGCGACAAAGTCGCTCTCGTGGGTCGAAATGATTTAGCCAAAACAATATTATTAGATATCATTTCAGGAGATCTATTGCCCGAGTCTGGAACTTTAAAATGGGGGATTACAACCTCTTTAAGTTATTATCCAACGGACAATTCTAAGTTTTTCCAAGGGACTGAAGACAGTTTGGTGGATTGGCTTCGGCAATACTCATCTGAAAAAGATGAAACTTTTTTAAGAGGATTTTTAGGAAAAATGCTTTTTAGTGGCCATGAAGCTTTAAAAAAACCAAATGTCCTATCAGGGGGCGAAAAGGCCCGTTGTATGTATTCAAAAATGATGCTTTCTGGGGCCAATGTTTTGCTTCTTGATAATCCAACAGCGCATTTGGATTTAGAGAGCATTACGGCAGTTAACGAGGGTCTTAAAAAATTCAAGGGAAGTCTGGTTTTTACCTCCCATGATCACGAGTTGATTCAGACGGTTGCCAATCGAATCATTGAAATCAATGATGGAAAAGTTGTTTATGACAATCACATTACTTACGATGATTATTTGAAACTTCATCATATGCACTAAAGGGGCTTTTCATGACGTTACAACAATTACGCTATATTATGGCCATCGCTGAGCATTTGAATTTTACTGTGGCGGCTCAGTCTGAAAATGTGGCTCAACCTTCAATGAGTGTATTAGTTAAAAAACTAGAAGAAGAACTTGATGTGGTCATTTTTGATCGTTCTCAAAGAGGTGGGGTAAAGATCACTGAAGTGGGGAATGTGATTATTGAGCAAGCCAAAACAATTTTACGCGAATCGGATCGGATGCAAGATGTGGCTTCTTCTTATAAGAAAAAAGCTTCTGGACATTTTAAGTTAGGAATTATTCCGACAATCTGTCCTTATCTTATTCCTCATTTTGCCAAGAACTTTAATGTAAAAAATCCTGGGGTGCATCTGCACACGATTGAAGACAGTACAAAAAATCTCATTCACCGTCTTTCCATGGGGACTTTAGATGCGGCGATCTTGTCTACGCCAGAAGAGGCTCCCTTAGAGCTGATGGAAAAAGTTCTTTATTATGAACCCTTTGTTGTTTTTGCAAATCGAAAACATATTATTTTAAATGAAGAAAAAATAAAAAGTGTTCGATTAAAAACACTGGATCCACTTTTATTGGATGAAACCCATTGTTTGAGAGATCAAATCATTGATCTTTGTCATCGAAGCAAAAGGACGGAATTAGGGATTTCCTTAGATGCCGGCTCATTAAGTACATTGATTTCTATTGTGGATATTCAGAATGCCTTTACGTTACTACCGATTTTGGCTTTAGCGGGGTTTCCTTCGGAAAAAGTTAAAAAACAGGTGCGAGTGATCATCGATCCTATCCCTACGCGAAAGGTGAGCTTGGTTTTTAACAAGTCCTTTGTAAAAAGAACAATTCTTGAGGCCTTAGAATCCAGTATTTTAGAAAGTTTACCCAAAGATGTTCAATCGCGGGTTTCTGGAAAGTATTCAGTATTAGAACCGAGTTTAGAGCATTTTGAAGTGTAATCAATCTATTAGGAGTATTTTCTTAACAAACCAACAAGGACTCCGCGAATTTCAACCTGATGGGGTAAATACCAAAAAGAGGTCATTGTTGAATTGGAGGGACGAAGTTCTATCCATTTTTTTCCCTCTTTTTGTGAGGTATGGTAGCGCTTCACCGTGGCTTCATTGTCAACAATAGCGACCACAATTTCCCCAGTGTTTGCATAGGATTGCTGCTGAACTAAAATAATATCCCCATTAAAAATACCGTCATCAATCATGGACTGACCTTGCACTTTTAAAGCAAAAGTTTTTTGGGGATTCCGAATTAGAGCGGAGGGGGCATCAATGTACTCATCATAAGCAAAGGCCTCAAGGGGCTTCCCGGCAGCAACGGCACCCAGGAGCGGAAGAGAGAACAAAGACCCATCATTAGTAGGGAGGGGCGAGGGCATCTGTGATTCATTAGGGGGCGTTTTACAAAGAAGCTGTAGGGCTCTTTTTTGGTTGCTACCGGGAATTTGAATGTATCCTTTTCGTTTTAATTGTCGAAGATAGTTTTGAACAGAGTTATTCGAAGCCAATCCAAGGTACTCACGAATTTCATTGTAGGAAGGGATAACTCCTCGGATTTTTTGATGCCGTTGAATAAACTCAAAAACCTTTGTTTCTTTCGTCGTCAATGGAATCAGTGTTTTAGTTGTTTGCTTTTTTTCACTCATGAAATTCATGCTATATGTAAGTTATATGTAAGTCAATAGCAGGTTTTATTGTCCTCTTGACAAGGCCGCTTCAAACGCCTATTTGACTACGCAAGTCAAAATTTTAAAACCAAAGCCAAAAGCCAAGGTATAGGGATGCGTCGCCAATGAAGCATGTTTTGTTTATTGTTATAGGTATTTTATTTTTATTCAGCTTAGATTCATTCACTCAAAGCTTTGAAAACTCAAGAGGTCCATTTTCGTTGAATCCCTTTATTTCAAATGAAGCGAATCAAATTGAAAGATCAAAATTTAAAATTATTTTTCGATGTGAGTCTGATTCAGAAAGTTATGTGGTTGCAAAGTTAAAAGAAGAAAGTTCTTCTTTTAAAACTAAAATTTTATTGAATAAAAAAAATCGATTCTACAACGTTGAAGACGAAGTCTCTCGTTCTGGGGACGTTTCTGAATACTCTCACCCCGATCGATTGATAAGATATTATCTTGATTGGAAAAGCGGGAGAATTAATTTAATTAACGAGCACAATGTCTTAATCTCTCAGGTGCGATGTTCAAAGGTTAAGAAAAAAAGTCATCACAAACTTGAACACTCTTTAGCCTCTTTAGCTAGAAATGTCTTAATCGGGAAAAATATATCAAACAAAGCTTTAAATCCAACACTTGCACCGTGACCTAAGTTCAACATATGAAGTTGAAGTGAGTTTTTTTGTTCTTTATAATCTAATATAATTGGCTCCAGGGATTCCTTATAGTCTATTAATTCATCTCTTTTTGCGTGTAAAATTTGAACTCTTTTATTTTTTAAAAAAGAGCTCCATAACAAGGGATCCATAAAAGCAATTGAGTTTTGAAGTTGCTGAATATCTTTAAGTTCTTTTACAAGTTGGCTCAGATCACTTTCAGGATTATTGAGAGCTCGACTGGTTAATATTTTATAAAGATTTCCCCCTCCTCCCAGAAAACTGTAAGAATCAAAAATGGGGTTTGTTCCTGCCGCCAAATATCCCAAAATAGCTCCAAGGCTTGTGCCATAGAGATTGATATTTTGAGGATCCACATAGGGGTGTGCATGTAAAAAACTATAGGCAACATGAATATCCAGTAAAGTTTGTAAAAAATGACTGCGCAACAAAGAAAGGTCTGATGTAAAAAAGCCTTCTTTTGAATTGTTTCTTTTTCCATATTGGGGAAATGAAAAAACAAAAATCGATTGTTCATCGCCATTATTTAAAAGTGTCATAAACTTTGCAACTCGGCGTTCAAGATCGATGCGATTGCGAATATGTTGAAGAATCACTGTTCCCGGTATTTTATTCTCTAAACAATTTATTCCAGTAACGGGTAAGTAAAAGTAGGCTTCGATCCAGTTGTTAGGATCTGTGTTAGGGCGTTTGTAAAGACTTTCAATTTTCAATGAAATTTCTGTACCTAAACTGGTCACGTTTTTTTTGTTTAAAATGGAAAATTGGATGTAGGGGTTTTGAGTCCTTCGGCTCTCAATGATTTGGGAGAATTCAGAGTAAAACTCAATAAATTGCTTTTTTACTTCAGTGGGGTTGGATTGTGGAGCAATCTGATAAAGTCGTTCTTCAAATTTTTTGAGATCCAGTTGGTTTAAATCTATTTTGGCTGGGGGCAGTAGAAAAAACTTTTGAACATTTGCTTTTCCAATGTGGGGTAGGGCGAGAATAAAAAAATAAATCAAGAATCTGAGATGTAATTTCATTAAGGTTCCCCCCTTATTTTATACAACTTTAATGCGTCAAATCTCTTTAGTGTGAAAGTTCTTAGTTGATTTCTTTTTGTCGAGCAAGGATTATTCATCTCAAAAGGATTATTCATTTCAAATGGTTTTGAATTTTAAAAAAAAGTATCTTATCGCCTTGGGCCTGTTTGTTTTGGGTGTCCTTTTTTGTATTCGCTATGCCTCCACCATAATCTATGATGCAGATATGAGTCAGCTTTTAGATCGGGCTCAGGTTTTTCAAGAAACCGGTCGAATTGTACCCTATGGGAATGTCGCTTCAAGTGGGGTTAAGGTTTACACTCCTGGATCTTTCTTATCCGTCGTGGTGGCTCTTCCCATGTATATATGGAACTCGCCCTATTCTGCTTTATTTGTGATTGGATTATTGCACTTTTTTGCAATGCTTTTAATTTTAAGAGTTTTAAAAGATTTTTTTGATTTTCGTATTGTTTATCTTTTACTTATTTTCTACTGGTGTAATCCTTGGCAAACCTCAGAGGTTTTTTTATGGAACCCCGCCTATCTTTATTTTTTTACAGCACTGCATTTTTGGAGCGCTTATCAAATTTATAAAGGCCAGAATTTATTTTGGACTTCTTTAATTCACGTTCTTTCTATTTTTGGAGCGCTTCAAAGTCATAGCTCTTTTGTCATTCTTGGTTTTATTTCGGTTCTTCTTTTTTGGAAAAAGGCTTTAAAAATCAGTTGGTCTGGAGTCGGGGGCGGGTTTTTATTGGGCATAGCAAGTTTAATTCCTTATTTTATAGAACGTTTAAATACATTAAATGAGCCAGAGTCGATGGCTACAAATGGGGCTTTTCTTTTTCGAGGTCTTGTTTATGTTTACCCACTCATGAAGGGGGTTTGGTATTGGTTTCGACAAGGGTCATTTGTATTTCCCACACATATTTTAAACGATGTGGGCTTTAACTGGATTTCAGAAGAAATCCAACGATCCGTGTTTAAATTGGTTTGGTTTGTGCTGGCTGCAATCATGACTGTAACAAGTTTGATTTTTTCAATCTATTCAAATATGAAGTGGGGAAAAGAAAATAATTTTTCATGGAATGTATTTTCATTTAAAAAAGAAAATTCAAAAAATTGGATTGGGTTATATATTTACAGTGCCATTTGGGCTTTGCTTTTTGCTTCGGCGCTCATACCTGCAGAAATGGCTTTTTGGCATGTCTTACTTTTGTTTCCGATAGCGGTTTTAATTCCTATTATGAAATTGTATGAATTGTGGGACTCCTCATTCTACAGACGACATATTCCTAAAATTTTAATCGGAGTTGTTTTGTACTTTTCAATTTTTACAATGGTCTCTAGTCAGCAGTCTCGAAAGCACAAATACCCAGGAAATTTAGTTGAAATGTATGAGTTAAATCATCAAAAAAGAGAGGTTCAGTGATTTATTTAGTTGTCCCTTGTTTTAATGAGGCTCATCGTCTTCCTGTTGATAAATTTTTAAATTATCAGTCAAGTGATGTTCGATTTCTTTTTGTAAATGATGGATCTAAGGATCAGACCCTGTCGGTTATAAAAGAACTCTGTTCAAAAATAAATGCAGAGTATTTGAGCTTTGATATGAATCAGGGAAAAGCTGAGGTGGTTCGCCAGGGTGTTCTTTTTCTTTTACAAAATAAAAAATTAAATGATGAAGATTGGTTAGGGTTTTGGGATGCCGATCTTGCGACTCCTCTTTCTGAGGTTCAGAATTTTATTAAATTTGAACGGCTCTATTCTGAGCAAAAGGTAGATGGGATTTGGGGTTCTCGAGTCTATCGATTGGGGGCCGTGATTCGCAGAAGTGCAAAGCGGCATTACATCAGTCGTATTTTTGCAACGCTGATGTATTATTTATTTCAGATACAAAGTTACGACAGTCAGTGTGGCGCAAAGATGTTTAAACCCCGCTTGGCTCGGGAGATCTTTCAGTCCGCTTTTGTTAGTCGTTGGATTTTTGATGTAGAAATGCTCATACGTTCTAAGAACGCAAACATCATTGAATACCCAGTCCAAGAGTGGATTGACGTCGAAGGAAGTAAAATCACCTTTAAAGAAACCTTTCGAATTTTAAAAGA
>ERZ795056.3741-NODE-3741-length-16116-cov-6.601519_pt1 | contig 16116 bp, 13 predicted proteins | sample MGYA00375140_ERZ795056 | MGnify/ENA primary metagenome ERZ795056 (study PRJEB30185, sample SAMN05720227) | activated sludge metagenome | isolation source: Anaerobic digester | place: USA | collected 2015-03-09 ... | reverse complement strand
TGCTCGCCAACAAGATTACGCTGCGCCCATTCTGGCCCGCCCTTCACATGCAGCCTGCTTACGGCTCCACCGAGGCCTACCCGGGGGCAACCGATGCCACTCGGCACGCCTGCTGGCTCCCCTGCTCGCCCGGCATCACCGACGGACAGATTGAGCGCGTCATCCAATGCATCCGCGGGTTCTTCGGGAAATGAGCGAACCCCTCCGCATCGCGATATTCTCCCGTTACTGCCTCGCAGACCAATATGATCTCGCTGCCGAGTTTGAAGGCATGCTGAAACAGCTCGCAGCACGTTGTTCCGTTCTCCATCTCAGCTTCCGCGGGCCGGGCAGACACGTGGACCCGCCCGCAAATGTACAAGTCGAAGAACTCAATATTTCCATCAACCGCGAGAAGCCACGCGATATTCTCCTGAAGTCGATCCTGATCTACTTCTGGCTGCCCGCAGCCGCGCTTCGCCTCCGCCGATTCAAACCCGATGTCATTTTCCTATCCGAGATCCTGCCACTGGTCGGCCTCTTCCTCCGCTGGATGACCGGCGCGCGCGTGGCAACAGCCTATGGCGACTGGCACCTTCACAACATGATCGGGCGCAAGCGTTGGAGCGGCCCGGTCCTTCGCCTGGCCGAAGCACTCGATCGTTTCGAGGTCCGCCGCCTCACCGGGTTCTTCTGTCGTGCCGCAGCCGCAGGCGAACGGGTAAAGCGCTGGGGCGCCCGCCCCGAACAGGTGCGCGTGGTCCGCGACGCCCCTGACCCTGAAGCCTTCTTCCCTCGCGATGGCTCGGACCTCCGCAGGCAATGCGGGTTTGCGCCCGACGATGTCGTCCTCCTCTATCACGGCGTCATGCACTCAGGCAAAGGCCTCGACAAGCTCATCCGCTGGTCCAACGATTTGTATGCGGAGAATCCGAAGCTCGGCCTCCTTCTCGTCGGCGGCGGTCCGGAGCAGCAGGCCCTGCGCGACCTTGTCGCCTCGCTGCCCATGGCCCCGCGCATAAAGTTTTCCGGCTGGCTCAAAACCGTCCGCGAGGTGGGCGACTACTGCTGCGCGGCCGATATCTGCATCGCCATGCGTACGGCGGCCGAGGCCAACGACCGCGTCGTCCCCGGCGCCCTGCTCCACTCCATGGCCTGCCGCAAAGTGGTGATCGGCCCTCGTCTCAGCGGTATCGCCGAGATCCTGCGCGAAGGCGACAACGGCTTCATGTTCACGCCGGATGATGGCGATGATTTCAAACGCCTCATCCGCGAATTGATCTCGCGACGCGACATGTGGGAACAGGTCGCCGCCCGCGCGTGGCAGGACGTCCAGGAGAAGTATTCCGTGGAGGCCGCGGCCCGACAGTATGCCGCGGCGCTCGAGCATTTCGCGACCGTGTGACGACAGGCAAAAGGAGCTGCGCCATGAAGAAGAATGAGAACATCTTCCTCGACCTCAAGAAACTCGCCGCGCTCGGCTCGCACACCATCGTCGGCAAAACCGTGCGCATCCGCAAACCGGCCCGCGTCCGCATCGGCGATCACTCCATCATCGACGACTTCACCTACATCTCCTGCGGGCTCACCGTGGGGCGCTATACGCATATCGGTGCCGGCGGTGTCATCATCGGCGGCGATGCCCATGTCACCATCGGCGACTTCGTCAACATCGCCCCCGGGTGCCGGTTGGTTGCCGCATCGAACGACTTCACGGGCGGCGGCCTTGTCGGCCCGACGATTCCTGAAGAGTTCGTCGGCAAGGCCATCACCGACGATATCACGCTCGGCGATCACGTCCTCTTCGGCACCGGCGTCGTGGTGCTCCCCGGTTGCAAAGTACCCGAGGGCGTCTCCGCAGGCACGATGACGCTCATCACACCCGAAACGAAACTTGAGCCGTGGACGCTCTACGTCGGCATCCCGGCGCGCCCGCTGCGAAAGCGCGATTCGAAGCAGATTCTTGATGCCGCCAAGCGCCTCCTCCGGAAGGAGAAGTCGCGCAAATGACGCTGCAGGCCGTCATCCTGGCAGGCGGACTCGGCACCCGGCTCCGGCAACTGTATCCGGACCGGCCCAAGGGCCTCGTCCCGATCCTCGGGAAGCCTTTTCTCGATTGGCAGACCCGCTGGCTTGAGCGTGGCGGTGTGTCCAGCGTGCATATTGCGGGCGGGCACATGGCCGACAAAATCGCCGAGTGGGCCGGGGATCTTCCCCGCATCTCCGTCTCCGCCGAGCCCCTGCCCTTGGGTACTGCGGGCGGACTCAAATACGTCGAGTCGCACCTGCGCAGCGATCCGTTCCTCGTGCTGAACGGCGACAGTCTCCTGCCGCGGTTGGATTTCCAAGGATTGGAAAAAGCCCACCGCGATTCTTCCAGGCCTGTTACGATTGCCGTCACCCACATCGATCAGGCGGGCCGCTACGGCACGGTGGACTTTGACTCCGGCGGCACGCTGACCGCATTCAAGGAAAAGGCTAATCACGACGAGGGTTGGATCAACGCCGGCATCTACCTGATGGATCGCGCCGTCCTCGCCTCCATCGAGCCGAACAAGAATCTATCGCTGGAGACGGACATTTTTCCCGCGCTCGTTGCGCAGCGAAAGATCGGTGTCTTCAAGGTTGACGGCCCGCTGCTCGACATGGGCACACCCGATGGAATCCAGGCGATGGAAAGCTATCTTGCTGCGCACCCCTCCGCGTAGCACGAGCCCTCAGGCGTGCTTCTCGCTGAGGTCCTTGTTCGGCCGGAGGAGTTCCGTCCATTCAGCAATGCCATAGCTCAGATGCATCACCGGGATCACGAAGAAGATCAGGAGATCCACGGCGCGCCGCGTCTCCACAAACTTCGACCACGTGATCCATGCATCTGCCAGCGCGTATAGCGCGAGATCGGCGGCCAGCAGCCACAACGCCCACGCGTTGAAGATGGCCGCCACCCCCAGCACGAGCAGTGACAGGACCCAGATGCCGGGCACCAGCGTCGTTGGCTCCATTTCCGTTCCCGCACGGATAAGCCGGATACGTGTTGCGCCGTAACCATGCATCTGTTTCCAGAACCCCCGGATGGAATGCCGCGGGTAGTGATAAACGTACGCGTCCGGATGGAAGATCAGCTTGTAGCCCTTCTGCGTCGCGCGGAAGGAAGTAATCATTTCCTCGGCCGGCCAGAAGTCCGCCGGGAACCCGCCCAAATCCGCCAGCACGTTTCTGCGGAATGCCATGTTGCAGCCAATAAGCCGCGACCACGCCGCGGGCCGCGGCACAGGTTTGCCCTTCAGATATCGCTCAGAGACATAACCCGCCGCCTTGGACGCCAGCGCCACGCCCGCCAGGCGCGCGACAAGCGACACGTCAGGGGGCACCATGCTCGGTCCCGACACCATCGCCACAGATGCATCGGCAAACGGTTCGCGAATCATCTCCGGCCACTCTGCCCGCACCACGACATCGTCATCCAGGAATGCCACGATGTCCGCGCGGCTCGCCTCGAATCCTGCATTCTTCTTGCGGCTGGAGTCGCCTGTTGTGAAAGACACCGACAGATGCCGAATCTGGGGATGCTTCGCGATAAGTTCGTTCAACCGACCCAACACCGTGGCATCCGGGATCGCGCCTGCCACCACCACCTCGATATCGCTGAAGCCGCGAGCGCGCGTCAACGACTCCAACGTCTGGACAAGAATGGGACGCCCCAGCGTCGGTATCACCACGGAAAGAATGGGCTTTGCGTCGGCGCTCATACTGCACGGGGTTTCACGAAGACGAGCCACGCCGCTGCAAGAATGCAAACCATGCTTGCACCCAACTGGACCCACAAGGTTGCCAGGGCGGGCTGATACTTGAGATGCACAATCCGAAGGCCCGGCTTGATGAACACGCCCTGAAACAGATAATCGCACCGGAGAATCGGCACCTGCTCGCCCTCGATATAGGCCTTCCAGTCAGGATCGAACTTCGTCGCGACACGAAGAATCGCCGGGCGATCCGTAGACACCTGCACACTGTAGTCGCCCGCCCTGTAGCTCTGGATCGCCACATCGCTCACCGAACCACTGCCCGACGAAGAAGCCAGATTGCCGGCCGTATCGGGCGACACCAGCACCTTGCCGGCAACCGGCCAGTCAGGCTTCGACAGCAGGTTCAGGGCCTCCATGTCCGTCGCAACCTGCCAGGCGTCGACGAGTGCAAACCTCAGCGGATCGGGATCGGGCTTGATGATGCAATATCGCCCGCGCTGCGTCTCCGTCCCGCGGACAACCTTCGTGCCACCGTCCTCGGCCACGGCCGTGTTGTAGGCATAGATGAGCTTGAATGAATCCTTCAGATTGGGATCGTCCGATATCTGCGTCCACAGGGTCGACGGCCCAAGTATGCAGCCAACCGCTGAAAGCGCCCACATCCGCGGTGGCTGTCGCTGCATCACGCCGAGAAACGCCTGGTAGTCCTGCGGCATGCGCGGCATCTGCGTCACATTCACCGCATCGATGCCCTGATACGGAAAGAGATAGGTCAGCCAGTTGTTGTAGAACGCCTCGTCGGGTTGCCCCGAGTTCAGGACGGAGATACGTTGGTAGCGCAGGTTCTTCTTGAGCACCTGCACCACCTCGTTCTCCTCGATCAGCGACTTCGGCATCGCTTCCACGTAGTGCCGCGCCAGCAGAAGCGCATCCACCACCATGATCCCGACCAACATCCAGGGGAGCTGACTCTTCCAACCCTCCTGCGCCTTGCCGAAAGCGAGCAGGTAGAGAGCGACAGCACCACCCGCCAGCAACACGCCTCCATGGATCAGGGCGATCAGACGATTGCGGACGATCGCGTCCGCCGTCATGCCCCACCCCATGCGCGCAAGTTCACCGGCCTGCGTGGTGAAGGATCCGCCAAGGACCATACCGGCCAGCACCATGATCCCGCCCACCGCGGCCAGTCCGCACAATGTCCAGAACGCCTGCTTGCGCACCCGCCCGTAGCTTTCGAAGAGTCGGCCGAAACCTGTGATCGTGTCGCAGCCGAACGCCGCCAGAATGCCCAGCGCCAGTTGGAAAATATGGAGGAACTTGTTCGGATTGCGGATCGCCGATATGCCCGGCAGCAAATATAGAATCGGGTACAGGATGAAGTTCTTCCCAAACGCGAGCAGCAACGCCACGATGGCCGCAATGCCCCAGAAGAGCGCGTCGTAACTGCCCCGCTCCCCGCGCTTCCGCAATTGCCAGGCCGCGAAGCATGCCCACACAGCCAGCGCGAAAGGAATCGCGCCGATATAAACATTCTCCAGCTTGAAGTTCATGAAACCGACATGAGTCTTCTCCCAGTCCTTTGACCGGCCCATGCGGCCCCAGTACGGCCCATCCGCCTCACCCGACCGCCATCCCGTGAACCCCGGCGCGATGAAATCGATACTCTCCTCCGGCGGCCAACTCCACTGCGTCGCAAAATCCCACTTCGCCTTTCCATCCTCCTGCTGGACACTGGCAATATTCTGCACGCTGGTCCGGTACCCCGTCCATACGGGGCGGAAGGCAATCAACCCCGCCATCACGCAAAGCGGAGCCAGCAGGAGTGCGAAACGCCGCCACGCAAATCCATCCTCCCGCCAAACGGCATACGCTGCGTACGGCACCAGTGCCATCGACATGAACAATGCCACGTCAGCCTGTTCGAGGAACATCCCGCCGATGGCACCACCTGCCAGGATGGCCCAAGCAATCCTGCGCCGTTGGGCGGCCATTTCGATCAGCCACAACGCCGCCGCCGCAAAAAGTAATACGCCGAACTTGCCGATATGACCCGCGTAGGTCAGCGTGAAATTCGTGCCCACCCACAGGCCGGACAGCACACCCACGGCACATGCCCACAACGGCAGCCGGCGTGAGCGGAAATAGAGCAGAAGAAAAACAGACGCCACCAGCAGATCAATTGCGTGAATCCACGTGGTGAAGAATCCCGCAGGCAGCAACCACAAGAGCAGGTTGGTCCAGTTGACCATCAGAATCTGCGGGATGCCCATCAGCACGGACTCATCCCACCAGCCGAAGAAAGCGCCCGGCAAGGCGCTCTTCCTCATCGCCATCGCACCGACATTATCGTCCGTGGTAAACAGAATGCGGCCCGGCCACGCCACACTCCGAAACACCACCACGGCAAACAACAGCAGCCCGGCGATGAAGACCCATTGCGCCCAGCGTGCCGAGCCCCGACTCTTCTGTGATTCGACCATGTGATCTCCCGATGAACGCCGCCGGTCACGTTACCCGCAAGGCCAACAATTGCCAATCAAATCCTGTCGCCGCCGCCTGCCGAAACGTTGACATTCGGCAACCCTTCCGGTATGCAAACCGTGACTCATCCGCAAGGACACCATGACTTTTTGGAGCCAACAGAGAGTAACGGTCACCGGCGGCACAGGCTTCATTGCCACCCACGTCGTGGAGGCGTTGAAGCGCCGTGGCGCCCGGGTGTTTCCCGTAGCTCACAAGGAGTTCGACCTCACACGCGAACCCGATGTTGAGCGTTTGTTCGCCGAACACCCCGCAGATATCGTGATTCACCTGGCCGGCCTGATCGGTGGCATCCTTGCCATCAAGGAGCGCCCCGCGGATTTCATCTATGCCAATCTCCTGATGAACGCCTACGTGCTTCACCACGCATGGAAGAACAAGGTGAAGAAGGTCGTTTCCATCGGTGCCGGCTGTGGCTACCCGCTTGACGCACCCACGCCGCTGAAGGAAGAAAGCCTGTGGGATGGCTCGCCACAGGCGGAGACAGCCCCCTACGCGCTCGCCAAGCGCCTGTTGTCCGTCCACAGCGACGCCTATGCACAGCAATACGGCTTCGTCGGAGTCACCGTCATCCCCGGCAACGTGTATGGCCCCTTCGACAACTTCAACCTCCGCAGCGCCAATGTCGTCCCGGCCCTGATCCGGAAATTCGTCGAGGCCACCGAGCAGAACGCGCCATCGGTCGAGGTCTGGGGATCCGGCCGCGCCGCGCGCGATTTCGTCTACGTGGCCGATCTGGCCGACGGCATGCTCGCCGCGGCCGAACGGCTGGACGCCACAACGCTCATCAACATCAGCTCCGGCGAGGAGACGCCCATACGGCGCGTCGTGGAAATACTCACCAAGGCCACGGGCTTCCGTGGACAGGTCGCGTGGAACACATCCCGCCCCGACGGCCAACTTCATCGCCGGCTGGACACGACGCGGGCCGAACAGATGTTGGGCTGGAAAGCCGGCACGTCCCTCGAGGAGGGACTTCAGATCACCGTCGATTGGTATCGGAAGAATCAGAACGAGGCGCGCAAGTGAGCGGTTCCCCATCCCCCTGGAAAGGACGGCGCGTGGCTGTGACCGGCGGCGCCGGGTTCATCGGCGCCAATCTCGTCGCCCGGCTCGTCCGCGAAGGCGCGGAAGTGCGCGTGGCCGATAACCTGGAACGCGGCAACGTGGAGTATCTCCGCGACGTCGCCTCGCGAATCGATTTCCGCAAGCTGGACCTCCGGGAAACCGCCGACGCCGGCCATGCGCTCGAAGGCATGGACACGGTGATCCATCTGGCGGCCAAGGTCTCCGGCATCGGCGTCTACATGGAGCATCCCGGCTCGATCCTGCTCAACAATCTGCTGATCGATCAGCACGTCATCGCCGCGGCGCTGCGGCATCACGTCCCCCACTTTTTCTACGCCAGCAGTTCCCACGTCTACCCGGAACATCTCCAGCAGTCGGTGGATGCTCCGGCGCTGAAGGAGGAAGACGCCTATCCTGCCCTGCCCGGTCTGACCTATGGCTGGGCAAAGCTGATGGGCGAAGTTGCCCTCATGGGACTGGCGAAGGAAGAATCCGGCATGCATGTATCCATCGCCCGCATCTGTGGTGCTTACGGCTTCTTCCAGCAGATCGATCTCCCGACCGGCTCCCTCATCCCCGTTCTCTGCCATCGCGCCGTGCGCTGGCCGCAACTCAAACCGTTCCGCCTGCGCGGCACCGGCAAGGAGAAGCGGGCGTACTGCTTCGTCGAGGACGTGGTCGCCGCGATCATGCGCTGTGTCGAACAGGGCGATCACCAATCGCTGCTTGGCCCGGTCAACGTGAGCACCGAAGAGGCTGTCTCCGTTCATGAGATTGCCGAGGCCGTCGTCCGCGTTTCCGGCAAGGATATCCCGATCGAGTATGATCCTTCCGTCGCAACCCCGCTGTGGAGCCAGACGGTGAACTGTGCAAAAGCGCACAGGGAACTTGGCTGGAAGCCGGCGGTGGCGCTTGAGGAAGGCATCCGCCGCACCTACGGCTATGTTGAAAAACTTCTCAAGGCCGCGCCGGCCGGCCTTTGAGTTCGCCCTTCTTCCTCAACTCGTTGATCGTGCCACGCAGTCTCGTAACTTCCGCAAAGGACCGGAAGAACTGCGTCCACTGCGTCCCCTCGGGGAACGCGTGGCTCTGACCATAGAGCCGCGGCCCGAACATCACCGGAACCTGACAGATGCGATAGCCCAGCGCGTGACACCAGATCGTCGACTCGGCGTAGATGGCGTTGGAGAGATGACCGTAGCGATCCGCACATTCCATCATCACCTCGCGCCGGCACAACCGGAACGCCGCGTTAATGTCGCGCACGCGGAGACCGAATAACGCCCCGGCATAGAGGCTGAAGGCCATCGAACCGTACCGCCGGTAGAGCGGATCGTGACGCACGGTGCGAAGTCCAAGGATGACATCGTTTGCTTCCATATGCGGCGCGAGCTGCCAGAATTCCGTGGCCAGGCTCTGCCCGTCGGAATCCACCATGAACACCCATGGGCACTTCGCGGCGCGGATCAGCGCCTGCAACGCCCGCGGGATGCCCTCTTTCTTGCCCTCGTAGATCACCCGGAGAAATGGCCAGCGCTTCTCGCACTCCTGCAGAATCTCCTTGGTGCCATCGTTGCTGCCGCCATCCTGGATTACAAACTCAGACCCGGCAGGCAGATGCCGTATCACCACTTCGGCGTAGTTCGACACCACGGTTTCGATCATGTCGCCTTCGTTGTAGACCGGCATGATCACGGAAACGGGTTCTTTGACTGGAGGCCTTGGATACATGTTCTTCTTCCTGCAGTGATTCAGGTTACAAGCCCGGCCGCACCATGCGGCCGCGCACGGAGTCAGCGGACCGGGCCACCGGGCCCCGGCTGACCCCCACCCGTATCGGGCGGCATCAGCCGATTCGCACGGAACACGATGTATTCATATCTCAGGTTGCCGCCCTGCACACCACGCGGGTGCCCCGGGATACGCGCAACGGGCTTGTAGTTCGACAACACCGCCTGCAACGTGGGGTCCTCCCGTGGCGCGTACGCGCCCACGATGACGTTGTCATACACCTGCTTGTACAGCGGCTCGTTCACGCTGTCCGGCTTGTTGCTGTAATCGATCCTCTTGTTCTTCCAGATCGACCGCTCCTCGCCGAACGGCCCCGAGTCGGGCTGGCCGAACACCTTCGGCAGATACGCAAAGTACAGCAGGCAGGAACGCCCGCGTGCAAAGACGTCCGCAATCTGCTGGTATTTCGCGCGATCATTATCGTCCACTAGATTCATCGAGTAGCTCGAGATCATCGGCAGTGCAACGGTGACCGCTTGGAACGCCACCAGGACCGCCACCACGCCGCCGCCCGCCGGCGCCGGCAAGACCTTGAACAGGCGATGCAGCCCGATGGCCCCGCTCACGGCAATACCTGCGTAACCAACCAACGCCTGCGTCGCGCCACTGCCGAGCTTCGGCTGCGCAATCACCGCCACGGCTACGCCGGCACCGAACATGAAATACTCCGGCCGCCAGATGGTCCGCCAAAATCCTTCGGAGGTCAGAAACAGCGATACCAGCACCATGACGAAGAATATGCCAAACCGGCCCATCAGGTCCGGGAAGAGAACTTCATTCCATATGCGCTGCGCATACCACGGCGCAACCCCCGCACTTTCAAAGGCCTGCTGCCAGAACTCGCCATCGGTCGATGCGTTCTGCCAGTAGAAAACCACGGCCACCAAGCCCAGGCTGATTCCCGCAAACCATGCCGCCATCCGCCTGTTCTCCACGAGCAGGTACAGCGTACCTGCGCAGATGAACGCCAGGCTCGTCTGCTTGGTCAGCATGCTCAACCCCATCAGGATGGCGGCAGCAACTGTCTTGCGCATGCTCAAAGGTTTCGCCAGCAGGAAGAACCCGCCCACGGCCAGCGCCACCTGCAGAGGATCGACGATCATCGCGATCATCCACGGCTCCATGTAGGCGTAGGTGCTGAGCACCACGCACGGCGCCGCCACCGAAAGCAGAAGATCGCGCTCCGTGTTCCGCCATACGAACGCGCCCATCAGCGTCGCAAACACCATCGCGGAGAGGAAACTGACAATGCGCGGAATGGCCATGATGGGTCCGAACACCTTCCACAACATGCCACACAGCCACAGATAGAACGGTGGGTACGTCAATGAAGCCTGTCCCGGCGCCAAGGGCACATACATCGGCTCACCAATGCGCACCCTTTCGACGACGTGGAGAATAGCGTACGGCGCGCGGTCGATTTCGAAATTCAACGGCAACCGATTGGCAGCAAGATACAGCAGAGGTACCTGCAGGAGAAGGAGCAGCCACAGGACGATCCGCTGCAGAGCGCCCAAGGCTCGATAGCGGTTCATGATTTCCGACGGCAGAGATCCAAGGCCCATCCTCTGATTCCTCCACATGCGTTTGACGCAACCCGTAATCGCGAAGACTATCGGCGCATCAAGCCGCCAGCAAGGCAAAATGCGGAATCCTCCCAACCCTTGCCTTGCCCCACCCGGCCTGATCGCGTACGCTCTGACCCGATCTTTCTATGCGGAGAATTGTGTCGTGAAGAAACTCTTCCTCATCATCGCGCTGACGATCACTCTGACGCCCTTTGCCTCGCAGGCAGCATCCTGGCCCGACCGCGTTTCGCGCAAGGATCACCTCTATCTGCGCGAGCTCATGCAGGACACCTGGAACTACATCGACTACTTCATCTCGCCCGACACCGGCCTCCCCTACGATTCCAACGAGGCGAAGGACATCACCAACACCACCAACATCGGCCTCTATCTCACCTCCCTCTGCATGGCTTACAAACTCGGCTACATCACCGAAGAGCACGCCCTGGCGCGAATCACCCGCATCCTCGACACACTCGACACCTACGAGAATTGGGACCGGCTCTACACGAATTGGATCGACCCCGAGGGCAAGAACAGGTCCGCCAAGCCCGGCGAGAGCAATATCTCGGATTACAACAAGCTCCCCGCGGGCCTCATTGTCGTCCGTCAGACCTTCCCGCAGTTGGAATCGCGCTGCACCGCGTTTCTCGACGCCATTCCGTGGGATGCCTTCTACGAGGAATCCACCGGAAAGATCCGCTACGCGTTCGATGTGCAACATCGCCGCGCGCTCAACCCGGTCTATCTCTATCGCGGCGAAGACAAGGTTCTCGCCCACTTCCTCATGATTGCCTCAGGGAAGGTGCCTGCCTCGAGTTGGGACCGCCACGACCTCGCCGATGAAGAGAAGTACGGATTCAAGTATTACAAACATGGATGGCAGGGCGGCGGGCTGTTCATGCAGTTCATCTGCGATCTGTTCCTCGACAACCGTGGCACACCCCTCGGCAAATCGGCTGTGAACTTCGCCTGGGTGCAGATGCTCCACGCCGCACGCATCGGCGCGCCCGTCTGGGGCTGGTCCGCCTGTGTCGCCCCCAACGGAAAGTACCTCGGCATGGGCGGGCTCATCGACGAAGTCGTGACGCCGCACGCCAGCGTCCTGACCATCAACCTCTTTCCCTCGGAGGTTGTCGACAATCTCAAGCGCCTGGAGGAGTTCGGCCTGCGCAAGCCGGCCCTCGTCAACGGCCGAAAAGAGAAGTTCGGGTTCCGCGACGGCATCAACTGGAAGAACGCGGAGATTACCGACAAGTATCTCATTCTGGACCAGTGCATGCTCTTCCTCTCGCTGGTCAACTACTGCGAGCGCGGTATGCTTTGGCGCACGTTCGACGCCGACCCCATGGTGCAGCATGGCAAGCAAGTCATCGCCGACTACCGCGCGGCGCTGCGCCTGCGGCCAACCGAACATGCATATATTCAACACCTGTCCGACGACCACCCGAACACCTTCTGGATGGGCAGCAATCCCACCCTGACCTGCCGCCCGGGCGATATCCTTGACCGTTCCCTCTGGGCCAAGTCGCTCTCCACCAATGTCCTCTCCGGCTTCAACGTAAACTGGAGCATCATGCGCGGCGATGGCACCACCGCGGCTGAAGGCAGTGAACCCATCGTCCTCGAGCCAAGGGAAACGCGCCTCGTATCGCGCATTATCCCTCCGCTTGATAAGGCAGTGTATGGCGATGTCTGGACGTTCCACACCGAGCTGACCCTGGAGGGTCAGGTTGTTCGGACGAGCGATGAGAAAATCACGTTCCCCCGCTATCGCCTCCTGTCCGGCAAGTGGAAACTGCAATCCGGCGACGATAGCACCTGGGCCGAACCGATCTTCGACGATTCCTCATGGACCACATGCCTTGTCCCCTGCCGATGGGAGGATGGCTCGCTGCCCGAGTATGACGGTTACGCTTGGTATCGCCTGCATTTCACCATTCCGGCCAGCTCCGCTGCACTCTGGACCAACTCGGAACTCGCGATCCTGATCGGCGCCGTGGATGACGCCGATGAGACGTACCTCAATGGGAAGAAGATCGGCGCCACGGGCGCGTTTCCGCCCGCCGAGAAGACCGCCTACAATGAGCCGCGGCTCTATCCGATTCCACAGGAATTGCTGAAAGAGGAAAACATCCTGGCCGTGCGTGTAGCCGACTTCGGCGGTAACGGCGGCATCTGGCGCGGCCCGGTCGCGATTGGGCCGGCCGATGAATTGCAGGCCTTGAGCGCAACAACAGAGTACTAGCCAACTTCAGCAGCTACTGATCAATCACGGGCTCAAAACTCACGTTCTTCGCGTCGATTTCGGCGATGACAAACGTGTAGGTCTTGCCCTTGACCTCAACCGGAATCATATCTCCTTTGCCCAGAACCTGATCGTTGACCAACGCCCTGTATTCCCCACCCCGCTTGATCACTCCCGTCGTGCGCAGCATGGTTCGGGCCGTCGCGATATCCTTCTCCATCCGTTCACGTTCGGAGCTTGAGAGTTCCCTTTTTGGCTTCTTCACAGGCTGAGGCGCCACCGGGACAGGGACAGCCGCAGGACTGGGCGCGGGGGCAGTCGCCACCTCGGGCGTCGCGACCTTGGCGGGCGGCGGCTTTGCCGCAGGCGAAACTACCGGGGTGGGCTCTGCAGCAGAAGGAAGCACCTCGGTTTCGAACGGCGCAAGCGCCGGGCTCGGCGTGGAAGCCACGGGCGCAACGGGTTCCGACTCCGTCGGGAGCGGCTCTGAGACGGCATCGGGCATGGCCCCAGTCTCAACCGTTGTCACCGGCAAAGCTGCGCCTTCCTCTACATACTCGTTCGTGTCCACGCTCTCCTCAACAGCCGTCGACTCTGCCGCCAGTTGCGGCACAACCATGACATACGTCACGGAGATGGCGTAGACTACCAGCGCAGCCACCAGTTTATGCCAGAACTGCTTATCCGCCGCCACGAGACGGGCGAGGCCCAGGAAGATGTACCCCACGGCCAGGGTAAACAGTGGCGTGGCACCAATCAGCACGTTGTAGAGGATGAACAAGCCCGCGCCGCGGCGAAACACCCATCGCGTCAGCAGGAAGAAGGGATACATGAAGAACGCCGTAAACAGCACGATTCCCGCTGCAGCCCACTGATCTTTCGGCACACCCAGCGCCAGCGTAGCCCCCAGCAGGAAAGACCAGATCAATGAGCCGCGCCAATAGACGGCCCATTCCCGGGCAAGAAGGCCGGTTTGTCCGGAGTTCTCGTCCGCGGCAAACGCAACCGGTAGAGGCGGAGGCCCGCTCACAAGCGTCTCATCCTTTCCCGTTGACCAACGTCACGGATACTGGCCGGCCCGATCGAGCCCCGCCGTCTCCTTGAAGCCGAAGAGCAGGTTCATGTTCTGCAAAGCATTACCCGCCTGACCCTTCATCAGGTTGTCGATGTGCGAAATCACACGCAACCGGTTGGTCCGCTCATCCACATCCACGATCAGGTTACAGTAGTTGGTACCCCGCACATGCACCGTGCCGACTCCGGCGTTCCGGTCATAGATGCGCACGAAAACGTTGTCCATATGGAACGCCTTGTACGCCTCCATCACAGCCGCGGGCGTGATGCCTCCCACCAGCGTTCCATAGAGGCAGGACATGATGCCCCGGCACGTTGGCACCACCTGCGCCGTGAACGTAACGTTGAGCTTCCGGCCAGCCAACAGAGCGAGTTCCCGCTCGATCTCCATCACGTGCTGATGTCCGGCCAGTTTGTATGCGTTCATCTGGTCGTACCGCGCCGGATAGTGGAAGACGGCTGCGGGCTTCTTCCCCGCGCCGGACACACCCGTCTTGCAGTCGCAGATAATGCTCGTGAGATCGATCAGTCCCGCCTTCACCGCGGGCGACAACCCGAGCAGACAACTGACGGCGAAGCAGCCGCAGTTGCCCACCAGCCGCGTGCCCGTGTTGATGTCCTTCCGGTGCAGCTCCGGCACGCCATAGACCGTGTCCTTGAGCAGCGGCGCATCCTTGTGCTGGGGATCCAGGCCAATCCGCGCCGCATATTCGGCATAGACCTTCGGGTCGTTGAACCGGAAGTCACCGCTGTAGTCGATGACCTTGGCGCCTTTGTCCAACTCCGCGCGCGCGAACTTCATGCCGACGCCGTCCGGCGTGGAGAAGAAGACCACATCGGCCTTTTCCTGGGCCTTCGCGCTGTCCGGCGCGTAGATTTCGAGATCGCAAAAACCCGCCAAGTGCGGATACATCGCGCTCATGGGCTTGCCGACATTCTCCACATCGACCAGGCAGCCGATCTCCGCCTGCGGATGCCGCAGGAGAAGCTCCGTAATGCCCACGCCACCATATCCGCCCGCACCAACAACCTTCGCTTTAATCATCGCAGTATAACCTCGTGGTTCAGACAAGTTCGCCGGAGAATATACCCCTGCCCTGCCACGAATAAAGATGAATCATACACCTTTGGATTTGCGGCCATCCCGGTCCGCACCTATCATGGCTTCAGGCAATGCCCCCACAGCCAACATGAAGACCTCGGAGCAACTTAAGGACGACATCGTGTTCGATGTCGTTCTGCGCGGGAATCGGCTGAAGTTTCATACCACATGGGGTCTCTTCAGCCCCCGTTCCATCGACGACGGGTCGTATCTGTTGATCGAGCACATCGACGTCAAGGATGGACAAGACACGCTCGATCTTGGCTGCGGCTACGGCCCCATCGGGATATCGCTGGCCAAGACATGCCCCCACGGCAGCGTCCACATGGTGGACACCAATTTCCTGGCCGTCGACTTCGCAAGGAAGAACGCGGAAGTGAATGGCCTGCCCAACTGCAAAGCCTATCTGAGCAACGCGTTCAGCGCCGTAGGTGACGTCATGTTCGACAACATCGTCACCAACCTGCCGGCCAAAGTGGGCAAGGAACTGCTCTACATCATCCTCAGCGACGCCAAAGACCACCTGCGGCCCGGCGGCCAACTCGTCGTCGTAACCATTGCCGGCCTCAAAGAGTTCATCAAGAGAAACTTCAACGAGTCCTTCGGCAATTATGAGAAGGTGAAGCAAGGCCGGGAACACACCGTGGCCAGGGCCATCAAGCAGGCTTCGGAGCCGGTGGTTCAAGGATGAGCGCCCATTTGTTTCTTGCCGATGAGAGGCCGTTCACGCACAATTTTTAGTGCTGTTGCCTTGGCGTAATCTGAAATGCAGGGGGGCTATGATCAGGAACTTGTGTCTCGTACTATTCTTGTGCGCGATCATGTTACCGCAAACAGGCGGGGCCGCGAATCTTCTCTCCAATCCGGGTTTTGAGGAGGGCACGGCGTTTGTGAACGGATGGTTCTCCTGGGGCGATTGTGGCGTCGAGTCCTGGGCCGCACGTAGCGGCAGCAATGGCGTGGCGCTATACGGCTGGGTGTCGGGCTCCTTCGGTGGGT
>ERZ795056.3739-NODE-3739-length-16119-cov-5.181648_pt1 | contig 16119 bp, 10 predicted proteins | sample MGYA00375140_ERZ795056 | MGnify/ENA primary metagenome ERZ795056 (study PRJEB30185, sample SAMN05720227) | activated sludge metagenome | isolation source: Anaerobic digester | place: USA | collected 2015-03-09 ... | reverse complement strand
CTGCGACCGTCGCCGAGGACCGCAGGATCTCGTGGATCGAGCCGCCAGACCTGTCCAGGGATGAAGGATCGATAAGTCATGCGTTCTTCTCCTCCGTGACCGCGACGGTCGCAGGATCACGCTGCTTCGCCGCGGCCTGAATGCGGCTGGCGAGGATGATCTCGTGGGCGACCCTGCGCAACTCGTGGACGGCCTCCTTCAGATCATCGACATCGTGGGATTGCAGCTGGGGGAACACAGCCTTCTGAATCGATTGGAGTTGCGGAGAAGTATTCTTGCCGCTGCGGCGACGACGCTGCAGCATTGCGCCGAGGGCCAGCGTGAGGCCGGCGCGCAGGGCCCCGGTATCTGGGATTCGTGGGCCAGGGTCCATGGGCACGTCGAGCCGCTGCAACTCGTTGAGCAGACCATGCGCCGTGGCCATGGAGACCTCGTCGTCGCCGTCGATCCAATCTCGCATGCGGGCCGCATATTCCTTGGTGGCGCCGCCGGATTTCCGGTCGCCACCACCCGCGACCGACTCGTTGACCTGAATCCAGCTCACGTCCTTTCCCGAGGCTCTACGGGCCGTCTTGGCCGCCGTCAGGGCCAGTTCGGCCCGGTGACGAACGTCGCGCAGATCGTGTTTGACGTGCGCCACCACCAGGCCGAGCGAGAGGGTGAGCGGGCTGGGTATCTTCGCTCCCTTCTTCTCTGCGCGCCCTCTCACCTCGTCGAACTCGACCGCGAGTTTGCACGCAGTCTCCAGGGCCTTGTCCAGCGGCAAGTAGGCGCAAAGCTCGTCACCGCCGACATAGAAGGCCACTCCGCGCCCCTGCTTCACGATGCGCCAGGCGTTGTTTGCGAACTCGTCCAGGGCGTTGACCAGCGCATGCTCCTGTTCCTGCGTCTTTTGTTCACTGAGCATCGCGCCGACGCCGTCGCCATCGGCTGTCAACAGGACATAATAGGGCGATGGGGCGCGGAACTGGGCGTGAAGCTCCTTGAGGGGCACCTCGATCCTCCGAAGCGCGCTCTGAGCCTGAGCGATGCTCTTGAATTTGTGGGTTTCGGGCCGAACGCCGGCCTTCTCGAACTCGCCCCGCGTCCGCTTCACCTCTCGCTTGAGCGCCTCGAGTGTGCCATCAAAGAGCAGGCTGGCATCGTAGGGGAAGATCGCGTCCTCGTGCCTACGATTGGGCCCGGTCCCCGGTTCTTTCGACGGGGACGAGACCAGGTGGAGAGCGAAGCGGTATTTGTCGCACTCCAGCCCGCGCAGCACGTTCCTTATCTCCTTGAGCTTTTCCTGCACCCGCGATGCCTTGACCCCCTCGATCCAGGGATCGGCGGCCACACGGGAGAGTGGCGCGAACGGGAGGCCAGGGAGAAGCAGAGCTTCCCATTTCTCACTATCTTCACCTTCGGCTCTCATCGCCGCGAATCGACGCAGGAGGGCGATGGCGTCGAGACGCTCGTCGCTGCGGATGCCCTGCCGGTGACGCTCGAGCTTCGCCTCGACAGCTTTCTGCGGGTGGTAGCGAAGATCGTACTGAATCAGCACGGAGTCGCGGCCCGCTTCCATGGTCGAGCGCACGTGGCCGGCTTCCGTCCAGGAGGGGGCGACGAAGACTCGCGAGTTCTTGCGGGCCTCACGCAGTTCCTGGGCACGTTCAAGGGCCTTCGACTCCCCGTCATTGTCCTCGCTCCTCACTCGTGAATAACCGGCATAGTACTCCATGAAGTCGCCGGCAAGGATGGCGTCGGCCTGAGCCTGGAATGCTCGAATGTCTACACCATTAATGTCGTTGTTCTCGTCCTTGATCTTCTCAAGCTGCTTGGCCAGCCATCTCCGGGCAGCTTGCTCCGCTTCTCGAAGGATCCGACGGATATCTTGTTCGCCGTTTGCAGAGATGATCGCTCGGATCTTGTTGGAGATTACGGGTGGATTGTCGGACGGGTCGGGTCCGGCGAGATCAAAGAAAGGCCCCGTCCCGATGGTCTCCTCGAGCGGCATCCAGAAGATGGTGTCGCCCCCAGTATCCCTCTTCATCTCACTCAAAAAGAGTGCCACCCGCCGGGTCATCTCGGAGAGCAGACGAGAACCGTACCAGAGGTCGCGGCTGCGTCGACCCGCGCTGATGAAACTGCTTACCGGGCCGACCGCGATGGCCACCGCATAACGGTTTGTCTCGTTCATGCTTGCACCTTTTGGAAGCCACGCTGCGTGAGGCGATCGAGGAAGGCCGCGACCGCATCGCCCTTCGCTCTGTCGAGAGCGAACTGAATCGTCTTCTGGGCGCCCGCCGATTCCTTGATCAGCACCGCGTCCTCTGTCTTGGGAAGGTTAGGTTGCTGGTTGAGGACCGCCCTGACGTTATGACCCGACACGCTCCCGCTCGAGGCATCTTGAGGAAATGGTTGGTTCATGTAGATCATCAGGCACACATAACCGTCGCTGCAGCGCAGCGGGCGCATGCGCAGGGGGGAGGTCCAACGCTCGCCATAGGTGGGCATGAAGACTCCGTCCGCTACCTTGTCGTCCTGGTCTTTGAAGGAAGTGTTGAGGGGCATGCCGAAGGCCGCTCGGGGCGCACCATTGAGAGCGGGACCGGAAGTAGGGGGGTGACGTTGAAAGCGTGCGTTGTGCTTCCGATGCTTAAGGGCGAGGCGTCTCAGGGTGTCGGCCTCGGGCCAGTAGCTGCGACCCGGGCGGGGGGAGCCGGCGCTGGAATTTCTGCCCACGCCCGGTCCCTGGCGAAAGTTCTTGAGGTTGTCGAGCCCGTCATGGAGCGCATCCATGGCGCCACGCCGGACCTGCCCGCATAGCAGCGACTTGGCGGGCAGACGAGGATGGAAGCCTTTGACCTCATCGGGGCGTTCTGTGGGCCAGTCGAAGACTCTGTGGAGCTCCTTCAGCCGTCTAGCGAGCTCTTTTGAGCTGCATTGCTTAAAGAGGGCAAACAGGTCCGCGAGCTCTTTCCTGAGGTCACTCGAAAGATCTTCTGTACGCTCGGCTAGCACTTGAAGCGTGGTCAGGATGTTCACCGCATCCTTTTCGCGTACCGCAAGGGCTCCGAAGCCCCGGGTGGTGCGGGAGCCCACGCCTCCGAAGTGGATCCAGGCCCATAGGCTCCCCAGCACCTCTCGGAGCCCCTGGAGCCAGTCCGTCGCTTCCTTTGTGTTTACCGGGAGCGTGATGGATACGTGTAGATCGAACTGGAGGTTCTTACGCACGCTGCGAGTGGGAGGCTTCGCTATGGTCTGTTGTCTCAGCTCCTCACGTTCGAGCTGCAAGGGAAACAGGCCATAGCCCATGGCGGCTCCGCCCTCCCAAACAGGCACCGCCTTATAACTGCCCCGCTCGCCGATGTAGCGTCCGGCGGCCATGTCCTGCCCCCTGTCCACCGTGGTCACGCGCAGTATCACCTTGCTGCGCAGCGCGTCCGGTTTCTTCGGGTCCTGGCCCTTCGGGTCTAGGCCTACACCCCCCCAGAGCCTGGCTTCTTTTTCGAAGAGGTCCTTGTCGTTGTCCGGCTCTGGCTGGAGGGCGCGCCACCACATGCGGAGTTGACCCCGGATGCCCGGGATCCGTACGCCCTCTATCTCGTCCGGCGTGCGACTCTCCACGCCGCCCCCCACGATCGGGGTGAGGCACTCGAGGGGCAGAGTGAAGCTCACCACCAGGGGTGCACACACTTCCCCAATGCGCGCCCGCTCATTGATCTCGGCCTGCAATCCCGGCGGCAGGGGCTGGTTGACAGCCACTTGCGACGTCTGTGCGGCCTTCAAATACTCATCTTTCCCGGGAGGGGCCAGTCCTTCAATGGTTCGACGCATGCCTACTCCTTACGGCTCAGAAATTAGCGATGTTTTCTTAGGTACGATGACGAGGCCTGGGTTGTCAACCGGTCCCGTTGTCTTTGGTGGTGATGGGGGTGAATTGGCCGAGGCCGAAGTGGGCGCCGTAGCCGAGGGCGATCGGGCCGCGCACGGGGTCGGCGAACTCGAGGCGAAAGCCGAGGCTCGCGGCGCGGCCGGGGACCGGGCCGCCGCGGCTACGCTCGCGGCGGAAGGCGTGGAGGCGGCGCTCGCGGGCCTCTTCGGGGGTGAATGGGTGGATGGCGATCGGCTCGACGCCGAGGACGAGGCTGCAGAGCCGGCGCAGCTGGGCCTCGTGGGTGTCCACGAGTTGACCGCGAACTTCCTTCGGGCAGCGGGGCGGGATGAACGGGGTTATGCTCTCCCAGTGGGGCGCTGCGCGCAGGGGCAGTGGTGGGTGCTCGAGGGCCTCGGCGCGGCCGAGCGCGATCATGGTGGTGTGGACGGGATGGCTGGTGAGGCCATAGAGGACGCGCAATGAGCGGAGGGCGTGCAGAGCGGGGGCATCGAAGCCGTCGCGGGCGTGGACGAGGATATGGTCGATCTCGCCGCGCTGGTTAGCCTGGGGGAGGAAGAATGCGTGGCGGTGGCCCTGGAGTGGTCGGTCATCGTCGTTCTTGCCGGTGAGTACGGCGCAGGGTTGATCGCCGACGTGGCGGAGCAGCGCGGCGCGCAGCCTCTCACCGATCCACAAGGTCTTCTCGACGTGGGGGAGAACGGGGCCGTCGAGGATGAGGCGGGCGAAGTTGGGTCGATCGGAGCGGGCAGGGGCCGGCGCCGAGCGTTTGGCCGGTGTCGCGGCGATGGTGTAGGGGATCCATCGGGTGCCGGGGACGGCGGACCAGCCGGCGCGCTGGAGGGCGCCGGTGTCGATATTCAGGCGATCCCACAACGTCGCGGGGAGGACCTGCTTGCGCTGCTGCGGGCCCTGGGCGGCGAGGAAGCCGTCCTCCCATAATTGATAGTCGTGCGCAGAGACTGGCGCGAGCAGGCGGGTCTGATTGGGCGGGTCCTCGCCCGGGTCGCGCGGGCGGGCGTCGGGCGCACGGTCGGGCAGTTCGGTGCAGAGGCGGGCCTCGGCCCAGCTCTCGGCGCGGCCGAGATAGGCGATCTGGCCGGCGACCTGGGCGAGTAGGTCGCGGTCGGCTGTGGTGAGCTCGAGGTCGGGCCAGGCTGCAATGATGTCGTCCGCTGCAGATTCGGATGACGGGGAGGTTGCTGCGCCGCCACCGACGGCGAGGAATGCGTCGAAGACCTTGGTCGTGCTGCTGCCATCGATGGGCATGTAGTGGCGCAGGTGGCCGGGCGCTGTAGGGGGGAGGTAATAGACCGGCGGGATGGTGAGGCGCTCGAGGATGGTTTGAAAGCGCTTGAGGTCGAGCTCGGGGCCGAGGCGGTAGCTCGCGGCGACAAGGGCCCGGAGCAGGCGCCAGGGCGAGGGGGGCCACTCGACGGTGCCCTCGTTGACGTGGTGGTCCCAGCCGGTGGCGTGGTAGCGGCCGGCGAGCAGCGTGAATGCGAGGGCGATCACTTCTTGCCCTTCGCCTTCGCGGTCTTCTTGTCGGTGGGCGCGGGTTCGTCGGTGTCGCTGGTATCGCTGGTATCTTCGTTGTCGCTGGGCTTCGTCTTGCCCTTCTTGGGGGCCTGGAAGATTGCGCGGCTGATCGGTGGGTCGGCGAACAGGCCGTTGCGGGCGACGGCGGCGATGAGGCCCGGGAGGGTCTCGGTGACGATCGAGAGGGAGGGGAGCTGGAGGTCGGTGGGACGGGTCACGCGGAGCTCGCCGGCCTCGAGGTCGCAGGCGGTGCGCAGGCGCAGGCCGCGGGCGAGGAAGCGCTGGACCTTGAACAGCGCGAGGGCATACAGGCACTGCTCGAGATCGGGGCCGAGGCGGTAGCTGCGGAGCTGGTCGAGGTCGAGGTTGAAATAGGCGGTGAGCGTGGCCGCGGTGTATTCGTCGCGGTGGAAGGGCACGTTGCCGAAGCCCTCCTTCGCGGTGGTGCCGGCGGCCTCGTCCTTCTCGGCCATGACGCGGTCGTTCTTCACGCCACCGCTGCTGACGACCCGGACGTCGCGGGCCTCGATGAAGCCGCCGAGGGCGCGCGGGAGGCGGAGGACGCCGGCGATGCTCTCGAGGAAGACGCCATGCAATAGCGTGTTGGGGTCGTACTTGCAGAGGGCGCGGATGAATCGGAGGCGGTCGAGCGGCTCGTCTTTTTTGTAGTCGATGTCGCGTGCGAGGGCGAGGGCGACCTCGCTGCGCTCGATGTATGCCGAGTTGAGGCGGTGGGCCTCGAGCAGGCTGTTGGTGATCACTTTGCCGTCGCGCACGACCTCGACGTAGGGCAGGCCCTGGAGCGGGGCGACGAGGCGGCCCTCGGCCTCGTCCCAGCAGGTGGACTCGAGGCGGTTGGCGATTGACTGGGCCGACTCGACGAGCAGCATCTCGGTGGTGTCGGCCAGGCGATAGGTGGCGGCGCCGAGGTCGGGGAAGCCGGTCGGCTGGAAACGGGTGCCCTGCACGGGGCGCAGATCGGCCTCGAGGAGCAGGCGGGGGGCGTCGGGGAGCTTGGGGAAAGTCATGGGGTGGGCTCTTGAGGGGTGGAGGTGGTCGCCATGAATCGCGGGCACAGCTGGTCGAGGAGGATCTGGTGGGCGCGGGGTCCGAGCGGGAAGATCAGGGCGGCGGCGAGGCGAGTGCGATGGGTTGGAGGGACGTCGAGGTCGGCGAGGTGGTGGGTCGGGAGGCCCTGGCCTTGCAGGCGGCGGAGCGCGAGGGGAATGGCGCTGCGGAGGTCGCCGGCGGCTGCGCGTGCGAGCATTCCGGGGGTGCGTCGCAAGGGCTGGCCCTCGGGGCTCCAGGTGTGCGCGAGGGCGAGGGCGGCGAAGGGGGCAGGAGGTAGGGCGCCGCGTGGTGTGGACGGGGGTGCGGGGGCGCGGCGCCAGTCGACAAGTGACAGGCCGCGGGCCAGGGCCTCGAGCTGGGCGTCGTCGGTGCGGGCGTCGATGAAGGCGGCGATGTCGGCGAGGGCGGCGTGATGGCGGGTTTGGATGTCTCTTGGGACAGGTGATGACTTGCTGTCCTGGCTGCGCTCGACGTCGACGCGGAGGAGGACGGCGAGGAGGTTGCGGATGAGGTCGCCCTCGCCCCATACGGTGCGGCCGTCGTCCTGGCCGCGGAGGAGCCACTCGCCGCGGCGGACACGGACGAGGCGCGGGCGCAGGTCGGTGCTGGCGAGGGCGGCGGCGAGGCGAAACTCTGGGCTGCCGTCGTTGGCGCGCTCGAGCCAGAGCGCTGGCAGCAAGGGGACGGGTCGCAGGCCTTGCTGGGTGGCGTCCCCGGGTGTCCGTGCGACGGCGGCCTCGGCCTCGCCGAGGGCGATCAGGACGGCCTGTACGGTGCGGGGCGTGCCGTCCTGGCAGAGCTGGAGGATGGCGGCCTCGAGGCGACGCAGGGCGCGTCCGTGGGAGGCCGGAGCGTGGGTGCCGGTCGCGGCCCGGCGGAAGCGCTCGAGCCAACGGTCGATGGGGGTGAGGAGCTCGACGTGCGGGCCGGGACGCTCAGGGACGCGCCAGCGACCGAGCGGGGTCGCGAGATGGGCTTGGCCGTTGCGAAGGTGAAAGCCATAGCGGACGAAGCTATGAAGGCCGCGGGCCACGCCCAAGCCGGTGATGGCTCGCGCGAAGTCGATGCCGGTGCCGGCAGGGCGGCTGGTAACGTTTTGCGCATCGGAGAGGCGGACCTTGGCGCGACCCTCGGACAGCAAGGCTCGTAGCTCGGAGAGTGACGCGGGGGCGCGCCACAGCGGTAGCCACACCTCATCGCGGGTCTCTTGCTCGTCAATGTGTGCGCTCGATCCGTAGCCGCTGGCGCTGGCGCGCACGGTGAAGGGAAAGGCCATCGTGCCGGGGGCAGCGGCTTCGAGGCGGCGAGTGATGGTCGCGGTGAACAGAAGCGTGCCCTCGAACATCAGGGCGAAGTCCCAGGGGTTGACAATGGAGTCGCGCTTGTAGCCCGGGCCTGCATTGGCGCCACCGGTACCCGCGGGATGGAACTGGCCGATCGCCTTCTTCCCCAGCCCCGGGGTCGGTTCGCCGAAAAGGGCGCCGCGTAGGAGGCCTGGTGCGGGTGGACCGAGCAGCAACTCGGCGAGGCGCTGCATGTGGTTGTTGGTGAACTCAAGGTGACCGTCATTGCCGCCGGTGCCGAGCAGCGGCGGGAAACGCAGGCCGTCATCCGTCAGGGCCAGCGCGGCGTCGAGCCAGGCGAGTGCGTCGTCGTCGAGCTCGTTGCGCAGGTGCCCGACCAGCCTCGGCTTCTGCTCTTTGTCAGGCTTGGTATCGAGCTTGAGTTCCTTCAAGACCTGACGGGCGACGGCGATCGCCCGGCGGTAGGTGCTGAAGCGGGGTGCGGCGGAGTTTGCGATCGCGTCGATGCCAGGTTTCTTGGCTTGGGCGAAGAAGCCGCTATCACCGTTCCATGGGGCCACGATCGGCGTCGGGGCGTAGCGGTCGGCGAAGAACTCGAGCAATTCGGCGGCGTCGAGGCGGCTGCGCAGGACGAATGTGTCGCCGTCCCAGCAGCCGCGGGCGTCTGGATCGGCCTGCTCGCTGACCAGGCGCAGGATGCCGAGCGCCTTTAAATAGTGGGCGAGCGGCTCGGGGCTGCAGCCTTCGAGGCGGAGATCAGGCACGGGCGGCCTCCTGCGGTGCGGTACGGCGTCGGGTGCCGAGGGCGTCGGCGATACGCACGAGGGCTTCATAGAAGGCGAGGCGGAACACGCCGTGCTCGTCGCGCAGTCGCAGGGCCCGGGTCTGCCAGCTCGCGCGGCCGTCGTGATCACCGAGTTCCATCAGATCGAGGCTCAGGGTGACGGGCTCGGAGCGGATGCCTTCGCCGAGCTCTGCGCCGGGCAGCGGATCGCCGTCCCACACGCCGCGGGCGAAGCGGCGCGGCGGGCCGGGCGGGGCCTGTTCGTTGGGACCTGCCCGAAGAGACATGCGGACCTTGCCGTGGTGGGCGGCGATCAGGTAGGCGCCGAGGTCGTCGCCGTCCTGGGCGAGATAGGCGAGCGCGCTGGCGAGTTCGTGGCGAAAGCCGGGCCGCTGGTGCCGACCGCCGTGCTGGCCGTCGCTCTTGGCCCAGGGGCCGCCCTCGCGCCGAACGTCGCCCTCGGGGAGGCGGGAAGTCAACATGTCCTGAAAGACACGGTGAGCCTTGCCGAGGTCGTGCCAGCGGGCGGCTCGCTCGAGGACGGCCCAGGGGAGCTCGCCGGCGATCGCGGCGGCGAGTGTGCGCAGCTCCTCGGCGACGTCCTGGGCGTGCGTGGCGAGGGTGACATAGTCGGCGCAGCCGTAGGAGAGCAGGTCGGCGGCGTCGTGGTCGTCGGGCTGGGCGTCGCTGGGGATCGGTGCCGGGCGATCGGTGGGCTCGCCGGTCCAGCCGAGCACGGGGTCGTAGCCGCCGGCGCGCACCGGGAGCAGGAGGGTCATGCCGGGGATGACACGATCGGGGCTGATGCGCTCCCAGACGCGCTCCAGGCTCGACCAGCGGTAAGCGGGATCGCGGCTCTTTTTGAGGAAGTCGCGCAGGGCGTGGATGCGGACCCGACACAGCTCTGCGGCCGCGAGCGCGGGGGAATCCGCGGGCGGGGCGGTGGTGGTGTCGTCTGGCCAGCTGCGCCAGGCGACCTGGACGTCGGCGTCGTCGCTGGCGCGGATGTAACGGCTGATGTCGATGTCGTGACCGGCGAGGTCGGGCTCGGTGTCGAAGAGGTCGAGCAGGTCGCGTCTGCGCAGCGCGGGCGGCTCGGGGACGCCGGGTTCCTGCGGTAGCTTGGCTAGCAAGGTCGGGCCGACGTCCTTGAGGCTGCGCAGGTTGGCGCGGGCGAGCGCCAGCTCGGCCTCGGTATAGGGTGGTGCGAGCTCGTCGCTGATGTCGATCCACCGGACGGCGGCGTCGTCGATGGTGCCCTCGCGGTTGCAGCGGCCGAAGCGCTGGACCATGGCCGACCAGCTGGCGAGCTCGGTAAAGAGGACCCGCGCCGAGATGTCGACGCCGGCCTCGATCGCCTGGGTCGAGACCAGGATGCCGGTCCAGCGCGCCTCGGGGCGGGTGGCGAGCAGCTCGTTCTGCAGCGGGCGGCGCTCTGCGGGTCGGAAGCGGGAATGCAGTAACGCGACCGGGTTGTCGCCGGCGATCTTGCGCAGCGCGAGGCACAGGTCCTGGGCCCGGCGCACCCGGTTGACGACGACGAGGGTGAGCGTGCCAGGCTTGTGTGCGGCCAGTACCTCGCGGGCGAGGGTGTCGCTGCCGCTGGCTTTTTTCGTGACCGTGAGGGGACTTGCGCGCAGGGGCTTACGCGCGGCGAGGCGGCGAGCGAGCGCCGGGTTTGCACGGTCCTGAGCCGAGATGTCGATCCGGGTGAGGGGGCGGTCACGCAGGTCGATGGTGGCGAGCTTGCCGGCGCCGAGGGTGGCGCTCATCCATAGTGTGCGGGCCGGCAGCGCGGTGCCGAGGCGCTCGCGCAGGCCCTGCAGCTGGGCGGATGTGGTGAGGCCGGGGCCCATCAGCTGGACCTCGTCCATGACCCACAGGCAGTCGCTGTTGAGCAGCCCGAAGTGCCAGGGCCAGCGGAAGCGACTCATCGCATAGCCGCGGCCGAGGGCGCGGGAGAGCAGCATGTCCTGTGTGCCGACGATGATGGCGTCGTCGGCGGGCGCGAGCTCCCAGCGCTGATCGACAGCGCCGCCGAGTAGCGGATGAACGGCGACGTGCTGATCGAGGCCCGCCGCGGTGAGCCAGGTCTCGGCGCTGCGAACGGTCTGCTCGACCAGGCTGCGCATCGGCAGGCAAAAGACGAGCCGCCGCGGCGTCTTGACGCGCGATGGCTCCGCGGCGAATCGTCGCCGCCATAACCACCCGAGGACAACGGCCGCGGTCTTGCCGGCGCCAGTCGGGACGGAGAGCAGGTCTGGAAGCTCGGGGCTCGTGGCGAGCAGGGCCTGATATGGATAAGGGGATTGGCCGGTGAGCTTCCGGAACCAGGACTCAAATTGCACAAGACCTCCGCTGATATTGCGTCGCGCAGACGCGGGGCGGCGCGGGTACTCGGAGCGTCGACGAGGACGAACAGGATCGACGCTACACGAAAAAACATCGAGTGAAAACCGCCTGACTATCGAGTCGCGCGGGCGGGGAAATCGATCCCCAAAAATCTGCGCGGTCGTATGGGCAGGTCGTCCGACTCGAGAAACTGTGTTCCTCGACGCGCTGCGGGTTGTTGAGAAAAAGCTGCGGTGCCAAGGATCGACCGGACATCGGCCGCGACTACCTGAGATGAAGCTCCGGAACTCCGGGACTGAAATCTCTCTGTGCGCCGGTGATTTCGTCGGTGCATGGGCCTCGACAACCGATCGCTACCCTGTGACCCTGACAATGACGATGATCTCGATGACCGAGCAGCTCCAAAAGATTCTGGCCGAACGACCACGCGACCTGGTGATCGTCGTGGGCGCCGGCGTGTCTATCGGCGCCCTGCGGGGCTCTCCACTCGCCCGGCTCGCGTCCTGGCAGGGCCTCCTTCATGACGGCCTCGATCAAGTCGAGAGCCGGGGAGGCCCGGGGCGGGAGGACCTGGGCAGGATCCGCGGTTTGCTGGACAGTCAGGACGCTGCGCTCTGGATCGAGGCCGCGGAATGGCTCACGCGCATGCTCGGAGGCCCGGAGGGCGGTGCATTTAAGCAATGGCTGCGCGCGACGGCCGGCGCCTTTGCGGCCGAGCGGCGCGAGCCCGATGTGCTCGCGGCCCTCGCGGCGATGGCGGAGCGCGGCGCCCTGCTCGCGACCACGAACTATGACGGGCTGCTCGAGGCGGCGACCGGCGCTCCGGCGGTGACGTGGCGTGACCCGGCCAAGGTGGGGCGGGTGATCCGCGGCGATGACCCCGGTATCCTGCACTTGCATGGGTACTGGGAGGAGCCGGCCTCGGTGGTCCTCGGCCGTCGCTCCTACGACGAGGTCGTCCGCGACGAGCACGCCCAGGCGACCCTGAAGGCGCTGCGCATGACCAAGACCTTCCTCTTCGTGGGCGCCGGTGCCGGGCTCGAAGACCCCAACATGGGCGGCTTCCTGCGCTGGACGGCGCAGGTCTTCGCCGGTTGCGAAGACGAGCACTATCGCCTGGTGCGCGAGGAAGAACGTGAGGCCGTCCAGGCGTTACATCCCGAGGCGCAGCGGATCAGGGCACTGAGCTATGGTCGCGGTCACGATGGGCTGGCGCCGTTCCTGGGGTCGCTGCTGCCGATGCCCCGGGTCGTGCCGGCGGCCCCGGTCGCTGCGGCGGGTGCAGGCACCATGTCTCCACCGGGGCCTGCACTGCCGGCCTCGAAGACGATCGTTCTGCTGGTGAACATCGGCGAGAAAGACCACTTCTGGCTCACGCGAGATGCTGCCTCGGCGCAGGTCGACGATCCCGATGCCGAGTGGCTGGAGGTCGCGGAGGTCGTCTCCCGCAGGGCCATCACGCCGCGGCAGTGGCGGGCGCTCGCCAGGCAGCTGGACGAGAAGGTCAATGAGGCCGCCGCCAAGGTGACCAACGGCCGAGCACGCTACGTCGTCATGGGTCAGGCGCCGCTGCCGGTATTCGTGTACCTCGGCCGGAAAATGTCACGCCTTGGTCCGATCACGGTCATCAACAAACGTCAGGGGAGCGACATCTGGGACCGAGTCGGACCGCTCGAGGCGATTCCCGCTGGTGGGCGGGATGACTTCACCCCAAGCCCGCCGCAACTGGGTCGAGAACGCAATGGTCGAGTGGTGCTGTCGATCCAGTGCTCGCTTGAATACTCGTACAAAGAGGATATGGTCGAACCGATGATCGAGGCCGAGGGCGGCCACCTGCTCTGTTCATATGAGATCCACAATACAAAGAATTTTCACCGCGACGTGGCGATGACCGCGGCGGAACTCCCCGTACTCCTGGGGCACGTCTCCAATGCCATGAAGATGATCGGCGAGAGTTGCCGTGAGTCTGACGGGCTAGTCCTGTGCCTCGGCGGACCTTCCTGGGTTGGCTTCTGGGTCGGATACAGGCTCAGTCAGAATGCAGTTGGAGGACGCCTCGATGTGCCGAATTTTATCTTTGGTACTGGGTATCAGCGCGCCCTGGCGGCGCCGATGCATCTGGCGCCATGGCTGGCGGGCAAGGCGAAGCTGCTCGTCGTCGCCGCTGAGCCCGACAACCAAGGGCGCACGCGCGCTAGCAAGAGTGCAGATACGATTCGGGCCGGGCTGGAACGTGAGCTCGGTCGAGACGGACCGTACGAGGCCAGGGTTCTGGGAGCGGCCGAGTTCGGCGAGATCATGCGGGAGGTCGAGCTCTTTGCGCCGGACATCCTGCACCTGCACCTCCACGGTTCCAAAAACGGCGACTTGGCCTTCGAGGACGCGCGCGGTGAGACGCAGCGGATCCCCGGGGAGACCTTTATTCGCATGCTCCGTGCGATGAAGGTCAAACCGACGCTGATCGTCCTCAGCGCGTGTCACTCGGCGGTGCTCGCATCGGCGCTGGCTGAGATCGCCGAGTGCGTGATCGCCATGACGGATACGGTAGCGTACAAGACCGCCATCTCGTTTGCTCAGTACTTCTACGGGGCCATCGGCCGTGGAAATTCGGTGGCGGAGGCGATCGAGAAGGGCAAGCTGGGCGCGAGCATCACGTCCACGGGCCACGAGAACATCCAGCTGACGACGGCGTCCGGGGTCGCCGCGGAGGACATCATCTTGTTCAGCGCCCGGGCGCTGTCGAAGAAGTGAGCGCTGCGGCGGGCGCCCGGGCCGTGCGCCGAGAGCCTGCCGCGCTTCGAGACGCTCGATGGCCGAGCGCTCCGGGTGGGGCAGCGGCAGCAGGTGCAGGTACCGCGCGGTCAGGGACTTGAATCGACCAGCCTCGCACCGGCTGATGGCGCGGGCAACCGATCGCCGGGCGCGCGGCGTCCGGCGATGGCTGTTCTTGGAGGAGTCCGCCGAGATCGTGTGCGGCGAGCGCAACGCGATAATCAATGTTATGTTGCGCGCGCCCCGGAAAGTGTATCATGGCTTGCCGCTATTTTAGGATGATCCATGATGGGTGAAAGAAAAGGAGAGCCTGATGATCATCGAGACCATCTTCGCCCTGTCTGTGGACGTCATGGGTTTGAGTGCCAGAAATGCCGTGGATCCAGAGGTCGATGGCGTGGAGGAATGCACACTCGCTGTGCCTGCGGAGAACGGCGGTCCTGCTGACATGGAGGATCTCGTAGAAGAGGCCGACCTGGCTTGCATCGGATACCAGAAGACATGTAACCCTAAAGTGCCTTCCTGCTGTCCAGGCCTCGGTTGCCTGCCGGGGCTGTATGGCGGCACTCCTCGTTGTGTTGAGCTTGGCTGTGTCAACGGCGAGTACCCTTGCGGTCCCGATTCTCCAAACACAGTTTGTTGCTCTGGTGTGTGCGCTGAAAAGGGGGACGGCAGCTATAAGTGCTACTTCTTCTGATCTGATGAGGTGGGCGCGAGCGTCACGTCCACGGGCCACGAGCACATCCAGCTCACGACGGCGTCCGGGGTCGCGGCGGAGGACATCTTCTTGTCCCGCGCCCGGGCGCAATCGAGGAAGTGAGCTCCGCGGTGGGCGCCCGGGCGTCAGTCCTTCTTGACTTTGTCGCGCTGCAACTGCAGGAGGTACGGCTTGAGTCCGTCGCGCAGTTGCTTCGCCCAGGCGTCCAGGTCGGTGACCGTGTCGGCGAAGTCGCGTCGGTCGCGTGTGAGTTCGTGAAGCGCGGCCGTCAGGCGCTCCTTGGCTCGCCGGAGTCGGCCGCGGATCGTTGGCTCGGGGCACTCGAAGACCTGCGCCAGCTCGGAGCCAGGCATGTCGTCCCAGTAGTAGAGCTCGAGCAGCATTTGATCGTCGAGCGGGACACCGCGAAGCGCTTCCAGAAGGAGGCGCTCGTTCTCGTGCTTGAGGAGCAGGCTCGACGGCCCGGCGCCGTGGTCGCGGACAGAGGACTGTAGGACGTCGAGTGGGTCGACGGGCTTGCGCTGCCGCTCGCGGAAGTAGTTCGCCACGCTGTAGCGGGCGATCGCCAGGATGAAGGTCTTGAGGCTGGCATCGGCGCGGAAGGTGTCGCGCCGTTGGGCGAGGGCCGCGAATACTTCCTGGACGATGTCATCCACGGCGTCCTCCGGGACCTTGGTGAGGACGGCCCGGCGGACGAGGTAGTAGTACTTCTTCAGGATCGTACCGGCGGCTGTCTTGTCGCCGTCTCGCCAGGCGGCGAGCAGATCGAGGTCGGGGTCCATGGCGGCGACGCTACCATGGACCTCGACCTGTGGCGGGGGCCAGACGGGTGCAGGACGCATGCTGGCCCTCCGCCGGCTCAGAAGGGCATGCCGCCCTGGGGCTGGATCTTGATCTTGACGGTCGACTGGGTCGTGCCAGGTGCCGGCGCTCCGGTGGGGGAGGTGGGGGTCGGGACCTGGACACCATCCGGGACCGCGATCAAGAGCACGTCGGCGTCCATCGACGCGCGGGTGCCCGAGCGGGAGCCTGTGCTGACCCGGTTCCAGGGCGATAGGCCGCCGGTCGCCAGGACATCCCAGGCATAAACCTGGTGAACCGTGCTGTTGTGGGTGAAGTCGGCGACGGTGACCTCTGCATTTGTGAGCGTGTCGAGCTCGACAAAGAGGCTGCTGTTGTTGGAGCTTAGCGAGGTCGAGCCGTGGAGTACGTCGAGCGCCGCGGTGGAGGTGAGGGTGCCGGTGAGATCGACCGGTGAGGTGTTGAAGATGTTGAGGGTCATGGTGTGCTCTGGTTGGGCCGCGGGCGCGAAGCCATATGCTTCAGCCAGCGGGAGATCGTGGCGGCGGTCGCTTGTTCGCCGGCCGCCTGGTGGTATGCGAGGCTCGCGGTCGCGTGGCCGCGGGCCTCGTCGATGCGTGCGGGTGTGACCGCGAGCGCCTGGGCGAGTTGCCACTGAAGCGTGGCGACGGAGCTCGCGTCGGATTGCGTGATATAGTATTCGAGGGCGATCTGGTAGTAAAGCGCGGCCTCCGTCGGGGCGGACTGCTTGATAAAACTATCGCCGATATACCAGGCGAGTACGCCCCGGGTCTTGAGCGCCTCGATGAGGGGCTGGCCCTCGTCCCGAGCATGCTGGACGATCGATGCAAAGTCGGCGATGCCGTAGGCCGGCTCGATCTCCATCAAGATGCTCGGGAGGATC
>ERZ795056.3738-NODE-3738-length-16120-cov-5.761469_pt1 | contig 16120 bp, 15 predicted proteins | sample MGYA00375140_ERZ795056 | MGnify/ENA primary metagenome ERZ795056 (study PRJEB30185, sample SAMN05720227) | activated sludge metagenome | isolation source: Anaerobic digester | place: USA | collected 2015-03-09 ... | reverse complement strand
GGGCCTGCCGGACATCGTGTACGTGCCGGACCTCGCCGGTTTGCTCCGCATCTCGGTGAAGGCCGTGCGCCACCGAGCGGCCCGTGGGCAGGTTCCGGAGCCGATGCGGCTCGGAAAAGAGCTTGCTTGGACGCGCGATGCCGTGCTTGGTTGGCTTCGGGATAGCGGCCGATCAGCACGATCGGTCGACATGAAGATCACCCTGCGTCCTTACGCGAAAGACACGAGCCGCTGGCAGCTCGACATCCGCCTCATGCACCCCTGCAACCCCGAGCGAGAGCTCCGTCGGCGCGCTGTTGCGCCGCCGGGGATGGACCCGAAGCAAGCCCGCCTGTGGGGCGAGCGTCAGGTTCCGTCGATGCTGCGCGCGCTCATGGGTGAGCCGGAGCTGCCTGTCGCAGTCGAGCCCGCGCCGGCACGAAAGGAGGTCGCCCCGAAGACAGCACCACTCACGAAGGCAGCGCCCGCGATGACGCTCGCCGAGTTCTACCAACAGCGCTTCGAGCCCGAGCACGTGCGGCTGCAGAAGCACGCGACCCGCGACTACTACGCCAAGATGTGGCGCAACCACCTCGGGCCGCTGCTCGGCGCGTTGCCGCTGCGGGCGCTCGACGAGGACCGAATCTCGGCCTTTCGCGCGGCGCTGCACGGACGCCTGGCGGCGAGCACCGCCAACGTCGTGCTCTCCAAGCTGGGCAAGATGCTCCGCTTCGCCCGCAAGTTGCGGACGATCGACATCGTGCCGAACATCGAGCGCCTGCCGGTGCCGCGCAAGCGGCCGATGGCGGTGCTCTCGGACGAGGCCATCGCGCGCCTCGTCGCGGCGGCGCGGCGACGCGGCGCGGACGGGCTGGCGGTCTGCCTGCTCGCCCTCGACGCGGGCATGCGGGTCTCGGAGATCTGCGCGCTCGAGTGGGGCGACATCGACCTGCACGAGGGCGCGATGATCGTCCAGCACAACGTGTACCAGGGCGAGGCCCAGACACCGAAGGGGCGGATCGGAAAGCTCGCGCTGACCGCCGCGCTGCACGAGGCGCTGACCGAGCTACGCCGCGAGCACACGCTCGGCCCGCTGGTGGTGTACCGCCGCTCGGGCCACACCGGCCGCCAGTGGGCCCCCCACTCGCCCGAGTCGATCCGGTACCTGCTGCATCAGATCCAGCAGGACGCCGGACTCAAGCGCAGCGGGCCGCACCTGCTGCGACACACGGCGCTGACGCGCCTCGCCAACCTCGGCGCGAGCGTGTACGTGATCCAGGCGGTGGCCCGGCACGCGCACCTTCAGACCACGCAGGGCTACCTGCACACGCAACAGGTCGGCCTCGCCCGCGAGGCCGCGACCCTGCTCGATCGCGCTGCACAGCGCGGCGTTGCCAGCCCGGTTTTTGGCAACGTTTTGGCAACGCCTGGCAACACGCCCGCAGCGCCCCCCTGACGGCCTTCCAGGCCGGTTTTCGGTGTTCCTGGCCAACACCTGGGGGCAACCCGCCAAGTTCACGGTCGCGCGCGGCGGCGTCGACCTCGACATCACCACGGCTGCGCGGCTGGCCACGCCGGGCGTTGCGCCGAAGGACTGGCCGCCGGTGCCGGCGAACGGGATCCCGGCGGACTCGGTGGCGGTCGTGTTCCTGTCGAGCGACCCCAACTCGATCATGCCGGAGAACCAGGTGCCGCTGAGCTGTCCGGTGAAGCCGGCCGTCAACGCATCGACGGTGATCAAGGGCTCGGGGCGCGGGGCGGCCTTCAAGATCTCCGCCGACATTCCGGTGACCGCGTACGACATCTTGCCCTTCGGCGGGGCTCGCTCGCACTTTCCGAGCGCCGAGCTGCTGTTCCCGACCAGCGTGTGGGGCACCAACTACGTCGCCATGACCCCGCCGGCCGGCACCCATAACCCGCCCGGGCCGATGTGGCTGCAGATCGTCGGCCTCGAGGACGGCACCAAGGTCGAGCTCAAGCCGACCGCGGACCTGTTGCAGGGCGTGGGCCTGGGCGGCGCCATGACCGGACAGCTCGCCGCTTATGAGCTCGGCGCCGGCGAGGTGTTGCAGTGGGAGCTGCCGCAGACGATCAAGGACGGCTCCGGCACCTTGCTGCTCAGCGACAAGCCGGTCGCGTTGCATGCGGGCAACCGGTTCCTGCGCCTGCAGCCGGTGCCCGCGCCCGGCGGCGAGTCGGCGCATCAGCAGAACCTCGCCGTCTCGGCGCTCGGCGTCGAGTATGTCGCCGCGCCGTACGAGACGCGGCGCAAGGACCTCGCGCCCGAGGACGTCGAGTACCGCTTCGTCGGCGTCGTCGATGGCACCGAGCTGAGCTACGACCCGCCGGTACCGGGCGCGCCGGCGATGCTGGCGAAGGGGCAGGTCGTCGACATCTCGACCAAGCTGGCGTTTCGGGTGCGCGCCCAGGATGGCGACCATCCGTTCGCGCTGGCGCAGTTGATGGACACCGCCAACTTGCCGGGCGGCTCGCGACCCGGGGCGACGGCGCCGGGCTTCGGGCTCGCGCTCGGCGACGAGGAGTTCGTGATCGTGCTGCCGCCGGCGCAGTTCCTCCGGCGCTACGCCTTCTTCACCGACCCGACCTACGCGACCACCAACCTGGTCGTGACCCGCGTGAAGAACAACGACGAGTTCAAGCCGGTCACGGTCGACTGCCTCGGCGAGCTCGGGGGCTGGAAGCCGGTCGGCCAGGACGGCCTCTACGAGGTGACCACGGCCGACCTCGTGCGCGCCGACATCGGCGTCAACGGCTGCAAGAACGGGCACCACATCGCCGAGAGCGAGGGTCCCTTCGGCATGGTGGTGTGGGGGCTCGACAGCTACTCGTCGTATGCCTACCCCGCGGGTGGCAGCGCCCGCGCCCTCACCGATGTGATCGTCACGCCGAAGTGAGCCCGTGATGAACGGGCGCCATGCAGACGGAGTTGCAGGCGCTCGTCGGCGATCTGGAGGCCCTGCTCGCGCTCCGCTTTTGTTAACGCGAGTGGCCCGGCGGCGCGCCGCCGATGCGGGCCGCGGCGAGCTCGAGCATGCGACCGATGCCACGATGGGCGATGACCTCGGTGCGACCGTACTCGGCGCGATAGGCCCCGCTGGTCGCGTGGTCGAGCTCGGTCGCGCCCCAGATGATCACCAGATCGTCGCCGCGCTGCTGTGAGCGCGAGCGATTGAGGCGCACGCGCTTGTCGCCGAGGGTCGTGTGGACATTCAGGGGACCCCCGGCGGGGAACAGCGCGGCGAGCTTGGTGCGGTAGTTCGGGGAGCCGCCGACGAAGCGCACGCGCACGATGTTGGCCGCCGCGCAGGCGCGCTCGAAGCCGTGCGCGGCGCGCTGGATGTCCGAGCCGCCGCACACCTCGCAGCGCGCCGGCTCGACCTGCAGCGCCGCGGCCCCGACCTCCGGTGCACAACCAGAGTCGCCGCACACGAGCGCGAGCCGACGCTCGAGCACCGAAACGAGCGCGTCCGGGTCCCGCGTCTCGAGCAGCTCGAGCAGCCGGGCCGCCGACTCACCGGCCATCAACAGGCCCAGCGCCTGCGCCTGCTCCGACATGCTGACGATCCCTCGCGCGAGCAGGGCCGCCGCGAGGCCGACACGCACCGGCTCCTGTGCGGCGACGCGGCCGAGCTCCGCGCGATGGGCTGCCTCGATCGTGCGCAGCTGCGCACGCAGGGTCGTGACCGCATCGCGCTCCATCAAGATGTCGTGATTGCGGGCCGTGAGCTCGGCCTGCAAGGTTGCGTTGGCGAGCAGCGCCGCGTCACGCTCACGGGTGATCACGGCGATCCGCGCCACGAGCTCGTCACCCGGGGCCTGCTGCGGAGCAGGTGGCGGGCCCTTGCTCGCGGCCGCGGTCGAATGCGACGCCACCTTGCTCGCAGCCACCTTGCTCGCGGGCCCCGGTGAATGCGACGCCACCTTGCTGGCGGTCGCATGCGACGTCACCCTGCTGACCGTCGCGGTCGTTTGCCCAGCCGCCTTGCTCACCACCGGCCGCTGCGACGACACCTTGCTGGCGATCGCGGCCTGATGCGCCGCGGGCTTGCTCGCCTTCCTCGCCGTCACGGCGCTCGTGGGCGCGACCGGCTTGACCCCCTCGTGCTGCATGAGCGCCGCGAAGTCGAGGTCCTCGTCGCGGACGGCGGGCGCCGGCGGTGCGGGCTCCGGCGCGGGTCTTCGTGGCGGCTTCATGGGTGCGGGCGGGACTCCGCAGTCTAGCGCGAAAGCGCCGGCCTCACGCTCGCGCTCACCGCCACGAAGCGCCCGCTTGTGGAGTAGTCTCGCCGTCTCCCGTGCTGCGTCGCACCTTCGGCACCCTGCTGTCCCTCGCGCCCACCGCCTGCGCCCTCGGTCGTGCGAGCGTACCGCGAGGCTTCCGCGAGCGCCGCGCGGCCCACGTCACGCGGCTGCGCCGTCACGGGCCCTCGCCGGGCTCGTGGAAACCCCTGGTCGCGCCGCCGGGTGTGACCGAGCTGCATTATCCCGCGGAGGGTCGCTCGCTGCTGGCATGGTACGCGGCCCCGCCGGGTCAGGCGCGTGGCCCTGCCCTGCTCTACTTCCACGGCGAGTTTTCGTTCACTGCCTGGGACTTCGCGCAGGTGCGGCCCTTCCTCGCGGCCGGCTTTTGTGTGTTGACCCCGAGCCTGCGCGGCGAGAACGGCAACCCCGGCGACTTCGAGCTGCTGCATGGCGAGTTACAGGATGCCTGCGCCGCGCTGCGCTGGCTGGCCGCGCGCCCCGAGGTCGACGCCAGCCGGATCTACACGCTCGGCCACAGCGTCGGCGGCGGCCTCTCGGCCCTGCTCGCGCTGCCCGGCGACCTGCCGATCGCCTGCACCGCCAGCGTCGGCGGGATCTACACCACCGCGACCTTCGCACGCTGGGCGCAGGACGCCGACACCGCCGATCTCGTGCGCTTCGATCCCAACGACCGCGACGAGCGCGAGCTACGGGTGCTCGGCCCGCACCTCGCCGAGATGCAGCGACCGCACCGCGCCTATGTCGGACTCGAGGACATCGCTATCCTCGGCAACGCCCGCGCCCTGGTCGAGCGCGCGTCATCCCGCTTCACGCTGACGACGGTGCCCGGTGATCACGCGAGCTCGCTGCAACCCGCGATCGCGGCCTACCTCGCCGACATCCTCGCCGGCCGCGCCAGCTAGCGCCCGGTCGCCGCCGTGCCGCGAAGCACCATGCCATCACGCCCGCTACGTGGGCGCGACCCGCTTCACGCGCTGCTCGAGCAGCGGGTGGGCGAACACCGCCGCGAGGATGATCGCCACGCCGGCATAAAAGCTGGGCCCGAGCTCGCGCTGTTCGCCGAGCAGCGGGATCGCCAGCACGATCGCGTACACCGGCTCGAGGTTGACCACCAGCTGGGCGCCGAAGGCCGTCAGGTGGCGCAGGGCGATCAGCGACAGCACGAAGGGCACCAGCGTGCAGCCGATCGCCAGCAGCAGCAGCAGCAGCGCGTCCTCCAGCCCCGGCACCGGGAACAGCGCGCCCTCATGCGGGAGCATCGGCGTCAGCAGGGTCAGGAACAGCGCGCCGGTGCCCATCTCCACGCAGGTGACGACCAGCGGCTCCGCGTGCTCGACCAGGCGCTTGTTGAGCGCGCCGAACACCGCGACCAGCAGCGCCGACAGCCCGCCGACCAGCGCCCCGAGCCGCATGTGCGGCGACAGCCCGCCGACCACCAGCGCGACGCCGGGCACCACCGCGACGCCGAGCAGCAGTTCGCGGGCCACGAACTTCCGGCCGGCGATGAAGGGCTCGACCACGGCCAGGAACACCGGCGCCAGGGCGATGCAGGTCGCCGCCACCGACGCGTTGGCGAGCTTGATCGCGCCGTAGAACGTCAGCCAGTGCAGCGAGACGACCGCGCCGACGCCCGCGTACGCCAGCCACAGGCGCCCGGACAGGCCGAGCAGACCCCGCCACACCCGCGGCACGAGCAGCAGCGCCGCGGTGACGATCCCCATGCGCCACCACACCAGCGGCAGCGCGCCGAGGCTGATCAGCTTGCCGAGGATCGCCGTGAACCCCCACAGCACGACGCAGAAGTGGATCTGAAGGAGTGCGCGCCGGGCCGGGGGCATCGAGGCCGCAGGGCTACCGTAATTGCCGCCTGAATGCACCTGGAACCGCTCGACCCGCGGGCCCGGATGCGGCAGCATCCACGCATGCGGGTCGCCGTGATCGGCCATGTCGAGTGGATCCAGTTCGCGCGAGTCGCCCGCGTGCCGGCCGCGGGGGACATCGTGCACGCCCGCGACGCGTGGGAGGAGCCCGGTGGTGGCGGTGCGGTCGCGGCCGTGCAGCTCGCCAAGCTCGCGGGCGACTGCACCTTCTTTACGGCCCTCGGTGACGATGCCCTCGGCCATCGCGCCCACGACGCGCTCACCGCGATGGGCCTGCGCATCGAGGCCACGTTTCGCAAGCAGCCGCAGCGCCGCGCCTTCACCCACATCGACGACGCCGGCGAGCGCACGATCACCGTGCTCGGCGAGCGTATGGCCCCGCTCGCCGAGGACCTGCTCGACCGGGATCAGCTCGTCGAGTACGACGCGGTCTACTTCACCGCCGGCGACGTCGACGCGCTGCGGCTCGCGAGACATGCGCGCACGCTGGTCGCCACCTCGCGGATCGTGCCGCTGCTGCGCGCCGCGGGCGTCGCCCTCGACGCGGTGGTCGGCAGCGCCAACGATCCCGCGGAGCGCTTCAACGACGGCGACGTCGATCCACCGCCGCGGCTGGTCGTGCGCACCGCAGGATCCCACGGTGGCACCTACGAGCGCGCCGGCGCGGCGCGACTCGAGTATCCCGCCACCCCGCTGCCCGGACCCGTGGTCGATGCATACGGCTGCGGCGACGCCTTCGCGGCCGGCCTGACCTTCGCGCTCGGCGGCGGTCAGCAGGCAGACGTCGCGGTGCGCTTCGCCGCGCGCTGCGGCGCCGCGGTGTTGACGGGCCGCGGCCCCTACAGCGGCCAGCTGCGCAGCACGTGAGCGCGGCAGGGGTCTGGCGTCGGCATTGACGCGAACCGCGTTTACGGGCACAGCAAGGGCATGCTGATGCAACGTGGTGGGAGTTTGGGGTGGTCGATCGTGCTGAGCGCATTCACGCTCGCGGCCTGGATGCCGGGCAGCGCGACGGCGGCGACCCTGACCGTCGGTCCGGGCAAGACCTACCAGACCGTCAAGGACGCGGTCGCGGCCGCGCAGTCGGGCGACACGATCGAGGTCGACGCCGGCGAATACGTCGACGACATCTCCTCGATCAAGGTCAACGACCTGACGATCCGCGGCGTCGGCGGACGGCCGCACCTCAAGGCCACGGTCCCGCCGCCGAACAAGAAGGGCATCTTCGTGGTCGAGCAGGGCGTCGGGCCGGTGACCGTCGAGAACCTCGAGCTCTCGGGCTCGCGCATCAGCGAGGGCGACGGCAACAACGGGGCGGGCATCCGCGCCCAGGGCACCGACCTGCGGGTCAAGAACTGTTACATCCACGACAACCAGAACGGCATCCTCGCGGGCGACGGCCTGATGACCGTCGAGGGCTCCGAGTTCGCCTATAACGGCGAGGCCGGCTACGAGCACAACATTTATGTCGGCACCGCGCCGAAGTTCGTATTCCGCGGCAATTACACGCACCACGCCAAATCGGGGCACGCGATCAAGTCACGCGCGCTCGAGAACCACATCGAATACAACCGCATCATGGAGGAGGCCGACGGCAACGGCTCGGCGCTGATCGACCTGCCGCAGGGCGGCCTGACGTACATCATCGGCAACCTGATCCAGAAGGGTCCGGCGGCCGAGAACAAGTATCGCGTGGTCTTCTACAAGGGCGAGGGCGGGACCAACCCCGACCTGCGGCTCCACGTCAGCCACAACACCTTCGTCAACGACGGCGCGCCCGCGGTCGTGTTCATCGATGCCCTGGCCGCCACCGAGGTCGTGGTGATCAACAACCTGTTCGTCGGCATGGGCACGCAGCTCAAGACCGCCGACCCGCAGCCGGTGGTGACCAACGACGGCAACCTGCAGACCGAGGACGGCGGCCTCGTCGATCGTGCCGGTTACGACTATCACCTGATCGAGGGCTCGCCCGCCATCGACCAGGGCATTGCGCCCGACATGCTGCTCTCCGCGCTGTCGCAATATGTGCACCCGGCGAAACTCGAGGACCGCCCGAGCATCGGCGCGTTCGACATCGGCGCCTACGAGTTCGGCGACGCGCCGCCGGACACCACCGGCGGCGAGGCGAGCACCGGCGGCAACGAGACCGGCGGCTCGACCACCTCGACCACCGCGACCGCCGGCGAGACCGCCGGCGAGACCGGTGGCCAGACCGGCGTCGAGACCGGCGTTGAGACTGGCGTCACCAGCGATCCGAGCGGCGCCCCGACGACCGGGGAGCAGCCTGGCACCACCGATGGCACCAGCGGCGGCGCCACCGGCACGTCGGGCGCCACCGACACCAGCGGCGCCACCGGCGACGACGGCTGCAGCTGCGCCAGCGACCGCAAGAGCGGCGGCTGGGCATTGCTCGGCCTGCTCGCGCTCGGCCTGCGTCGCCGTCGCAACTAAAGCCGCGGGTGTCCCATGGGACACAGCGAAGTGTCCCCGGGGACACTCCCCCGCATGAAGCCCCGCCCGCCGCCATCAGGCGGCGGGTTTTGTTGATCTCACTGGGGTTTGTGCCGCGGTCCGGACATTGCTTTTCGGGGAGGGTCGAGGCTGCTCCCGGGTCCCGGGGGCGTCGACGACCCCCCAGCCGAAAGCGCACTGTCATGTACACCCAGGCCAAGTTCCTCACCGCAGTGCAGGGCGACATCGACGCCATGCGCACCCTCGCCGCCGCCATCGCGCGCAATGACATCGCCGCCATTGCGGGCGTGCTGCGGGCCCGCGGCGTGGCCGTCGGCGCCGGCGAGCTGAGCTCGCTGATCCAGAGTGTCGCCGACGGCGGCCCGATCTGCGCGATGCCCCACGCCTGCATTTGATCGCGCCGGACGCTCGCCACAAACGCGCGGCGAAGGATCACGACGCGGCTGCGAATGGCGCTCTCGCCCGCGAGGATCCGCTAGTCTGGCCCGCCGAGGCCCGATGATCCGAACCGCTCCTTGCGTCATGCTCGCGTCCGTCCTGCTCGTCGCCTGTGGTGAGGATGGCACCCGGGCCAGCGCCTCCGATCCGCAGCCCACCGCGCCCACCGGCGACGCCACCACCAGCGGCACCGACACCAGCGGCGGACCGAGCACGGGCACCGCCACCAGCGAGGGCCCGCCGACCTCCAGCGATCCGACCGGCGACAGCGACACCGCGAGCACCACAACCACAAGCACCACGACCACCAGCACGACCACCACGACCACCGCCACGACGTCGACCACCGCGACCACCGGCGAGGACCCCTGCGCCGGCTGCGATCAGCCGAATCAGCAGTGTCTGCTCGGCGAGTGTGTCACCGGCTGTCAGGGCCAGGACACCTGCGCGCCGGGCCAGGTCTGCGACGTCATCAGTGGATTATGCAAGGACCCCGCCGACGGCTGCGTGCTCGCCGGCCCCGACGTCGCTTGCGACGCGCACACCTGCGGCCCCGGCAGCGTCTGCGACGGCCAGGGCGGCTGCCTGCCGATCGCCCCCTGCGCCGACGTCGCCTGCACCGACGAGGGCGCCTGCTGGGGCACGCTGTGCGCGTGTGAGCGGCCCAAGAGCTGCGAGGAGCCGACCCTCGAATTGTTGAACGGTCCGTTTTCCACCGAGATCACCGCCCTCGACTTCGGCGACGATTGCACCGCGTGGATGGTCACCCTGCGCAGCGGCACCGACTATCTGCGTCGCCTCGAGCCGGACGGCACGCTCACCGAATGGCCGGGTGTATCGAATCTCGACATGGGCGAGGTCAAGGTCTTGCGCAGCCTGACGATCCCGCAATTGACCAGCCCTCTCTCGCTCACCAGCAAGCCCACGCCGCCGACCCCCGTCGAGGGCCTCGGCGAGGTCGCGCTGACCTACACCTGCTGTGCGAATTGCGGCTGCGCGGCCGACCCTCCGCAGGGCGTCGCGCGGCTCGTCGAGGAGGACCCGAAGACGCCGCTGCCGCTGGTGATCGTCGCCAAGATCACCCAGGGCACCGGACCCTTCGGCGCCGTGGTCGCGGACGCCGGCCCGCAGGGCCTGACCTGGGGCGTCGACCGCGTCCTCTACGTCGGCAACAGCAGCGAAAACGGCGACTTCAACAGCGCCGACCTCGAGACCGCGAGCACGGCCGTCGAGTCGAGCTTCGCCGCGCGCATCACCGCCTCCGCGCCCGTCAGCCCGGTGCATCTCGTGGTCGGCCTGATCGGCGGCGAGGTCCAGCGCTTCAACGTCGTCACCAAGCAGAGCGAGCTGGTCGTCGACCTCGACGCCGACATCACCAGCTTCAGCCACGACAGCTTCAGCGGCCGCGTCTACGCCGGCCTCTCCACCCTGGAGATCGTCAGCTTCGACCCCTTCACCGGCGACGTCGCCAGCTTCGGCGTCATGCCCGGTAAGGGCCGCGTCGCCGTCAGCCCCGGCGGCGGTCTCTATTTTGCGCCCGTCAAATACATCGACCCCGGCGTGCTGGTCCGCTTTCCGCTCCCCGACAACTTCTGAGCTACCGCGAGGCGACGAGCACCGGCAAGAACGCCGCGAGCTGCTCGAGGGTCGAGGTCCAGCCCTCGTGCGCGCCGCGGGTCGCGTCGCCCTCGTGCGAGTAGAGCTGCTGCACATCGAGGATGGTCTTGCCCTCGTGCTCACGCATGCTCACCCGCGTATACACGGACAGACCGCCGTGCACCTGCGCCGCGAACTCGATGCGCTCCTCGGGCACGACCACGGTGAACCTGGCGTCCATCGGGAACTCGAGCCCGTCCGGCGTGCGCATCACCAGCCGAAACACGCCGCCCGTCCGCAGGTCCACCTCGCAATTCTCGGTCGTCAGCGGCGCGGGCGTGAACCAGCGCGACAGGTACTCTGGAGTGCTCCACGCCGCGAACACCAGGCGCCGCGGGGCATCGAACACGCGGGACATCCGCAGCTCCGGCTGTTCACGGGCCACCACCCCGAGCTGCTCGCCGAGGCGCGCGAGCGTCTGCTTGCCGCCCTCGACCGCGTCGTACTTGGCGACCACCGCGTCGCGCTGCGCGGCCGAGCGAAACACCATGCGCATGGTCAGCGAGGTCCGCTCGCCGAGCGCCAGGAAGGTCACCGTGCTCACGGAGTGCGCCGGTACCCCGTCGATCCCACCCTTGAGGGAATAGACGATGCGCTGCCCGGGCACGATCTCCTCATACGTGAGGCGGTTGCGATAATCGGTGCCGTCCGGACCGTGCATCGTCAGATCCCACCCGCCACCGACGCGAAAGTCGAACGAATGCGTGGTGGTCGTGAAGCCCCGCGGGCCCCACCAGCGCTCGAGGTGCGCGGCGCTCGACCACGCCGCGAACACCCGCTCCGGGGGCGCATCGAAGATACGGGTCGTGACGATCTCGCGATCGGCGGTGTAGGTCGCGGTCTGCCTATTGTCCTGATTCATCGCGCTTCTCCTCGGCTTTCATCGCTTCCAGCAGTCCATCCAATCGATCGAAGCGCTCCTCCCAGCAGCGCCGATAACGCTCCATCCACTCCGTCGCCTCCTGCAGGCGACCGGCCTCGAGGCGGCACGGCCGGGACTGCGCGTCGCGGCCGCGCGAGATGAGCCCGGCCCGCTCGAGCACCTTCAGGTGCTTCGAAACCGCCGGCTGGCTCATGTCGAAGGGCCTCGCCAGCTCGGTGACGTTCGCCTCACCCAACGCGAGCCGGGCGAGGATCGCCCGCCGCGTCGGGTCGGCCAGGGCGGCAAAAGTGGCGGTCAGCGGGTCGACGATCATGTTGGATAGCCGTTTGGTTTCAAAACTGTTCGGTTATATAAAACCCGAAAACCGCCCCGTCAAGACAAATTCGCGCGCCCCTCACCTCCGCCGCGTCGCGCGGCGCGCGCCAGTCAACTGACGGATGCGGCGCAAATGCCCGCTCCTCACCCGCCACGAACTGCCCAGAAATCCGAGCCGCGATCGCGGCGAAGCGTGTGCGTTCTACCCGTGCACACCATCGATATCGCCGTTCAGCAGATCACCACCGGCGCCGCGGCGATCGTCCTCCGTGAGGACCTGCCGGACTCGTGCGCAGTCGAGGCCATCGAACCCGCTCGTATGCGGTACACTCCGCGCCCATGGCCAATCGCTCGCACCTCTACGCATTCGACCGATTCGAGGCCGGCATGCCGGAGCAACCCCGCGGGCTCCACGAGTGGAACCTGGTCATCCCGGTCTCGCACCTGCTGTTGATGTCGGCCCGGCCCCGCGCGTACGCCTCGTCGATCTTCGCGGCCAAGGTCGCGGTCGTCGGCGACCGCGAGGCCGGCGTGGCCCGATTCCTGGCGTTCCTGCGCGCCCTGGAGGCCTCCGCGGCGCTGCCCGAGGACTTCACGGTCGAGGCCCACGCTGCCGCGGAGTTCCTCGCGCGCGACGAGGCCCGCGGAAATTTCCTGCTGCTCGAGCCCGCCGAGGTGTTCATCAACGGCGCCAAGCCAGCCGTGGATCAGTGCGCCCAGCTCGTCGCGCGCATCCCGAAGCTCGCGGCCCAGGTCGACGAGCTGCTCACGCGCCCGCCCGAGAAGCTGTTCGCCAAGCCGCCGCGCTGGCTCGCCCAGCTGCGCACCGACTGGCGCAAGGCCGACCTCGGCCTCGGCACCTGGTCCTCCTCCCTGCACCACTCGCTGGACGCGTAACCCGCGACCCTCCCTCAGCGCGGCAGCCGCATCACGAAGGTCGTCGTTTCGTCCGCGGACTGTACGGTGAGCGTGCCGCGATGGGCCCGCACGATCTCGCTGGCGATATAGAGGCCCAGCCCCAGGTGTTCGGTGTTGGGGTCCGGGTTCACTTCGGCCCGCTGAAACGCCTGGAAGATCATGGGGAGCACGTTCGGCGGAATACAGACCCCTTGGTTCGTGATCTCGACGACCACCGCTTCGCCGTCACCACGCGCATGAATGAGGACGGGCGTTCTCGGCCTGGCGTGGCTCACTGCGTTGCCGGCGATGTTCGAGATGACCTGAGCCAGGCGGTCGACGTCCCAGGTCCCACTCAAGTCGCCCTCGATGGTGTGCTCGATCTCGGCGGACGAACTGATGCGGAGCTCGTCGGCGATGTTTCGGCAGATATCTCCCAGGTTGCCCGGAGCGAGCGTCAGATTGAAGCCCCCGCCCAACCTGACGCGCGTGAACTCCACGAGCTGGGCGATCATTCGCCCCATGCGCTGACCGCTGGTCACGATGCGGTTCACCAGCCGCGCGTCGGCCTCGGTCAGGGCACCATGCGCGATCAACAGCTGACCCGACATCACGATCGCCGTGAGCGGGTTGCGGAGGTCGTGGCCGATGATGCCGATGAGGCGCTCCCGGAACTCCGCGGTGGCACGGAGCTCCTCCTCACTCGCCCTCAGGGCGCTCGCCTCGGCCTGCGCGCGGCTCTGTGCCCCGCGGGCGTGCTCGACCTCCTCCTCGGCCTGAATCGCCGCCAGGACCAGCTTCTCGTTCGCTTCGCGTTGCAGCTGAAGCAGGCTCCCGCTACGTCTTTCGAGGACGACGGTTTTTGGTCGCACTGTATCCTCCGATGATCCTGGGGGCCCCGGTGAGGAGGCCGTCGTACCCGTTGAGCGGCTCGCCCAGACGCAGCGCGCCCTCCGACGTGATCTCGAACTCGCGCAGGTTCTTGCTGTGCTGGCTGCCTCGCACCTTCACGACCGAGATGGCGCGCCGCAGCTGCCCGTCGATCTCCAAATAGCGCAGCATGATGATGGCGTCGTTCAGGAAGGCGATGCCGTGCGGGCTGAACTGGAGCACCGTGAACGCGTCCGCCAGCTCGACCGTGGACAGCACGGTGACACCCATCCCCGTCAAGGCGCCCAACATGCGGTAGAGCGACTCGCGAAAGTCTTCGCGGAACGTCGGCGCCAGCGCCAACTCCAGGCCTGACAGCGAGTCGATCACGGCCCGCTTCGCGCCGATGCGCAGGACCGCCTCCTGAATCGCGGTGAGCGTCTCATCGATCGACAGGTCGAGCGGTCGCACGTAGACGATCTCGAGCTTCTTATCCTTGATGAGCCCCTCGAACACGCCGCCATGGGGCGTGGTTTGCAGGTAGATGTTCGGTCGCTTCTCGAAGACAGCGATGACGCCGGGCTCGCCCCGCCGGATCCCTTCGAGGATGAACTCGTTCGAGAGCACGGTCTTGCCCGACCCCGACGGGCCCGCGAGCAGCACCGAATACCCGCTCGGGATGCCACCTCCCATCATTTCGTCCAGCGCCGGCACACCGATCGTCAGTCGCTGCTCCAACGGCCTGGCGGCGCCTGCCCCCTCCGGCGGCTTGAGCAGCCGAGGGTAGACCCTGACACCCTCGTCGGTGAGGCGCATCGTCTGCAGGCCGGGGATCTGCGCCTGCCCACGCATCTTCTGGACCTGAAGCTTGCGAACGATCGAGTTTCGTTCCACCGCCTGGGACAGCCACACGACCCCGTCGGCCACCGTGAAGACCGAAGTGTCGCGCTCGTCCACGCAGTCCGCGCCATACTCGCCGAGCAGAAACGTGGTCGCCTCGCAGCTCGTCAGGTGGAGCGCCAGGCGTTGCATGAAGTCCTGCACCTCCAGCTCCCCGGCCGGCGCCGCGGGCGTGGTTCTCATCGCGGCGCGGAAGGAGTCGACCACGACGATCCCCGGACTCGAATCGTCGACCTCCCTCATGATGCGATCGAGCACCTTCGTCAGCCCGCCCTCCTTCGCCTCCTGTCCGAGGTGGATGAAGCGGATCGACTCCCCCACCTTCGACGTGTCGAAGAACGAGAACTGTTGCATGTAGCGGAGCATCTTGATGGGCGGCTCACCGATGACGGTGAAGAAGACCGCCCTCCGCGCCGGCGTCGCGTTGGCGAACATGATCTGATGACCGAGGGTGGTCTTCCCGGAGCCCGACCCTCCGACGACCAGGGTCAAGGAGAACTCGGGGATCCCACCTCCGAGCACCTCGTCGAGGCCGGGCACCCCCGAGGACAACGTTCGGATCGGAACTTTGGTACGCATTATTTCGTCTCCTCCCGGCCGCTTCTGTCAGTGACGGGGAGTGCATGTTTGATGAATTGCCACACCAACGGCTCCCCGATCAACTTGGTCAGGAGGCCCAACAGGGTCGCGCACAGGCCGATTGCGACCTCAGCCGCGATTGCCGGCTCGAGCCGGCTCAGGCCGTCGATCACGTGCTGCACGACCTTAACATAGTCGTCCGCGGGACGGGTGGCGATGGGGGCGATGGGGGCGATGGGGATCTTTCCAAGACACGGAAAGTCGGCCGCGGTCAGCTTCACGCTCCTCGCGAACAGCGCCCGGATGCCCGCCGCGCCGAGCACAGGCGCGAAGGATTGAAAGAGTGCCTGGTACATACGACCGGCCGCCGCAGCCAGCTCCTCCGCACTGCTGGCGCTGGCGCTCACTTGCGCTGATTGAAGCAGTCGCCTTGCGGCGTCGACGTGTGTACTCATTGATCTTGAGCACTGGGCGAGGCGTCACAGACAATACGAGACATCAGGTCACTGGCGACCTTGACGAGCTCATCGGGATGGATCGGCCTGGACAGGTACATGTGAAAGCCAGCGCTCAGAGCGCGGTCGAGGTCCTCGGCGCGCGCGTAGGCGGTCAACGCAAGCGCGGGCATACTGTTGACCCGCGGATCGGCGCTGCTCCGCACCTGGTGGATCAGCCAGAAGCCGTCCTCGCCCGGCATGCCGATGTCGCTGAGGAGGAGGTCGACGCCGCCGGTCTGCAGCCGTGCCAGCGCCTCGCTGGCCGATCCCACGGTGTCGACGAAGGCGCCGCGGGCCTCCAGGACCGTCCGCAACAGGTCGCGGGTCTCCGGCTCATCGTCGACCACGAGCAGGCGGCGGCCGACCAGCGCGACGGTGGGCTCGGGCGAGGTGGCGATCTGCGGCTGCGGCGGGGTGTCGACCGCGGGCAGGTGGACACGGGCCGCTGGGCGAGTTTCCAGAAATTACGC
>ERZ795056.3736-NODE-3736-length-16127-cov-9.021279_pt1 | contig 16127 bp, 12 predicted proteins | sample MGYA00375140_ERZ795056 | MGnify/ENA primary metagenome ERZ795056 (study PRJEB30185, sample SAMN05720227) | activated sludge metagenome | isolation source: Anaerobic digester | place: USA | collected 2015-03-09 ... | reverse complement strand
AATAAGTAATCCAGCATCCAGTATCTAGCATCCAGTATCCAGTATCTAGTATCCACCATCACTATTTCAAATTATGATACACCTTCTGCACATCCTCATCCTGCTCAAGTTTATCCACTAATTTCAATACATCCTGGGCAGCTTCTTCACTGAGTTCTGTTGTATTGAGAGGTATCCGGGTAAGTTCGGCTGTAGAAACTTCAATTCCTTTTTCTTCCAGTGCTTTGGCCATATGTCCGAATTCAGTAAAAGCTGTTCGGATCACAATATTCCCTTCAGAATCTTCACCTATTTCTTCCAGGCCGAAATCAATCAGTTCCAGTTCCAGGTCTTCAATATTCAACCCGGTGTTTTTTATTTTAAACTCACCCATGCGGTTAAACGTAAATGCCACACTTCCACTGGTACCAAGGCTGCCACCACTTTTTGTAAAGTGCATCCTTACATTGGCAACCGTACGGGTAGGGTTATCCGTAGCAGTTTCTACAAGTAATGCAACACCATGTGGTGCATAACCTTCATACACGATCTCTTCGTAATTGCTTGTGTCTTTCCCCATAGCCCTTTTAATAGCGGCTTCCACCCTGTCTTTGGGCATGTTACAGGCCTTGGCATTGAGGTAACACCTTCTCAGGGCAGGATTGTTATCGGGATCGGGGCCGGCTGCTTTAACGGCAATAGCAATCTCCTTACCAATACGGGTAAAGTTCTTGGCCATCTTATCCCAGCGGGCAAACATGGAGCTTTTTCTTACTTCAAATATTCTTCCCATGATGTAGTTGTTTTGACTGATTTCGGGATGCAAATGTAAGGAATGATTTGTTATCCGTAGAAGGATCGAATGTGGGTTACAAAGGGTGTAACTTAAGATAACAAACAGGAATTGAATAATCTATTTAGTGTAAGACCAGACGTCCTGGTGCCGTATGCAGGTCAGGCTATCTATCTTATCTTCGTAACATGGAACAATTATTTTCATATCAGCAACTATTTGATTTTGCCAGGCAGGTATTTATCAAGATAGGTTGTCCTCAAAAGGATGCGGGAATCGCATCAAAATCTTTACTCAGCGCCGACCTGCGGGGTGTTGACAGTCATGGCGTTGCCCGCCTCAGTGGTTATGTAAGATTGTGGGAAGCTGAACGGGTGAATGCCGCCCCAGAAATGAAAATAATCCATGAAACACCCAGTACCGCTGTTGTTGATGGGGATCGCGGTTTGGGTTTAGTGGTTGCACCTTATGCTATGCAGGTTGCCATTCAAAAAGCTAACGCCGTGGGTAGTGGTTGGGTGAGTGTGCAAAACAGCAATCATTTTGGCATTGCAGGATATCACGCTATGTTGGCTTTACCGCATGATATGATCGGAATAGCCATGACAAATGCTTCGGCATTGGTGGCACCAACTTTTTCAAAAGAACGCATGTTGGGCACCAACCCCATTGCGGTGGCTATACCAGCGGGTACAGAGCCAGCCTTTGTTGCCGACTTTGCAACTACCACTGCGGCCAATGGAAAGCTTGAAATATTACAACGAAAAAATAAACCGGTTCCTGCCGGGTGGGTTCAGACCAAAGAGGGAGAAACCAGTTTCAATGCACATGAATTGAAAGAAGGCGGGTCACTATTGCCATTGGGGGGTGATCGGGAGCATGGAAGCCATAAGGGTTATATGCTGGGTAGTATTGTAGACATTTTTTCGGGAATATTAAGCGGCGCCAATTTTGGTCCGTGGGTTCCCCCGTTCCCGGCTTACTTACCAATGCCTGAAAATATGCCAGGTAAAGGGATCGGGCATTTTTTTGGGGCAATGCGGATCGATGCATTCAGGCCGGGTGCTGATTTTAAAAAAGACATGGATCAATGGATTGGCAGGTTCAGGCAGGCTAAAACATCAGATGGTCACGAAAGGGTATTGATCCCTGGTGATCCCGAAAGGGAAATGGAAGTCCTTCGGATGAAAGAAGGCATTTTACTGTTAAACGAGGTGGTGAGTGATTTGCGGTCGGTCGGGGATAAATTGGGGGTTGAATTGGGTTGAGATCTTCAGAGATGTCAACTCCCGAGATGTCAACTCGGGAGTTCTCAACCTTTTTCTTGCCAGAATATTTTTTTTCCAGAACATAACTTCATTAAAAACAACATATTAGAAGTTTCAAGGATTTTAAGACCTGGTTGAGATCTCTGGAGATGTCAACTGCAGAGATGTCAACTCCAGAGATGTCAACTCTGGAGTTCTCAACCTCCCCCAAAATAATTCTCATTTTTTTTACACTTCACAAACTAAAATTCAAATTATACCGTTTATAATATGGTTTTTCATAGGATATTGGATTAATACGGGCCGCGATTTCTATCATGGCCCCTTTTTTTTGCTCAAAAATCCCCAAATCTTTAAATACATTATTAATAACTCGTATGATGACTTTCATATGGGCATAAAAAAACTCCCTGGTTAAGGGAGTTTTTTTTATCGTTCAAAACTGGTTTAAATAATGATCATCGAATCGCCATAGCTGAAAAAGCGATATTTATCCTTAATTGCTTTTTTATAGGCTTCCATCATCAGGTCATAACCTGCAAAAGCACAGGCCATGATCAGCAGGCTGGTTTTTGGCAGGTGAAAATTAGTCACCAAAGCATCTGCAATATTGAAATTATAAGGAGGATGGATGAAATGATTGGTCCATCCTTCTGATGGTTTTAATAATTTCTGTGCAGTATAAGATGATTCCATCGCCCGCATGGTAGTAGTGCCAATTGAACAAATACGATGTCCGCTTTCCTTTGCTTTATTAACAATGGCACAAGCCGTTTCATCGATCTTATAATATTCAGCATCCATTTTATGCTTGCTGAGATCTTCTACTTCAATAGGGCGGAAAGTTCCTAGCCCTGTATGAAGGGTAACTTCAGCAAAACGCACTCCCTGGATCTCCAGGCGTTTGATGAGTTCCTTGCTGAAATGTAATCCTGCCGTAGGAGCCGCCACGGCGCCTTCATGTTTGGCATATACGGTTTGGTAACGTTCTTTATCTTCTTCTTCCGGTTTGCGCTTGATGTATTTAGGCAAAGGCGTTTCACCCATGATCTCGAGCATCTGCCTGAATTCTTCATCGGTACCATCCCATAAAAAACGGATCGTACGCCCACGGCTGGTAGTATTGTCGATCACTTCGGCAACCAGTTCATCACTTTCTCCAAAGTAAAGTTTATTACCTACACGGATCTTACGGGCCGGATCTACGATCACATCCCAGAGTTTATTCGTTTTGTTGAGTTCTCTTAACAGGAACACCTCGATCTTTGCGCCGGTCTTTTCTTTGCGGCCATACATCCTAGCAGGAAAAACCTTGGTATTGTTGACCACAAATACGTCTTTGTCATCAAAATACTCCATGATATCACGAAAATGCCTGTTTTCGATGTCACCGGTTTTACGGTTGATCACCATCATACGGCTCTCTTCTCTTTTCTTGGTTGGGTGCTGGGCGATTAAATTGAGTGGGAGGTCAAAACGGAATTGAGATAATTTCATCAGGAATTTTTAGTGTTTTATTTGTCCGGTGATTCTTCCTAAAAAGCAGGCCTGGTAAGCTTTTTATGGTCGATTCATGTAATAATTAAATGCTTTTATTCATGTATCTATGCCATCATGCTTTACGCTGCTACAGGTGGCTTTCGCCCGGTTCTACTCCCTGATCTACGATCATGTTACGGCATGATTCAAAAGTGGGCAAAGTTAATTGAAAATAATCAGAAACCAACCGTCAATTTTTAAACTCTTCTACCAGATTTGATAAAATTTTCAAAAAAAATAAAGCAAGGCTTATTAATTGATGCGTTCTCTGCATCTTTAACATATAACCGGCAGCCCATATAACGTATGAATGCAATAAAAAAATGCTTTCTCTTATTTTGTTTTTTTCTATCCCTTGTCCTGGTAGTGGCTGCCCAGGAAGGTAACAGAAATAAATATCCAAGCCTGTTATGGGAGATCACCGGCAATGGTTTAACAAAGCCATCATACCTGTTTGGCACCATGCATGTAAGCAATAAGATGGTCTTCCACCTGGGAGATGCTTTTTATGATGCGATCAAAAGTACCGATGCGGTAGCCCTGGAACTTAATCCCGATCTATGGCAAAGCCAGATGGTTGAACTCGATAAGCTTAAAGAAAACTATGCTGCTTTTAATAGCACGGCAGGCAATGATTTCTTAACAGAAAATTCTTTCAGGCTCAATCCTTATCTCGATGAATTAAAAGTGGCGCTTCAGTCAGAACCCGCCATGGTAAACAATCTGCTCTACCGGTCATACAAAACCAAAGAAGATTTTGAAGAAGATACATTCCTGGACCTCTATATTTTTCAAACAGGAAAAAAACTTGGCAAATCATCAGCGGGGGTAGAAAATTATTATGAAGCAGAGAAGCTGGTGCTGGAAGCTTATGCTGATATGGCCAGGGAAAAAAAGAAAAAGAAATTCGATCTCGATGGCGAATCCCTTTCCGAGATGCTCGAAAAATTACAGCAGGCTTATCGTCGGGGAGACCTGGATCTCATGGATTCATTAGATAATGTCCTGGAACAATCAGAAGCCTTTCGTGAAAAGTTTCTATACAAAAGAAATGAGATTCAGGCGAATTCGATCGACAGCATCATTCAAACTAAATCTTTATTTGCGGGGGTAGGTGCTGCTCATTTGCCTGGTAACCGGGGTGTGATAGAAATACTGCGAAAAAAAGGATATACACTCAAGCCCGTGAAAATGGCCGATCGAAATGCAAATCAAAAAACCAGGATCGATAATTTAAGGGTGCCGGTACATTTCCAACATCAAACTTCCGACGATGGACTGTTTAGTTTGGAAGCACCTGGCAAATTATACAAGACCAGCCAGGATTACCAGCAACTGGATCGGCGGCAGTATTCCGATATGAGCAATGGTTCGTATTATATGATCACCAGGGTAAAAACACATGCAGCTTTCTTGGGACAGTCAGCAGACATGGTGTTGAAAAAGACCGACAGCATCCTTTATGAAAATGTGCCCGGTAAAATTTTATCTAAAAAGTCATTGACCGATAAGCAGCATAAAGGAATTGATATCCTGAGTCGTACCCGCCGTGGTGACCTGCAGCGATACCAGGTCTTTATCACCCCAAACGAGATCATCATTTTTAAAATGAGTGGTAAGGAAAATTATGTTGAAGGGCCCGAAGCGGATCAATTCTTCTCATCCATTCGATTTGAATCTATTCCAAATCTGCCACTTGATTTCGAACCTGCCACGGGTGGATTTCGGGCAAAATTACCGCAAATGCCACTTCAATATCTCGATGATGGAAGTGGGGACGCACGTTGGCAATATGAAGCAGTGGACTCAGCTACCGGTGATGCGTACCTGATCATGAAGAAATCGGTTTACAATTTTAGTTTTACAGATGAAGATAGTTTCGACCTGGGGCTTATGGAAATATCATTCAGCAATCCGGAACTTTTCGATAAGCAGATCAGCCGCCGCCAATTTTCATGGAACGGTTTGCCGGCGCTGGATGTAAAAGAAAAGCTGAAAAATGGTGCTTTAGTGTATGCCAGGTACCTTATTCAGGGCCCTCATCATTACCTGTTGGCCCATAGAACGAACCAGGAAAGCACAGATTCAACATCTTTTTTTGACAATTTTTCGCTCACTGGTTACCGTTATCAAAATCCCCGTGCATATTCTGATACTTTTTTGCGTGCAACCGTTCAATCTGCTGTTGTTCCCCAAATAGACAAAGATCTAAGAAGGCTCATGGAGCAATTGGGTGACGATGCCAGCAATGGGAACAATGCTTCCGGCTTCATCAGTTACTGGCCAAAACCCAAAACCGGCATTTTCAGGAATGATTCAACAGGTGAAATGATACAGGTTAAAACACAGGAGTTTCCCCGGTACTATTACATACGTGATTCTGCAAAATACTGGCAAAATGAAGTGAATGGTTTTTTAAGCAAAAATGATATGTATGTGAGTGGTGAAATTAAAAATATCAGTGGAAAAGATTTTACCGGTGTTCGTTTTGTCATCCGGGATACCGGATCGAGCCGGACAATCACCCATCAGCTCATGGTCAAAAATGGTTTTCAATACACACTCTCAACCATTGGAGATACCATGTCGCTACCGGGAACGTTTATCCGAACTTTCTATGATAGCTTTCATCCGGATTTGCCATCAGATGACCGGGATGTATACCAGAACAGGGTGCCATTATTTTTCAATGACCTACTGGGAGCCGATAGTGCCACCCGCCACAGGGCATTCCAGGCAATGCCGAATGTTTATTATGGAACAGCCGGCATCCCTTATATTCTGGATGCATTGAACAAGCTCAATAGCCACGACAAAAACTATTTTGATACCAAAACAAAGCTGATCGCTGAATTGGGTTTTATAAAGGATTCTGGCAGGAGCATCATACCTGAACAATTGAGAAAGATTTACGGGCACGTGGCAGATACCAGTTTATTTCAGAATGAGGTGGTTAAATCGCTGGCAAGGCTAAAGACCAGGGCATCATACAAGGTTTTAAAAGAGATTTTTTTACAGGACCCACCTGTATTTGAGAACAATTACGAATACAAGAACATGTTTGATAACCTGGAAGATTCCCTGTCGCTTACCAGGGAGTTATTTCCTGAACTACTCAGGCTTTCTACACTGGATGATTACAAAGACAGGGTGTTGGATTTGCTGGTGATGTTGGTTGATAGTGGTTTTGTAAATCAAAAAACCTATGAAAGTTATTTTCCGGGAATTTATATCGACGCCCGTGTTTTACTGAAAAAGCAGAAAAGCAGGGATGAAAAGCAGCTTCGTTCCGAAAGAAAAAAAGACGAGGACGATAATGACCCGATCAGGTTGTATGATGTCGGAAATAAAACGACCAATCTGCAGAACTATGCCATCCTGCTGATACCCTACTTTCATAATGACAAGAATGTGCAGCATTTCTTTGAAGGGTTACTTGATTCAAGAGATGACATGGTGAAATTGAATACGGCCATCCTGATGATCCGCAATCAAATACCAGTCGCAGACAGCCTGTTACTTTCACTGGCATCCAACGATAAATACCGCAGTGTGCTATACCGGAAACTGGATAAGCTGAACAAACTCAGTCTTTTCCCGGTTCAGTACATGTCGCAGAATGCAATGGCAAAAAGTATTTTGCAAAAACAATCAGATTACAATAAACTGGATTCGGTAAGTTTTTTATCCAGGGAGAAAGCGAGCATAAAAGGTAAGACCGGCTTTGTATATTTTTATAAATACCGGTTGAAAAAAACTGACCAGTGGAAGATCGGTATCAGCGGACTTCAGCCTTTACAAGAGCAGGAAGTGAGCACTGATGACCAGGTGAGTGCTATGACTGATGTACGATTGAAGGAAAATGAACCACTTGATGAACAACTACATAAGCAGCTTCGCAAAATACTCTTTGGTTTTCACAAAAGCGGGAAAAAATACTTTAGTGACGATAACGGGTATTCGAAGTTTAAATCAATCAGCGATTTTGAAGATTGAGTTTTTTTATTGCACTCCCTGCATTTTTTTACCGGCTATCGCTGCAATCAATTCACGGGTATATCCTTCTTTTGGATGATGATACACTTCATCAGAGGTGCCCGATTCAATGATCTTTCCCTGCTTCATCACAAGGATCCTGTCGCACAGGTAATGTACTACCGATAAGTCATGCGAAATAAAAATGGCTGTAAAATGACCAGATTGCCTGAGATCATTGATGAGATTTATCACATGAGCCTGTACACTCACATCCAATGCAGATACGCTTTCATCGAATATTAGAAAGCGTGGGTCGGAAGCCAGGGCACGGGCAATACAGATGCGTTGCCGTTGCCCGCCGCTGAACTGGTGTGGGTACCTGTTAAAAACATCGGAAGGCAACTGTACCTGTTGCAGCAGCGATATCGCTTTTTCTTTTCTTTCTTTTTGACCGGTATATAAACGGTGAACTTCCAGGGGTTCCATAATGGCCTCACCTATGCTTAACCGTGGGTTCAGGGAGCCGAATGGATCCTGGAAAACGATCTGGATATTTTTCCGGATCTTTCTTAATTCGCCGGGGGAGAGTTTATTCAGGTCTGTTCCATTGAGGATGATCTTTCCGGCACTTGGTTTTACCAGTTGCAGGATGGCCCTTCCGAGGGTTGTTTTACCGGAGCCGCTTTCACCAACAATGCCAACTATTTCGTGTTGCTTTACATCAAAACTCACCTTGTCAACAGCCATCGTAATTGCAGGCTGGGTACCGAAAAATTGTTTTCTGTGTTTAAAATGAACCGACAGATCCTGCACAGATAATACCGTTTCACTTCCGGCTACTGGTACCTGTTGTATGGGCAAAGGTTTTGGAGTGGTTGCATCGCCTGCTATAAAATCTTCCAGCACAGGCAATTTATTTCCTTTGCTGTTAACAGCTGGTCTGCATGCCAACAAAGCTTTCGTATATGGATGTACAGGTTTGTTGAGTACAGTAGATGCGGGTCCTTGCTCCACAATATTGCCCTGGTACATTACCAGCAGTTCGTCCGCTATATCCGCAACCAGGCCAAGATCGTGGGAAATGAACAATACCGACATTCCGTTTTTCTGCTGAAGTTTTTTGATAAGATCAACGATGCTTTTTTGTGTTCGTACATCAAGCGCTGTTGTTGGTTCATCAGCTATCAATAATGCAGGTTGGCAGCACATCGCCATTGCGATCATGACCCTTTGTTTTTGCCCGCCACTCAATTGATGCGGATACCGGTTCACTATACCCGCAGGTTGCGGAAGCTCCACTTCTGTAAACAATTCGATCGTTTTTGAAAGGGCTTCTTTTTTGCTGATGTCCAGGTGTCTTCGCAATGTTTCAATGATCTGTTCACCACAGGTAAGCACGGGATTCAATGAGGTCATGGGTTCCTGGAAGATCATGGCGATCTCTTTTCCCCGGGTATTCATCAAATCCTTTGCAGGCATGCTAAGGATATTTACCGGTTCGGTTCCATTCCTGGTATACATGATTTCTCCGCCTAATATCGCATTGGCAGGCAGCAGGTTCAGCAATGACAAGGCGGTAATAGATTTGCCCGATCCGCTTTCGCCCACTATGGCGGTGATCTTTCCGCTATGTAAAGAAAAAGAAATATTGCGTACAGCCGTAGTCGTGATGCCCTCCCTGTTAAAATCTACCTTCAGGTTCCTGATATCGAGGAGGGGAGTCATATGAGATTCTAAAATTTCAGGTGTCTTACAGTTAGTCCGTCATTGATCAGTTGTTTCAATGAATCGATGCCGATCTTCAGGTGTCTTTCAACAAACTGGGCTGTAACATTGAGGTCACTTGCTTCTGTTTTTACACCTTCGGGCACCATGGGAGAATCGCTCACCAGCAATAAGGCACCAGTAGGTATTTTATTGTAGAAACCAACCGTAAAGATGGTAGCCGTTTCCATGTCGATGGCGTAGGCTCTTACTTTCTGGAGATATTCTTTAAATACATCATCATGTTCCCAGACACGCCGGTTGGTGGTGTAACAAACACCTGTCCAGTAATCACATTCCGAATCACGGATGGTGGTGGAGATCGCTTTCTGCAACGCAAACGCAGGAAGGGCAGGTACTTCAGGTGGGAAATAGTCATTACTTGTACCCTCACCCCGAATGGCGGCAATGGGTAAGATCAGGTCGCCGATCTTATTTCTCTTTTTCAAACCGCCACATTTGCCAAGGAACAATACAGCTTTTGGTTTGATGGCCGTAAGCAGATCCATCACAGTGGCAGCACCCGGGCTGCCCATACCAAAATTAATGATGGTGATGTTATTGGCTGTTGCGCATTGCATGGAACGATCGGAACCTACTACAGAAACATTGTTCCATTCTGCAAACATTTTTACATAATTGGAGAAATTGGTGAGCAATATATATTCACCAAAGTTGGATAATTTTTCCCCTGTATAACGGGGTAACCAGTTTTCTACGATGTCTGCTTTTGTTTTCATGCCGATTTTAATTCAGATAAAAGTACAAAAATTAGCTGTGATCGCCAATTGAGAGCCCGGGGAAAAATACCTGCGTTCAAATGTTGTTTTCCATGTAATAAATTTTACATTGGTGTACAAAACTAATTAACATGAAGAAAATTTGCCTGATGGCCATTGTTTGTACACTGGTTATTCTTTCCTGTAAGAAAACTTCGTTAAGCACGGTGGATACAAAAGACATGGAACTCATGTCAACCGAATCGATCGATGCCTTTATTAAAGAGCACATGCAAAATAACAAACCATTTGAATGGAGTACGGCTCCCGATGCAATGATCTGGAGTGCGCTGCAGCATAGTGATCATATTTTGTCTGTTGGATATAAACCAGCGGGGGTAACCGGGGTAGATGACATGCTTCATACCATTAATATCCAGTCTGGTCCTTGGAAATCCGCGAAGGAAGAGATCATTAACCTCATACTGAGTTCAGAGCAGGAACTGGATAAATCGATCGGATTAGACCAGATCATTCCCTGGGAAGAATCTGTTTTACCGGTTGTAGATATGGTTGTAAAAAATCCGGCTACGATAAAAAGACTTAGAGCGAGTAATCTTGTCCGTTATGCCGAACCAATGGGTTATGAACCTCAGGATGCGGTGAAAAGTGTAAACAATGATCAGCAAACCAATACGGCTGTTCTCAGTAGCAGCGGTTGCGGTAATAATGTTGCCGAAGGTGGCCTGGTTGCCAATGTAGATTATACAACCATTAGTCCTGCCTCAAAGCAATCATGGAATCACTCTTATCATAAAGTTTCCAGTGCCTGGACAAAATCTACCGGCGCAGGTATAAAAGTATTTATCATCGATACCGGTTGTGAGTTTGACCAGGAGAATCTTGGCAGTGCATTCAACCAGGGAAGTTCATCTGGCAGAACCGTAGAAAAGATCGTAACCCTGCCACGTTCTACCTTCCTGGGCATTCCTACCGGTCCCGTAGAAACGCCGGATGATGGTTGTGGCCACGGTACTTCTATGGCAGGCGCATGTGCCGCTCCACGAGGCACTGATGGAGCCGCCTGCGGGGTAGCATATAATTGCAACCTCGTTACCTGCCGTGCTTCGGAAGATGTTTTCATGGATGCAAGCCGTGAAGTAAAAGGTGCGTCTGATGCTTTTACCAATGCCGGCAACAGGGCCGATGTAAAGATCATCAGCATGAGCATGGGCAGGATCACCAGCAGTTCACAAATGAAAGATGCCATCGTATATGCTTATGGAAAAGGCAAATTGATCTTCTGTGCTGCCGGGACTTCATTTGGCTGGACGTCGGGTTGGTTTGGTGTGATCTTCCCCGCAAACCTTACACAGGTTAATGCAGTTACTGGCGTTCGAGATAATAGCTTCAATACAACCTGCACGGATTGCCATGACGGAAGTGAGACAGATTTTACCATCGTAATGGAAAAAGCCTCCAACAGCAGGCATGCTTTAACGTTAGCCATGACCGGTGATGCGCCTTCTACCGTTGGGGGATCTTCAGTATCAACAGCAACTGCAGCGGGCATTGCAGCACTGGTTTGGAGCCGTTTCCCGGCTTATAGCAGGGCCCAGGTATTGGATAAGCTGATCAAAACCAGCGCCAACTACCCTACGAAGAACAGTTCTTTGGGATGGGGAAACCTGAATGCTGATGCTGCAACCAATTAATTAGTCTGAAAGAATGATTAAAGCCAGGACAATAACGCCTGGCTTTTTTTATTTTAATGCGACATTTGCCCTTAAGATTAATTGAAATTCAAATGATCAAGATCGAATACCCGGTAACAAAGCCATCCATAAAGATTGAGACAGGTAAGGAACTTGTTTTTTGTATGATCCGGAAAAAATGGGTGATACTTACACCGGAAGAATGGGTGCGGCAGAACTTCCTGCTATATCTCACCGAAAAGCAATGCTATCCGGCTTCATTGATTGCTGTTGAAAAGCAGGTACTGTTCGGGGATGTAAAAAAAAGGTTTGATATTGTAGTTTTCGACCGCCAGGCAAAACCTTTCATGATCGTAGAATGCAAGGAAATGAATGTACCCTTAACGGAAAGTGTTTTGAACCAGGTGCTGCGTTATAATACAAATTTGCAGGCATCGTACCTGTTCATTACCAATGGGGGACATTGTGCCGGGTTTCAAACAAAGCAAGGTCAGTTCTCCGCCATAGATACAATACCTGTATTTGAAAATTGAGCAGGTGTTTCTCTTCACGGAAAAGAAAATCCCCGGTTTATCTGACCGGGGATTTTTGTATAGATAGAATAATCAATTATGGGAAAATGCCCAATTCGCCGTAGCTGGTAGCTACTTTGTTGATCGCATTCACGTAAGCGGCTGTACGCATATCGGGAATGTTCGGGTTTTTCTTCCAGATGTCCATGATCTCGCGGGTTGCAGTGATCATGGTTTCTTCCAATCCACTGTGTACCAGGTCAACTTCTTCCGGACCGTGCATGATGAATTTACGTTCAGCATCACTTACCGTTTTTCCTGTGAGTCCTTCAATTTGTCCCAGGATATGTGTATTCAGGTTTTCGGTAAAACGTTTTTCCATACGGCCATAACGTACATGGCTAAGGTTTTTTAACCATTCGAAATAACTAACGGTCACACCACCTGCATTCAGGTACATATCAGGAACACATAAGATGCCTTTTTGAATGAATACTTCATCCGCTTCCGGTGTACATGGTCCGTTAGCTGCTTCGCCAATGATCTTAGCTTTCACCCTTGGTGCATTATCGCCATTGATCACGTTTTCCAACGCTGCGGGAATCAGTATATCGCATTCCAGTTCCAGTGCATCGGTTGTTTTTGCCAGTGTTGTGGCACCTGGGAAATTGGTGATAGAACCTGTTTTGGCCCTGAACTGGATCAGTTCTTCTTCATGTAATCCATTCGGATTAAACACTGCGCCATCATGTTCAGAGATACAGATCACTTTGGCTCCGTTTTCCCTGAAGAATTTGGCTGAATGATATCCCACATTGCCGATACCCTGAACCACAACAGTTTTTCCTTCAATACCCATTGGCAGGCCCAGTTTTTTCATAACATCTTCCATGTTACAAACTTCACGGATACCATAGAATACGCCAAGGCCGGTAGCTTCCTTACGTCCGCGTACACCGCCTTGTGTTACTGGTTTTCCGGTAACACAACCGGCCGCATCAATTTCACCTGGTTTTAAAGATGCGTATGTATCAACGATCCAGGCCATTTCTCTTTCGCCGGTACCGTAATCAGGAGCCGGAACGTCGATGCCCGGGCCAATGAAATTTTTCTTAACCAATTCACTTGTATAACGACGGGTAATTTTTTCCAGTTCGTATACACTGTAGTTACGTGGATTTATTTTGATACCACCTTTACCACCACCAAAGGGCACATTAACGATGGCACATTTGTAGGTCATCAGCGAAGCGAGGGCCATTACTTCATCCTGGTTTACTTCATCACTGAAACGGATACCTCCTTTACAAGGAGTTTTATGCTGGCTGTGCTGTACACGGTAAGCTTCAATAACTTCAATACTGCCATCATCCCTTTTTACAGGGAAACGCATTTGATATACACTGTTACATGCTTTGATCTGCTCCAGGATTCCCGGATCAAACGAGGTGAACTTTGCTGCTTTGTCAAAACTTTTTTCAACACTCTGAAAAAAGCTATACGGCTTTTGTGAAGACATAATAAATGGTTTTTATTTTTTTCAAATATTCAAGCAATCTATAAATAGAATCGTTATTAATTTTTTATATCAGTAGCTCAGTTATCTTTTTCGATCTTCGACATTTTCCTGTCTACCAACATCACGTATAAAAACAAACCGATGAGTATGGTAAGGCAAACGGCTACTACCACATAGATCTTACCATTGCTGCGCATCAGGTCGGCCATTTCTGGCTTATCCTGGGCAAATCCAACTGTTGAAGTTATCATAGCCAGGGCAAGTAACCATAAACGGGTGAATAATTTAGTTGTCATGTATCAATTTTTTATCCCTGAATAATTCGAGCCTTATTTTTAAGGTTGCGATCCATACTCCCAATAACGTCCAGCCAATCACCGCCGGGTAAAATACCATGCGCATGGATGAATCCATGTCATTTCTATCCAATGCCGGGTTCCCGCTATCACTACCGGGAGCGCCTGGGTGCAAACTTCCCACCAGCCTTGGAATGATCCAGATACTTGGGAATAGCATGGCAAATGCGAAAATATTATAAACAGCACTTATCCTTGCCCGTTTGTCGATATCGGTAAAGGAGCCACGCAATACAAAGTAAGCTCCATAGATCAATAATGCAATGGCGGCGCCAATCAGTTTTGGTTCTTTCAAAACACTTCCGAGCGATTGACCCTGGTCGGTTACCCAGGTTACTGATACCCAGATCATACCCGTTGTATAACCAAGAATGCCGAATAAAGAACCCACTGAAGCAAAATTGCGGGCAAAAATGTCATTTCGGTAATCAAAACCGCGAAGGTATTTAATGCTGTAGTAGAAGCTGGTTCCAAAGAGGATCATCATCCCAAACCACATGCAAACATGGAAGTACAGGTTGCGGATGGTTTCATTTAAAATAAACAAGTGAGGAACATCAAGCAGGAAGCCGGCAATGATAGTATATACCAATAAAATGAATGATAATATTTTCCACCAGCTTTTATGCACAAATGCAGGTATTTAATTTAGTGGCGCAAAGTTATGGGAATTGCCAACATGGCAAACAAAAAAATGTCCTGTTCAGGCAGTATTGTGGAGGAGATACTGTTAATCTTTCCAGAGATATGGAAAGAGGATCACGGCCAGTACAATCACGAGCAGGTCCATCAGGCCAGTCAGCCCGGCCAGTTGAAATACGGCTCCATCCCGAAACACCTCGGAAAAGGCGCTTTTGCTGAGTCGCATGAGCAGTAATAGTTGTGGCAGGATCACGGGGAATCCAAGAATAGCGATCAGCGCTGCATTTTGCTGGGCTTTTGCTGCAATGGCACTCATGAGGGTGAAAACGAGGCTGATGCTTGTTCCGCCAAGTAATACGATGCCAACAAAACGAAGGCTGTCTGAAACCGGGTTATCCAGGAAGATAAAAAATAATACCAGGCTCACCAGGCTCATCATCAACATCAGGATCACATTAAAGATCAGTTTAGCTATGATAAACTCTACGGGTGATGCGATGGAGTAAAAATAGAGCATCCTTCCTTTGTTTTCCTGCAGGAAGCTTTTGGCCACGGTATTTACACATACAAAAAGCTGTATCACCCAAAAAAGGCTGTTCCACGTATTGCTCTCCGGGCTGTCGGGCATCGAAAGATATAAAACAAATATGGTTGAGGCAATATATAATAGTATACCGTAAAAAGTATGCTGCTGTCTCAATTCAAGCAGGATGTCTTTTCTTAATAAGGCAAAAATGCGGTGATACATGGCCGCAAATTACAGATAAAGTTGCAGCAGGGAATGATTAAAGATGACAAAAACCGGAGTATGATGCCCGCTTTGAATAAAAGCCAACAGCAGCATCTCTATCTTGGATGCAAAAGGAATGCTGGTATTATATAAAGAGATTCATCAAAACAGCACAGTTAATCAATGCATCGAAACTGGCGAAAGGAGTTAACATGATTAAGATGAACAATGGCGGAAAAGTAACAACAAAGGAATTTGTAAAACAATAAGCTTTCCAATATAAAAGAAAACGTCCTGCAATCTGCGGGACGTTTTCTTTTATAACTATTTCTTTTAGTTATTAATCTTTCAATTGGGCACAATGCCTGCAACGCGGTTCATATATATCTTTTTCACCGAGTAACACTTGTCCGCCTGTAGCAATTTTACGGTAACTTATATTCGCAATGTTGCCGCATTTCATGCAGATGGCATGTAGCTTGGTAATATAATCGGCTATGGATAAAAGGTTGGGCATTTGTCCGAATGGTTTTCCCATATAATCCATATCCAGTCCGGCAACGATCACCCGAATACCTCTTAAAGCAAGTTGTTCACACACATCGGCGATCTC
>ERZ795056.3733-NODE-3733-length-16129-cov-5.489424_pt1 | contig 16129 bp, 13 predicted proteins | sample MGYA00375140_ERZ795056 | MGnify/ENA primary metagenome ERZ795056 (study PRJEB30185, sample SAMN05720227) | activated sludge metagenome | isolation source: Anaerobic digester | place: USA | collected 2015-03-09 ... | reverse complement strand
GACACGGGTCATGTTAACGCATATTTCCCTTTATTTATTCCAAAATCATTTTTAAGCAAAGAAGCAGATCACGTAGAAGGCTTTGCTAAAGAGTGTGCTGTTGTAACTCACTATCGTCTTAAAAAAAATCCGGACGGAAGTGGAGTTGTTGTCGATCCTGCAGCAAAATTAGAAGAAGAATTAATTGTTCGTCCAACTTCAGAAACAATAATTTGGAGCACATATAAAAACTGGATTCATTCATATAGAGATCTTCCTATTTTGTGCAATCAATGGGCTAATGTAGTCCGTTGGGAGATGCGTACAAGATTATTCTTACGTACTGCCGAATTTTTGTGGCAAGAAGGTCATACAGCCCATGCAACAAAAGAGGAGGCAGAAGAAGAAGCTGTTAAAATGTTGAATGTGTATGCCGATTTTGCAGAAAACTTTATGGCTATACCGGTTTTGAAAGGTGTTAAATCTGCAAACGAACGTTTTGCCGGAGCTGTTGAAACATATTGTATTGAAGCATTAATGCAAGATGGTAAGGCTCTTCAAGCCGGAACATCTCACTTCCTTGGTCAAAACTTTGCTAAGGCTTTTGATGTTACATTTATGAATAAAGACAATAAACAAGAATTAGTTTGGGCAACATCATGGGGTGTATCAACCCGTTTGATGGGCGCTCTTATTATGTCGCATTCGGATGATGATGGTTTAATATTACCTCCAAATCTTGCTCCTTATCAAGTGGTTATTGTTCCTATTTACAAGAGTGATGAGCAATTGAAAGATATTGATGCAAAGGTTGATACAATTATTGCTAATTTAAAATTATTAGGAGTATCTGTTAAATATGATAATGCTGATAATAAACGTCCGGGCTTTAAATTTGCCGAATATGAGTTAAAAGGAGTTCCTGTGCGTTTAGCAATTGGAGCACGCGATTTGGAAAACAATACAGTAGAGGTGTTCCGTCGTGATACAAAAGAAAAAGAAACACGTAGTTTAGACGGAATAGAGCAATATGTAAGAGACTTAATGTCTGATATTCAGTCTAATATATACAAGAAAGCTTTAGATTATCGTTCTTCTGTTACCCGTGAAGTTAATTCTTATGATGAATTTAAGGAAGAAATAGAAAAGGGTGGATTCTTGTTATGCCATTGGGATGGAACGACAGAGACTGAAGAAAAAATAAAAGAAGAAACAAAGGCGACAATACGTTGCATACCTTTAGAAGGAGATCAAATCCCCGGCAAGTGTATGGTAACGGACAAGCCATCAAAACAAAGAGTAATATTTGCGAGATCATATTAAAACGCCCCATTTTTGAGAACTAAAGAACTAATAAACAATAATAAGCGAGAAGTAAAAGATGTATTTTATTTGATCGCTTTGCAGGGTCTTAATTATGTAGCTCCACTAATCGTATATCCTTATTTAATGGTAACGTTAGGTGCAGAAAAATTCGGTTATATAGGATTTTCGATGTCATTTTGCACCTATCTAATGCTTATTGTAGATTTTGGATTTAATTTAACCGCAACAAAGCGAGTAGCATTGTATAAGGATAATAAATCAAAGCTAAACGAAATATTTTCAGCAACAATTTACGCTAAGATATTATTATTGGCAATCAGCTTTTTGATATTGGTTTTGTTTTCTTTTATCCCCCAGTTTAAGGTATATGTTACAACTATGTTTGTTGTGTTTTTAATGGTTGTTGGCAATGCCTTCTCTTTTGTATGGTTGTTTCAGGGTTTGGGAAATATACGTTTAGTATCAATTGTAAATACAATTTGTAAATTATCAATATTTCCGATTACCTTTTTTATAGTAAAATATCCCAACGATTATTTGTTGGCAGCAATAGTTTTAAGTTCTGTATATATAGTTTCATCAATAATAAATGCAATAATTATATGGCATAAAAAATGGGTGTCGCTAATTCGTTGTAAGATAGTTTCTGTTAAGCAAGAAATAAAGGAAAGTTACCCTATTTTTTTATCGAATGCCGCAACAAGCATATATACAGCAAGTTTTGTAGTAATCCTTGGTTATTTTGCAAGTCCGGATGAAGTGGGGAAATATGCTGCAGTAGATAAATTGATGAGGGCAATGAGTTTACTCGTACTGATGCCGGTTACTCAGTCTTTTTATCCAAAAGTCAGCAGACTTGGCAAACAAGATAAGTTGGGAGCGATACATCTAAGCGACAAGTTACTTTGGCTGGTTATAGTCGGTATGTTGTGTATAGCAGGTGGTATGTTTTTCTTTTCTGATACCATTGTCGAATTGCTGGGTTCCGATTATGCTGATGCAGAACTTCTCTTTAAAATTATGGCTTTTGTGCCATTATTTATTGGCATTGGAGGCGTGAATGGACAGTTGAAAATCGTGGCAGTTGGAAATAGCGAAAATTTGATTACGTTTAAAAGAATATATATTGCGGCAGCCGCATTTGCTTTAGTTCTGGTTTTTATATTAGTACCGAAATTCGATTCAGTAGGAGCCGCTGTTGCTTTATTGCTCACAGAATTTCTGGTAGCTGTGGGTATGTCAATTTGGAGTAGAAATAAAATTTTATGCTCCTGGAAATGAACTTAATGCTTTTGCCCATATTGATTCTGTTCCCATTGTCTTTGATCGAGTTTATATTCCCGAACAATGAGAGAATGAACAAGCAAGTGTATTTTATAGCATTTGCGATAAGTTACTTTATTGTGGCAATTAAGTATTATTACGGACCGGATATTGCCATTTATGTAAACTTATACGATTCTTTATCATCTCCAATAAAAGACCTTATTAATCCTCCCAAAAGTTCGCTTGATACAGAGCGTCTGTTTATTTTTTTCTTTTCTTTTCTTAAAAGTATAGGGTGTAGTTATTGGTTTTGCTCAGTTATAATCACTACAATATATTTTGCTGCAATTTATAATTTATTTACGTCATTAAACAAGTATAAAACATTTGCATTATTCCTTATTGTTTTATTCGATGCCAATTTGTTATTCTTTGAATTTAGACAAAATCTTACTGTAGCTCTTTTCTTGTTTTCGCTGAGTGCATATTATAAACGAAGTTATTTTGTTTGTGTATTACTTGCTGTGTTATCTTTTTTTATTCACAAATCGGCTGTATTTGTATATATGCTTATGATTTTGTTGCTTTTTTTTCAGCGAGTAAAAGTAAGCAAAACCATTTTTCTAGTGGCTTCGGGTTTATTGCTTGTCTTTTTATTTTTGCCAATAGATCAGATAATAATTTGGATTATTTCAAAAACTCCGGCTTCAACAAATGTCATCGAATCTGTTAAGCATCACCTTATGTACACTAAAACATTTCAAATAATATTTTTTGTGTATGCCATAGTATTATTGCTATTAATATTTTCGGTGGAAAATAAAGATTTGAACTCAAAATATGCCAAAATAGTAGCATTGTTTTTTATTGTTGTATCTATTTCTTATAGAGATTGGTTCTTTTTAAATCGCTTGAGGTCTTATTTTTTACCGGTGGTGATCGTTTATCTAATTCCTATTTTATCTCAATCAAAAAGCAAACAAATCTGGATTAGTAAATTGGCGGTATGTCTTATTTACTTATATTCAATTAATTATGCACGCGGTATTTGGCTATCTAACTATTATAGTGAAGCAAAATTACTTAATTCTACCACGATATTTTCAAGGTTCTATAAAAGTGAAAATGAAATTAGACGGGAAAATATGCGTAAAGCGAGTTACTTTTTTCAGAAAGAATATATGAAAAACAATATTGAAGAGTACAATAAATCTATCAAAGAATGATTTCTGTTTGTTTAGCAACATATAATGGAGAAAAGTACATCAAAGAACAATTGATATCAATTTTGTCAGAACTTTCTGAGGATGATGAAATAATAATCTCTGACGATCATTCTACAGATAAAACTATTGATATAATAAAGGCTTTGAATGATAAACGCGTCAAAATTTTTGAAAATCCGGGTAAAAATGGAGTTTCTACTAATTTTGCCAATGCAATTGAACATGCAACAGGAAGCTATATTTTTTTATCAGATCAAGATGATGTTTGGATAAAAGGTAAAGTCGAATTGTCGTTGAATTCAATAAATGCTGCCGAATCAGCTAATCCATCTGTTCCGGTGCTGGTTTATACTGATATTAAAATAGTAGACGAATGCTTGAATGTAATAGTTGAGTCGTCGTTTGCTCAATCCGGACAAAATCCAGAAGACGCCATCAAAGAAAATGTTTTAACAGTATCAAATCGTTTAATGGGATGTACAATGGCTTTTAATGAATTAACAAAGCAATATATATTACCAATGCCTGAGAATATAATTATGCATGATTGGTGGATAGCTTTGTGTGTTGCTAAAAATGGAATTATTGTACCAATAAAAAATGCAACACTTTTGTATAGACAACATAGCGGAAATGTGATAGGATCTACTATTGTAAACAAGCCGTCTTTGATGAGTCGGATAAAGCTTTTGCCGCAAAAGTTTGCATTTAATATAAAAATATATCAAATGGTAAAAAGAGTATATAAAATAGATTTTTTTACCTTTGCATTGCGTAAAGCATTGTTACATGTACCCCAAATGGGTTTAAAGAAGTGAACTATAACAGAATATTGTCATCATGAAAATATTTTTTTTGATAAAATCTTTGGAATCTGCAGGAGGAACAGAACGGGTTACTACAGTTATCGCCAATGAATTATCTAGAGAAGGTAATGAGGTGTCAATAATATGTTTACAAAAGTGCGTACCTTTTTTTAAACTTCGCGAAACTGTAAATGTTATTCCTCTCAATAACAAAGAATCCATAAACATATATAAAACATACTTGCCAACAGTATGGCGTTTGCGTCAATTGCTAAAACGTGAAAAACCGAATTGTATAATTGATGTATGTAGCGCAATGTCTTTATGGAGCCTGCCTGCGAAATTTGCATTAGATATAAAACTAATTTCATGGGAGCATTTTAACGCTCATGTAAATTGGAATCCAATAACATCCCCGCTTGCCCGAAAATTAGTTTCAAAATTTGCTGATCATGTAGTTGTTTTAACCGAAACAGATCGTGAAGTTTATCAAAATGAATATAAAGCGCAACGCGTTACTTGTATTGTAAATCCCATTACTATAGAGAAAAAACAAACAACGACATTGTCATCTAAAAAAGTTTTAGCAGTGGGTCGTTTAGAAGATCAAAAAGGTTTCGATTTGTTGTTACAAACATGGAAACTTTGCAATTGTGTTAACTTAGGTTGGAAGTTGGAAATTATTGGCAGCGGTTCTAAAGAAAGCGAACTTAAATCAATGATTACTTCACTAAACTTGCACGATAGCGTAACTATGCGGGAACCTGTAACAGATATGGTGTCGGAGTATTTAAACGCATCATTATATGTTTTATCATCAAGATTTGAAGGATTGCCACTAGTATTGATTGAAGCAATGTCTATGGGTTTGCCTATTGTGAGTTTTGATTGTGAAACCGGTCCAAGAGACATAGTGAAAGATGGGGAAAATGGATTCTTAGTACCTCCAATGGATATAAAAGCTTTGGCAGAAAAAATAGATTTTCTTGTGTCTTCTCCAAATTTACTTAAATCATTCTCTGAAAATGCCGTTCGCTATAGTATGCGTTTTGATTTAGCTCCGGTTATGGAAGAGTGGAAACTATTATTGAAAGATTTATGAAAATAGCTGTAGATTGTAGAATGCTTGGAATGAGCGGAATTGGAGTATATCTTGAAAATATTCTATATTATTGGCTTGAAACAAACAAAGCCCACTCTTTTGTATTGATAGGTGATGAGAAGAAACTCAGTAAATTGAAATTTGGTGAAAATTGTAATGTTGTATCTTGTTCAAGTTCTGTATTTTCATTTGGGGCAATGTTTTCGTTTCCTGTAAAAGAGGTAAACAATTGTGATGTCTTTTATAGTCCAACATTTGGTATCCCTTTTGGAATAAAGGTTCCTGTCTACTCGACCATTCACGATGTGGTTTTTTTAGATGTAAAGGGATTAGTAGGCGGATTGAGTTTATTGGTGAGAAAATTGTTCTATTGTCGGGCTATATACGCATCAAAAAAAATCTTTACTGTATCAGAGTTCTCAAAAACAAGGATCAAAAAGCATTTTAATACAAACAAAGAAATTGTGGTTGCCTATAATGGCATTAGGCATGATTTATTTGAATGGAAGAATAAAAAAAGGAGTTCTGATTTATATAAAAATTATTTGCTGTACGTTGGTAATATAAAGCGTTATAAAGGACTCGATATACTGTTGTCGGCTGTAAAAGCAATGTCTGATGTAAAACTTATTGTTGTTGGCAAATACGATGATATGAGGACTTCTGATAAAGAATTACTTAACGAAAGTTCTTTAAATGAGAATAAAGTTGTATTTGTTGGTCAAAAAAGTGATGAAGAACTGTATTCTCTTATAAGTGATGCTGAGGCTTTGATACAACCATCAAGGTATGAGGGTTTTGGAATACCTCCATTAGAAGCATTATTTTTACATACAAAAGTAATTATATCAGATATACCTGTATTTAAAGAAGTATATTCAAAATTGCCTGTAATATTTTTTGAAAATGGAAATTCAAACGATTTGCAGAAAAAAATTGAAGGCATCAGCAATGAGAAAAGCCCTGATTGCATTATACCCGAAATATATTCGTATAAGAATACAGCCGCAATAATACTGAAAAACATCACTATAGAATGAGAAAAATACTACATATACCTAATTTTTATCCTCCGCATAAAGGTGGAATTGAAGATGTTTGCCATAACATAATTGAAATATTAAAGAAAGAGCCCGATGTACAACAAAAGGTAATATGCTTTAGTGGAAATAATCTTAGTATTACAGATAAGTTTGATGGTGTTGATATTGTGAGAGTAGGGGCCCGAATAAAAATATCGAGTCAATTTTTATCATTTGCATATTATATTAAATTAAAAAACTTAATAAAGAGTTTTAAACCTGATTATATTCATTTGCATTGCCCAAATCCATTAGTGTCTTTGTATGTTTATTTGGCTATACCTAAAGGAACAAAGCTAATAATTCATTGGCATTCAGACATAGTAGATCAGCGTAAATTGTATAGAATTGTATCGGGCATAGAAAGAAAGGTTTTAGATAGATCTAATAAGATTATAGCAACTAGTCCGAATTATATTGAAAAATCGCTTCCCTTGCTTCGAGTAAAAGAAAAAGTAAGTGTTGTTCCGAATATTATTAACAAATCATTGTTTGAATACAATGAGGAAATTAAGAAAAAAGTTGAAAGTATTAAATCTAAATATCAGAATAAAAAAATAGTTCTTTTTGTGGGGCGTCATGTTCCTTATAAGGGATTGCGATATTTATTGGAAGCGATGCCTCTTGTTTCTTCCGATTGTGTTGTATTGATAGGTGGCAGTGGCGTTTTGGAGGAAAGTCTTAAATCTATGAATAAAGACGGCAGAGTTTATTTCATAGGACGAATACCTGATGATATGTTGCCGGCCTATTATTATGCTGCAGATGTGTTCGCATTCCCTTCAATAACGAAAAACGAGGCGTTTGGAGTTGCTCTTGCAGAAGCTATGTATTGCAATACTCCCGCCGTAACATTTACTATAGATGGATCTGGTGTTAATTGGGTAAATATTAATGGAGTTACCGGATTGGAAGTTCAGAATAAAGATTGCGAGGCTTATGCCAAAGCCTTAGATTATATATTGTCGAATGATTCAGTTTGTAAAGAAATGGCATCAAACGCAAGGCAGAGAGTAATCGAGAATTTTGTAGAAAAAGAAATTGAAGAAAAAATAAAGAAATTATACGAATGAAAAAAATAGCACTTATAGGAGCCAGTGGTTTTGTTGGAACTAGACTAATTGATTTGCTAGAAGAGGCAGGTTCTTACAACTTGAAAAACTTAGATCTTTTACAGAGTAAATTTTATGAGAAATATACGGTAATTGCTGATGTCAGATCTTTAGATCAAATGAATAAAGAATTGGCTGATGCAAATTGCGTTGTTCTCTTGGCAGCCCAACACCGGGATGATGTAAAGCCGCATTCTTTATACTACGATACTAATGTAGAAGGAATGAAGGTTACTTTGCAGGCAATGGAAAATAACGGAATTAAAGAACTAATATTTTTTTCCTCAGTAGCAGTATACGGCTTAAATAAGGAGAATCCAAATGAAAACTCAATAAAAGATCCGTTTAACCATTATGGAAAGAGCAAATGGCAGGCCGAGCAAGTTTTACAAGAATGGTATAAAACACACAATGATTGGGTAATAAGTGTATTGCGCCCCACGGTAATATTTGGAGAAAGGAATAGAGGAAATGTTTATAATCTTCTCAGACAAATAGCTTCAGGTAGGTTTTTGATGGTTGGGAACGGAATGAATAAAAAATCAATGGCATACGTTGGTAATGTTGTTGCATTCGTAAAATATTTGATAGAAAATCGTCAGAAAGGATATGAAGAGTATAATTATATAGACAAGCCCGACTATAACATGAACGATTTAGTTTCATTAGTTAGTTCTGTTTTAGGCAAACACATTCCATCTATTCATATTCCATATTTCATAGGTAAATCTATGGGATATTGCTTTGATTTATTGGCATTTATAACTCGAAAGAAATTACCTATCAGTTCGGTTAGAGTAGAAAAATTTTGTGCAACTACCGAATTTTCTGCGGATAAAGTTAAAAAAACCGGCTTTAAAGCTCCTTTTACTTTAAAAGAAGGATTGTCTAAAACTTTAATGTTTGAATTTGTTCAAAAGGATAACAAGGACGGACATATTTTTGAGAGCGAGTAGTATAAGATCTGATACAACAAAGTAATTTTGCAGAACATATAAAACAATAATTTATGCGAACCTTATATCTGTTTATTGCATTTATAGCATTTGGAATTTTAATAGTGATACTTAACAAGTTTACACTAAAGCACAAGAAAGATGTAAAAGCATCTAATAATCCTAATGGCGAAGCTCAAAAAATGCAAAAACAGAAACAAGCATCAAAAAGAGTTATACCGGAAGGATGCTGCGGAGCGCATGAAGTTTGCGAAAAAGAAAGTCTTATCACAACAAAAAAGGATATAATATATTTTGCAGATGAAGAATTAGATGCATACAAAGGTAGAACTTCTGATTCATATACAGACGAGGAAATTGATGAATTTGAAGACGTTCTGCTTACTTTACGCGAGAATGAAACTGCAGAATGGCTAAAAAGTTTGCAATTACGTGGAATAGAGATTCCCGAAATAATTAAAGACCAGGCTTTATTAATGGTAGCTGAAAGAAGAAACAAGCATGAATGATAAAATAAACTTAGTAGCCAAGACATTCCAAGGATTGGAAAGCGTGTTGGCAAAAGAACTTGAAAATATAGGGGCTAAGAATGTTCGTATAGAAAGACGTGCTGTTCTATTTGAAGGTACTACCGAAACCATGTATAAAGCTAATCTACATTGTAGAACAGCTTTAAGAATACTAAAACCGATAGCTATTTTTCAGGCAAAGGATGCAGAAGAGATTTATAATAACGTAAAAAAGATTGCGTGGGAAAAAATTTTTGATGTTAAGCAAAGCTTTTTGATAGAGGCAACTGTTTATTCAGAAGTATTTACTCACTCGCGTTTCGCAACATATAAAACGAAAGATGCAATTGTAGATTATTTTCAGGAGAAGGTAGGGAAAAGGCCTTCTATAAGTGTTAGTAATCCGGATATTTTTTTTAATCTTCATATTTCTCACAACACATGTACCTTGTCATTAGATAGTTCAGGAGATGCATTGTACAAACGTGGTTATAGAGTAGCACAAACCGAAGCACCGATTAATGAAGTACTTGCAGCCGGAATGATTTTACTTTCAGGATGGAATGGACAATGCGATTTCCTAGACCCTATGTGTGGCTCCGGAACAATTCCAATAGAAGCTGCGATGATAGCATTAAATATTCCTCCGGGAGTTTTCAGAAAGAACTTCGCATTCGAAAAATGGTTGGATTTTGACGAGGAATTATTTGATAAGCTATATAATGATGATAGCGGAGAAAAGAAGTTTAATCATAAGATTTATGCTTCCGATATATCTTCTAAGGCCATATCTGTGGCAGATGCGAATATTAAAAATGCAGGTTTTACTAAATATATCAGCACACAAGTAATTGATTTTGCTAATATACCCCAGCCTAAAGAAAAAACCTTTATCATAACAAATCCTCCTTATGGTGAAAGAATCGGAGGTGATATAGATAGTTTGTATGGAATGATAGGAACTACTTTAAAACATAAATATGCCGATACAGACGCATGGATTATATCTTCAAATAAAAGAGGTTTTGATCAAATAGGATTGAAACCTAACGATAAAATCATGCTACAGAATGCCGAAATTGATTGCCAATATCGTCATTATCACTTATTTCCCGGTAAACTTAAAACTTATAAATCAGCAAATAAAGAGTAATTTTAACATTTCGTCAAATGTTAAAATGAATTGTTAAATGATTGTAAGGAAAAAAACAAATCAAATGTTAATAACGTACATTTGTCAGGTTAAGTTTAAGATATGAGAAAGGGAACTATCATTCTTCTTGCAATACTAATGGCGCTGACCTTTTTAGGTTTATTGGCAGTGCAGCTTAATTATTTTAGTACTTTGATAGAAATACGCCAACAGCATTTTGACGATGGAGTTAAGCGTAGCTTGTACCAAATGAGCAGAACTTTGGAAGAAGAGGAAACCTCAGAATATTTAAACGATGCTTTACAAAAAGAGAGTGAACGTAAAACAATTATACCAAAAGTAGATAATGGAACTTTTCTATCTATAGATACAAATCCGAGCATACAAACTGTTTCTCTAAAATCTGTAAATCAAACAAATACAGTTCAGGAATTAACAGAAAATCTGCAAAGCCGTATGAAGAATAATTATGCTCGAAAAAAAATATTGTTGAATGATGCAGCTATGCGTTGGTTGAAAGAAGCACCTGAAAAACCTATAGAACAACGTGTAGATATGGAACATGCCGAACAATTATTGCGGCAAGAATTACTTAACAATGGTATTGATACTCCATTTCATCTTATATTGTTGGATTATTTAGGACGTCAAGTCTATATCTGCCCTGATTTTGATTCTACATGTGTATCAAGTAATTATTATTCGCAGATATTATTTCCAAATGACTATAATCCCAAGATGAATTTGATAAGAGCCTATTTCCCGGAGCGCTCTCAATATATTTTGATGAGTGTGTCTTCTTTGGCAATAACATCAATCATTATAACGTTAATGTTGTTTTGTACTTTTGTTTCAACAATTTTACTGATGTTTAAACAGAGTAAATTATCAAAGAGCAAAACGGATTTTATGAACAATATGACGCATGAATTTAAAACACCTATATCCAGCATATCATTGGCATCACAAATGTTGCAAGACGATAGCATAATAAAAACACCGGAGGTTTTAAAAAGCACATCGAGGATAATTAGAGACGAAACAAAGCGTCTGAGTTTCCAAGTTGAAAAAGTTTTGCAGATTTCGTTATTGGAAAATGAAAAGTCAATAATGAAGTTTAAGGATGCTGATGTTAATAAGATTATTGATGGAGTAGTTGCTAGTTTTCGTATTAAAGTAAAAAGTACTGGTGGCACAATAAATACAGATTTAAAAGCTGCTGATTCGTGGGCAACAGTTGATGAGCTGCATTTTACAAATGTCATTTTTAACTTGCTTGATAATGCTGTAAAGTATTCGAAGCCCGATGAGCCTTTGTATCTTATGATACAGACTTGGAATGAACTAGAGAAAGACTTGTTGTGTATTTCGGTAGAAGATAACGGAATGGGCATCAAGAAAGAACATTTAAAGAAGATTTTCGACAAATTTCACAGAGTACCAACCGGTAATGTGCACAATGTTAAAGGTTTTGGATTGGGGCTCGCGTATGTAAAGAAAATGGTTGAAAAGCATAATGGTCACATTAAAGCAGAAAGCGAGTTAGGAAAAGGGACTAAATTTATAATAACAATACCCACTTTAAAAAAGTAAAATTATGAATGAAGAAAAAGTAAAAATCCTTTTATGTGAGGATGATGAAAACTTAGGAATGTTATTACGTGAGTATCTACAGGCCAAAGGTTATGACACTGATTTGCTTCCTGACGGAGATGCTGGTTATAAAGCATTCATGAAAACAAATTACGATGTTTGTGTATTTGATGTAATGATGCCTAAAAAAGATGGCTTTACTTTGGCACAAGAGATTCGTGCCGTTAATACAGAAGTACCCATTTTGTTTTTGACAGCAAAAAACTTGAAGGAAGATATTATTGAGGGATTTAAGATCGGTGGTGATGACTACATCACAAAACCTTTCAGTATGGAAGAGCTGTTGTTCCGTATTGAAGCTATTTTACGCCGTATCAAGAGCAAGAAGATGAAAGAAAAAGTTGTCTACAAATTAGGAAACTTTACTTTCGATTCTCAAAAACAACAATTGACAATCAATGGTAAAACAACCAAGTTGACAACTAAGGAATCCGAATTACTTTCGTTGTTGTGCGCAAATGCTAATGATATATTAGAGCGTAACTACACATTAAAAACAATTTGGATAGACGATAATTATTTCAATGCACGTAGTATGGATGTTTATATCACCAAATTACGTAAATTGTTGAAAGAAGACGAGACAGTTCAAATTATCAATATTCACGGAAAAGGATATAAACTTATTGTTCCAGAAACTGCTGAATGATGATTAAGCGAATATTGATAGGCCTTCTAACGGTCGTTTTATTCGCTTCCTGTAGTCTTAATGCCCGAATCACCAAGGCGGATAAAAAGTTCGCCTTGGGTGAATATTATCGTGCTGCTGAAATGTATCGCAGCATATATCCGAATGTACCAACTAAGAAACGAGTTCTAAAGGCGGATGTAGCTTATAAAATGGGCAATGCTTATCGGATTGTCGAAAACAATAAACGTGCCGAAACTGCATTTAAAAATGCTGTAAAATATGGATGCAAGGATAGCTTGCTGACATATTATTACGCTGAAGTATTACGTCGTAATGGTAAATACAAGGAAGCAATTAAAATGTATTATCAGTACGAGCAAATGCGACCGGGTAATGAATTGGCAAAAAACGGAATAGAATCTTGTGAGAAAGCAATTGCCGATTGGGAAAAAATCACCGCTTACGAAATTATAAAAGATCCTACTTTCAATTCTAAGTATTCGGAATTTTGTCCTGCCTTTGCATCTGCCGATGGCGATGTACTATATTTTAATTCCACACGAGTCGCAAGAGGTGCAAAAAAAACAAAGACCAGCAGAATAACAGGTCAACGCAATAACGATATTTATTCTTCTAAAACAAATGCTCAAGGTAAGTGGGAGTCGCCAAATCCTTTAGAAGGAGAGATAAATACTGAGTTTGATGAGGGTACTTGCTCTTTCTCGGCTGATGGCCAGGAATTGTATTATACCCTGAGCAAAGTAGTTAAAGGTGAGACATTGGGAGCTGCCATTTATATGTGCAAACGTAATGGTGGAGCATGGTCTGAACCGCAAAAACTTCAAATCTTAAAAGACTCTAGTATAACTACTGCTCATCCTGCTTTATCGCCTGATGGTGCATATTTATATTTTGTTTCTGATATGGATGGAGGATTTGGGGGAAGAGATATTTGGCGTGTTGCTAAGACCGGTGATGGATGGGATATACCCGAAAATCTAGGACCTACAATTAATACAAAGGGCGAAGAAATGTTTCCTTATTTCCGTGCTGATGGAGTAATGTATTTCTCTTCAGATGGACATCCGGGTTTAGGAGGACTTGATATTTTTGCAGCGTCTAAAAGGCCAAAAGCAAAATTCTCTGATGCCGATGAATGGGACGTAGTTAATCTTTTGAAGCCTATAAATTCAAATTTTGATGATTTTGGAATAAGTTTTGCCGGAAAACAAGATTGGGGATTCTTCTCTTCAAACAGAAATGACCGCAAAGGCTATGATCATATATATAAATTTTCAAAACCTGTTTTGAATTTTTCGGTGGTGGGTGTAATTACAGATTCTAAAGGAGAGAACTTGGGTGATGCTCGTGTGAGAATGGTGGGGAATGATGGTTCTATAGCAAACATCCAGACTAAAAAGAACGGTTCTTATACCGCATCTATTAATAAAAATACCAAGTATGTGCTTTTAGCTACTTGCAGAGGATTTTTAAACAGCAAGAAAATTCTTGATGTGGCAGATCTAGAAAAGAGTCAAAACTTTACTATGGATTTTCAACTTAATTCTGTGAGCAAGCCGGTTAAAATGAATAATATATTCTTTAAATTTGGTTCTGCAGAGTTGACTCCGGAATCATCTGCAGGTCTTGACGAATTAGTTGAATTGCTAAAAGACAATCCGAATATAACTATTGAGATTGGTGCACATACAGACTTTGTAGGCTCTGATGAGACAAACTTGTTATTGTCAGGTCAAAGAGCAAAATCAGTTGTTGATTATCTTACAGTAAAAGGCATTGAAAAGGATAGGTTGTCTTCAAAAGGATATGGCGAGTCTGTACCTGTTGTTCCTGATAAGGCACTTGTTAAGCAATATCGTTTCTTAAAAGTTGATACTCCTTTGGATAACGAGTTTATTGAAGGTTTAAAATCAGAAGAACAAGAAATAGCTAATCAAATAAATCGACGTACTGAGTTTAAAGTTTTGAAGACTACTTACAAAATGTATTAAAATTAGTATCTTTGTTTCGACCTCTATAATATTTAATCTATGAAGCAGTATTTGGATTTATTGAATCGTGTAATGAACGAAGGAGTGCGTAAGGAAGATCGTACCGGCACAGGTACAATAAGTGTTTTTGGGCATCAGATGCGGTTTAATATGGCAGATGGATTCCCTACGTTAACCACAAAGAAATTGCATCTTAAATCAATTATTTACGAATTACTGTGGTTTTTAAATGGCGATACCAATGTTAAGTATCTGCAAGATAATGGCGTTAAAATTTGGAATGAGTGGGCTGACGCTGACGGAAACTTAGGTCACATTTATGGTTATCAATGGCGGTCATGGCCCGATTATAATGGCGGTCATATAGATCAAATTAAAGAAACGGTTGAAACAATTAAAAATAATCCGGACTCAAGACGTATCATAGTAAGTGCTTGGAACGTAGCAGATATTCCGAATATGAACTTACCGCCGTGTCATGCATTTTTTCAGTTTTATGTTGCAGATGGTAAGTTAAGTCTTCAGTTGTATCAACGCAGTGCAGACATCTTCTTAGGGGTTCCGTTTAATATTGCATCATATTCTTTATTATTGCTTATGATGGCGCAGGTATGTGATTTGGAGCCGGGTGATTTTATTCATACATTTGGAGATGCGCATATATACCTGAATCATATTGATCAAGTGAAATTGCAATTATCTCGTGAACCACGCGAATTACCTACAATGAATGTGAATCCTGATGTAAAAGATATCTTTGGTTTTCATTTTGAAGATTTCGAACTAGTGAATTATAATCCACATCCTCATATTGCAGGTGCAGTATCTGTTTAGCCTATAAAAAACAAAAGGCACTCACGCCTGAGTACCTATTTGTTAACCTTAAAATCAAATACTATGAAAAATCACACTGCAAAAGTACGGAGTTTTTATGTTGTAGAACATATATTTAAGTTAAATAATTAGAATATGCCAAATTTGGTTTTGATAGTCGCAATGGATGAGATGCGAGGAATAGGTTATAAAGGCCAGTTGCTTTGTTACTTACCTAATGATTTAAAGCATTTCAAGCAATTAACGACAGGTCATACTGTAATTATGGGACGAAAAACCTATGATTCTTTACCCAATGGCGCATTGCCAAATAGACGAAATATTGTAATTTCTCGTCAAAAAGATTTAAAAATTGCGAAATGCGAAGTGGTTGACTCTTTGGATAGTGCGTTCGCTCTTTGTTCATCGGACGAGGATGTTTTTGTAATTGGAGGTGCTTCAATCTATTCACAAGCACTTGCGCATGCCAATCGTCTTGAATT